>Ga0256404_1000863_pt1 | contig 77561 bp, 57 predicted proteins | sample RumenRJG_01DNA_FD_185990 | JGI IMG/M metagenome (GOLD analysis project Ga0256404, IMG submission 185990) | Bovine rumen microbial communities from Lethbridge, Alberta, Canada - RJG_01 | ecosystem: Host-associated > Mammals > Digestive system > Stomach > Rumen | place: Canada: Alberta | collected...
AGAAATGCCCTTACATTCTCAGCCGCGTCTCCGCTAAATACTGCAGAGCCTGCCACAATTATATTAGCACCAGCTTCAATAACTGAAGTAACATTGTCAAGATTAATGCCCCCATCAACCTCTATGTCAACATTAACATTTCTCTCATCTATCATCCTCTTAAGTGCCTTAATCTTGTCAAGAGAATATGGTATGAACTTCTGCCCACCGAAGCCTGGATTCACAGACATAATAAGCACCATGTCAAGCTTAGGCAAAATGTACTCTAGCACGCTTAAATCTGTAGCAGGATTAAGTGCTACTGCTGCCATTACTGACTGCGCCTTGATTAGCTCAATCGTTCTGTCTAAATGCTTACATGCCTCTGCGTGAACTGTGATTATATCAGCTCCAGCATTGGCAAATTCAACAATATATCTGTCAGGGTCTTCAATCATAAGATGAACGTCTAATACCTTGTCTGTATAGTTTCTAATAGACTTAACAACAGGCATTCCTATGGTTATGCTTGGCACAAACATACCATCCATAACATCTACATGAATATAATCTGCTCCTGCCTCATCAACTACTCTTATGTCTTCACCAAGTCTTCCAAAATCACTTGATAATATTGACGGTGAAAGGCAATTACTCATAACGTCTCCTCTCTAATACTTAGATTTAGATGCAAGCTCTTCGTATAGCTTCACATAATTATTATATCTTACCTCTGATATGCGACCTTCTTCTAGCGCCGCCTTAACCTCGCAGTCAGGCTCGTTAATATGGGCGCAGCCTGCGAATCTGCATTTGCCAGATAATTCATAAAACTCAGGGTAACATCTGTTCAAATCTTCCTTCTCAAACCCCGGAATATCCATTGTTGAGAATCCAGGTGTATCCACAATAAAGCTTGAACCCATGTCATCAATGGCAATTAGCTGACTGTGTCTTGTGGTATGCTTACCTCTGCCAAGCTTCTTACTAATCTCTCCTGTCTCCATCAATACATCTGACTGCAAAGTATTGATAATAGATGACTTGCCGGCACCTGATGGCCCTGCAACTGTTGTGGTCTTGCCCTCTAGAACCGTGAGCAATTCATCCCTGCCTTCTAAGGTCTTAGCGCTTGTGAATAATATCTTATAGTCAGCATAGGAATATATCTTCTCAAGCTCCCTAAGATAGCTATCCTCACACAAATCCACCTTATTAAAGCATATTACTACAGGAACCTCTTGATACTCCATCATAACAAGGAAGCGGTCTAATAGATTGTAGTTAGGCTTCGGATTCTTCGCTGCAAATATTATAAGAGCCTGGTCTACATTGGCAACAGCCGGCCTAATTAGGGAATTCTTCCTCTGGGAAATGCTAATTATATTGCCTTCCTTGTCTTCCTCAGAGAGAATCTCAATATCAACTTCATCACCAACTAATGGCTTCGTTCCTTCTAATCGGAATATGCCTTTGGCTTTACATTCATATACACCCTGTCCATTAACATAGACATAGTAAAAGCCTGCAATTCCTTTGATTATTCTTCCCTTCATTACTGCTGCGTGAAGTTAACTGCTTCAGAACCAGTTGGTGTATAAAGTGTTCCTGAGCTTGTTGTTATGTTACTTACTGAGATTGACTGCGTCTGTCCTGGTCCCACATTCCAGCTACCAAGAACACTACCATTAGCATCTTCTAATCTGTACTGTCCTTCCTTAGTTAAAGACCTGTTATATCTGTAATATACTGTCTTCTTACCAGAACTTACTGTAATAGTAACAGTTGTTCCCTTATCAACGTATTTACCAGATTCTATACTTTGGGCGATTACATTACCTGCTGCAACTGAATCTGATGTCTCAGTTGTTACCGACACATTAAGCCCTGCTGCACTTAGCGCAGATGATGCTGAAGACTGGCTCTGTCCAATAACTGATGGAACCTTAGCCTTCTCCGAGCCCTGACTTACAGTAATGGTAATTGTATCACCGTTCTTAGCCTTAGAATTAGCTCCAGGATTCTGAGCAATTACCTTGCCTTGCTCTGAATCAGAGTATTTATAATCTACGGTGTATTTGAAGCCAGCGGCCTTCAGTGCATTAATGGCACTAGACTCTGTCTGTCCTACTACATTAGGAACACTGGTGTCACCCTTACCTGTACTAATCTTAATTGTAATGGTTGTATTGACTGCAACCTTCTCGCCCTTCTTAACTGACTGCTCACATACCTGGCCTTCTGGATACTGGTCTGATGCAACCTCCTCCTTCTTGTAGCCTAGGTTAAGCTCCTTAAGCTTGGCAACAGCTTCCTTCTCTGTCATACCAGTTAAGTCAACCATTGTTACCTGCTCACTTGACTGACTAGAGTCGCCGCCGAAGAACTTCCACCAGCCGAATCCGCTACCGATAAAGTATACTAATACGCCAACAACAACTACTGCTGCAATAATTGCCATAATAGTAATTGCCTTGTCCATCTTAGGATTGACTCTGCCTTCCTTAGGATTTTCATCCTCGTCTTCGTCTATCTTCTTAGGTGTTGCCTTATCGTCAATAACACCTGCTTCCTTCTTAATTGCCTCTAGCTCCTCCGCTGTAATTACACGAGTCGCCTCTGCATTGTCACCTGGGTCTGCAATAATTACGAAGTCCTCATCTGGATTAACAAGGGCCTTCTTAAGGTCAAGCAGCAAATCATCCATGTTGGCATATCTTCTGTCTGTACTCTTCATAGTACATTTTAGAATAATCTTCTCAACACTAATTGGAATATCTGGTGCATATTCTGATGGAGGTGTTATGTCAGATTGCAAATGCTGCAGTGCAATGGCAACTGTTGTATCACCATCATAAGGTACACGACCAGTAATCATTTCATACATTACGATACCAAGGGAATAGATATCAGTCTGCTGGTTAACAAGACCATTTCTAGCCTGCTCAGGTGAAGTATAGTGAACTGAGCCCATAACCTCAGCATTGATTGTATTAGAAGTAACAGCCTTAGCGATTCCGAAGTCTGTTACCTTAACCTTGCCTTCCTTGGAAATAATAACATTCTGTGGCTTGATATCTCTATGGATAATGCCTTTCTCATGAGCCGCCTGAATACCGCGACCCACCTGAATTGCAATGGATAGAACCTCCTTGAAATTAAGGCGTCCCTTCCTCTCAATGTATGACTTAAGGGTGATTCCCTCAATATATTCCATGATAATGAAGTACATACCATCCTCAGAGCCTACATCATATATATTAACAATGTTAGGATGCTCAAGTACTGCCGCAGACTGGGCTTCTCTTCTGAACTTAGTTACGAAGCTCATATCCTCGGTGAATTCCTTCTTAAGCACCTTAATTGCTACATCTCTATTAAGTACGTGATCCTTAGCCTTGTATACATCAGACATTCCGCCTGCACCTATAGTCTCAAGAATCTCATATCTGTCCTGTAGATACATTCCTTTTTGTAACATATTTATATCCTCATTTCTCTCATATCTATACTATTAAGAGTCTGTGTTATTCATCAAATGGCTCAACAACAATAACTGATATATTGTCGAGTCCTCCTTTACGATTAGCCATGCTTACAAGAACATTAGCCTTCGTCTTAGCTTCATCATTGCCTGTTAACTGAGCGAACAATTCATTGTCATCAATCATGTTGGTCAGTCCGTCAGAGCAAAGCACGAATTGCTCGAAGTTATTATTAGAAACCTCGAAAAAATCAATGTTAACATCTGGCTCAACACCGATTGCCCTGGTAATAGCATTCCTCTTAGGATGTCTCCTTGGGTCAAATGTTCCCATTCTTCCACTTCTTATCATCTCCTGAACTAAGGAGTGGTCTCTTGTAATCTGGCAAATAGTTGTATTATCGGCAATATATAGTCTAGAGTCACCAACATTAGCCACATAGAGCTTCTTGTCACTAATGGTAGCCGCCACAAACGTTGTACCCATGCCTTGCTTAGCAGGGTCTGACGCCGCCTCCCTGTACAATACCTCATTCGCTTTTTTAATTGCTTTATCAAGAATTGCCACTGGTTTACTCTCATCAGAGTTCTCAATCTCATCAAGAGCAATACTTACTGCTCTTCTGGATGCGTAATCCCCAGCATTATGTCCTCCCATGCCATCGGCCACAATGAAAATGTTGGGAAGTATTCCCACACTGTCGCCAGAAGCATAGACATAATCTTGATTTTCCTTACGGGCAACACCCGTATCAGTCAGAGCATAATATCTCATGATAAACCTTCCTTCATATGTCTTCTTCTTAATTGTCCACAGGCCCCGTCAATATCGCGACCCATTTCTCTTCTAATAGTAACATTTATAGCGTTTTTTTCAAGTTTTTTCTTGAATCTTGACACTCCCTCGCTACTCGTAGAATCGTAATTTCTCTCTCTTATTGGGTTAACAGGTATAAGATTAACATGACACATACTGCTGCCAATAAGATTAGACAGTAGTCTCGCGTCCTCATCAGTGTCATTCACCCCTGCAATAAGGGTATATTCGTAGGTAACCCTTCGCCCAGTCGCCTTACAATAATCCTTCATTGCAGCTACCACTTCTTCTATGTTGTAGGTCTTCGCCACAGGCATTATCTCTTCTCTCTTCGCCTGTGTTGATGCGTGAAGTGATAGAGCGAGTGTAATTGCAAGCTTTTCCTTGGCTAACTCGTATATCTTCGGCACCAGACCGCAGGTTGATACGGTTATATTTCTCTGGGAAATGTTAAGTCCACCCTTACCTGTAATAATCTCAATAAACCTTAAGAGATTATCGTAATTATCAAGGGGTTCTCCCGTTCCCATGACAACCACATTGCTAACTCTCTCGTTAACATCCCTAGATATTGCATATATCTGGTCTAGCATCTCAGAAGGAGTCAGATTGCGAAGGAAGCCGTCGATTGTAGAAGCGCAGAACCTGCAGCCCATCTTACAGCCTACCTGAGAAGATATGCACACGCTAATTCCATGCTCATAGCGCATAAGCACAGATTCTACCATATTGCCATCTGGAAGGGCAAATAAATACTTTCTGGTACCGTCTTCCTTAGATATCTGTATGTCTACGGGCTTAAGAGTTGTTAGGCTTGCCTCTTCCTTAAGTCTGCTTCTAAGGGCTTTAGACAGATTCGTCATCTCATCATAGTCTCTGGCAAGATGAACATGCATCCACTCATAGAGCTGCTTAGCCCTAAATGACTTCTCACCCAAAGAATCCATATATTCAGTTAATTCATCAATATTCATTGATTTGATGTCGGTCATCTATCTAATACTCCTTGTAAATTCAGTGGCTTTATAGGACAGCCAAGACCTCTAGTTCTCCCAAGACATCTAGGACTGCCAAGACCTTTCCGCAGACATTCTAAGTCAAGGAAAGGTACTTGGAGTCCTAGATGTCAGTATGTAGCTAGATATTTCTATGCAGTCTAGCTATATAGAAGCCATCCTGCAACTTAGAAGGCATATACTGCCTCTCCTCTTCTAATTGAAATCCTGTATTGACATCTAGGAACTTCCTTACATTTCCTGCATTTTCTGCCATACTAATAGTACAGGTGGAATACATCAAAGTCCCTCCTGGCTTAACATAATTCTTGCACACATCGAGAATCTCCTGCTGCAATGCGGCAAGGCTCTCTATATTTTCCTTGTTAACTCTTGATTTAATATCAGGTTTTTTACCAATAACTCCCAAACCAGAGCATGGCAAATCAGCAATAACAATATCAGCTTTATCAATAAGGTCAGGATTGCTAACTCTGGCATCACCAATTGCTGCACTAATATTATCCAATCCAGACCTAGCAATATTCTCCCTTATTAACGCAACTTTATTCTCTGACACATCGTATGAATAGACATGCCCCTTCTTGCTATTATCAGAGTCCTTCTCTTGATACTTAAGTAGCTCAGCCATATGGAGACTCTTGCCACCCGGCGCAGCACATACATCTATAATTGTGTCGCCAGGATTAACATTTGCCTTGGCACCTACCATCATAGAGCTAATATCCTGCACATAGAATAAGCCCTCCTTAAAGGCCTTCACGCCCTCTAGATAATCCACATTTTCAATTGCAAATGCGAAATCCAAATTGGCAGTCTCCTTATTACCATTGCTGTCTAATATATCATCAGCACTTAAAGGATTGGCTTTGATTCCCTGTGAATCTAACTCATCCCTTAGTTCGTTAGGCTCGCACTTGGCAAGGTTAGCCCTAATTGTCAACTGATTATCATCTAAGAACGCCTTGCATATTCCCTTTGCATTGCCATATTCCTCTTCGAACTTGTCATATAGCCATTTTGGCATAGAATACACTTCGTTCTCTTGTAAATGTACTTTGTCAAAATCACTTCGAAGCATACTCCGAAGTATTCCATTAACAAATCCAGAAAGCCTTGGGGGTGCCTTCTTCTTGGCTAACTTAACATATTCATTACATGTGGCAGAATCAGGGATTGAGTCCATATACTTAAGCTCGTATATGGCAAGGCGAAGGATATTTCTTATATATGGATTTAATTTGTTGATTTTTGTAGAAGAATATGCAGATATACACGCATCAAGTTCTATATATCTCTCAACTGTACCTCTTAACATCCTCGATATATAGCTTCTCTTATTTTTCTCGAGATATTGATATTTACTAAGAGTATCCCCCAATACTTCGTTTAGGAACTTCTTATCCTCCATTACGAGAACAAGAGCATCAAGGCATACTCTTCGTACATTAACATTTTCAGTCATTTCAACCTAATTCCTCTCCTAGGAGCACATCATTACCCAGAAGAAATGGTGCTATCTCCATTCTCTTCTTGCCTTCTAGCTGAATCTCATCAAGGCTAAGGACACCGTCACCTGTTGCAACAAATACACATTTCTTATTAACAAAGCATACCTGGCCATCCTTATAATCAGCTACGTTGACACCATTGCTGTCTAACTCATCGGAAGAAACCACATGACTACGCCATATCTTGAGATTCTTGCCCTTAAAGGACGAATATGCACTAGGCCAAGGGTTAAGGCCCCTTACATATCGCTCGATTTTTACAGCAGCATCAGACCAGTCAATGCGTCCTCGCTCTTTACTAATCATTGATACGTGAGTAGCAGCGGACTCATCCTGTTTTACAGGGGTTATACTGCCCCGCTCAATAAGTTCAAGAGCCTCCACAACAGCCTTACCACCAAGCAAAGCCAAATCATCAAAGAGGCTTCCTCCCGTCTCAGTTCCATCAAGCATCACCTCACGAGTTAGAAGCATATCACCGTCATCAAGGCCTTCACCCATCTGCATTATAGTTACACCGCTCTTCTTCTCACCATTGAGAATGGCCCACTGAATCGGAGCAGCACCTCTGTATTTAGGAAGAAGTGACGCATGCACGTTAATACAGCCGTATCTTGGCATATCAAGAATAGACTTAGGAAGAATCTGACCAAATGCTGCTACAACAGCAATGTCACATTCTATCTTGCTAAGGTAATCTACTGATTCCTCGTCTCTTATCTTCTTAGGCTGGAATACTTCTATGTCATGTTCAAGAGCCCATGATTTGACAGGAGAAGGGGCAAGCTTGCCGCTTCTGCCTCTAGGCTTATCAGGCTGAGTTACTATAAGAACAATCTCATGCCCAGCCTTGTATATTTCTTCAAGAGGAACTACGGCAAAATCCGGCGTCCCCATAAATATAATCTTCATTTAATATCTCCTGATTACTGCTTGTCGTCTGATAAAGGCGCATTTACTTCCTCTTCGCCTTCTTCAGGATTCTCATAAGTTACATCCATTAAGTCACCTTCCACAATCTCAGTATATACGTGACCGTCAAGGTGGTCTATCTCATGAACCAAGGCTCTTGCAAGAAGCTCTTCACCTTCAATTTCGAATTCTTCCATCTTCTCATTATAGGCCTTAACCTTGACATGATTAGGGCGGGTAACAATTCCTACCTTCCCTGGAACACTAAGGCAGCCCTCCTGACCTGTCTGCTCACCATCAGCTTCAATAACCTCTGGATTCACAAGGACAATTGGTCCCTCACCCACATCAATAACAGCGATTCTTCTAAGCACTCCAACCTGTGGCGCCGCAAGGCCTACGCCATCTGCATCATACATTGTCTCAATCATGTCGTTTATTAACTCTTCCTGGCGAGGTGTGATCTCCTTAACCACCCTACATTTCTTAGTAAGAATCTCATCTCCATCTAATCTAATCTGTCTAATTGCCATCTTTACTCTCCTTATAACGTATTAACTGGATCAAAATCAAAGAACACATAAGCCTTATTGTAGCTATTATTATCTAAGAGGTACTCGTCAATTATATCCTTAATATCTACAAGCACCCGATAATCCCTATTCTTAACATATATGCTCTTGCGATACACATCCTTAATCTTGGCTATCCCTGCATCCTGAGGGCCTAGCAGTCTTACATCTGGAAAATGCTTCTTAATCATCTCAGCCACTGCCTTAGCCTGCCCATCTGCCTGCCTTAAGTCCTCCGACTGAATAGACATTAGTAGCATATGGGAACATGGGGGATAATCCATAAGGTCCCTATACACTATCTCTTTATCGTAGAACTCCTGATAGTTCTGATTCTTAGAAGCTATTATGCTATAGTGCTCGGTATCGTAGGTCTGTATAACTGCTGTACCAGCCAGACTTCCTCTTCCTGCTCGTCCTACTGCCTGTGTTAGCAGTTGAAATGTTCTCTCTCCACTTCGATAATCAGGCACATTTAGGGACATATCAGCAGCAAGGGCTCCCACAAGGGTTACATTGCTAAAATCATGGCCTTTGACAATCATCTGGGTTCCAACTAGGATATCTGCTTCTCTGTTAGCGAACTTCTCTAAGATTGCTTCGTGGCCACTCTTACCCTTGGTTGTATCCATATCCATTCTAACAACATTAGCGCTTGGGAATTCCTCAGCCACTAACTCTTCAACCTTCTCAGTTCCTATGTTGAAGCCACCTATGGCTTTAGAACCACATTTGCCACAAACCGAAGGCTTAATAATAGTATATCCACAATAGTGACAATGCATCTTCCCATCTCTGTGAAGACTAAGAGATACATCGCAATGAGGGCACTTAAGGGTGGTACCACAAGACCTGCAGCTTAAGCAGCCAAGCATACCCCTGCGATTAAGGAATAACATAACCTGTTCATGACGAGACAGCCTGTCTTCTATAAGCTCATGAAGTCGCCTGCTAATAATGGAAGTATTGCCACTTCTTAGCTCCGTTCTCATATCCACCACTTCACAAGCAGCCATGGAATCGGAGCTTGCCCTGTTAGGAAGCCCCATAAGTCTGTACTCGCCATCAAGTGCCTTCCTGAAGCTGTCAACACTTGGGGTTGCAGAGCCTAATACAACACTTGCACCAGCAATTCTCGCCCTTTCAATGGCCGTTGGAACTGCGTGGTATTTCGGAACATTTTCAGACTTGTAGGATGTCTCATGCTCCTCATCTATTACAATAAGTCCCAAGTCAGGAAATGGCGTAAATAACGCCGAACGCGGACCTACGATAATCTTAATATCGCCCTTCTTCGCCCGTTCAAACTGATCGAACCTCTCAGCCTTACTCATCCTGGAATTAATAATGGATACCTTATCGCCAAATCTTCTGTAGAATCTCATTAGCGTCTGATAGGTTAGTGCAATCTCAGGAATTAAGACAATTGCCGACCTGCCAAGGCTTAGCACATGCTCAATCATCTCTAGGTAGCATAGCGTCTTACCCGAGCCAGTTACCCCATACACAAGATAAGTGCCATAATCTCTGGCACTATACTCATCCTTGAACCTATTACATATTCTAAGCTGCTCATTGTTAAGCGTAAGTTTTTTTTCATCACCCTGAATATGGGAAATAGGATTCCTATATGTATTCTCTGTTCTAACCCTGACTATTCCATTCTTCTCGAAATCCCTAATTACCCCAGAGCCAACGTTGAGCTTCTTAGTAATTACCTCCCAGGGAATCTCGTCATTATCCATCAGAGCCTGCATTAGCCTCTCTTTACTAATGCTGTGTCTGGCCCTTCCAATAAGTGAAGCATACTCATCCTTAAGCTCATCCTGGGAAATGTTAAGAACAACCGTCTTCTTAACAATAGCCTTGCTCTTCTCCTTAACTGGAATTACCGTCTTAAGGGCCTGGTTCATAGTTCCGCCCACATTGCGCTTCATCCAGCCTGCTAATTGTATCAGCTGATTGTCGATGCTTGTTGCATCATGAACAATTCTAATAATCTCTTTTGTCTTAGCAGTGTCGAACTTCGGCTTATCAGAAAGTGCTACAACATAACCTGTAATCACTCTGTTACCCCTGCCAAATGGTGCTTCAACCTGCATCCCTTCTAATAAATCGCCTTGCATTGCCGAAGGAATCTTATATTGAAAAGTCTTATCAAGTTTCTCATGTGATATATCAACCACAACATCACAATACTGCATTATTCTTATTGCCCTTTATCTTGTCGAACACTTTACGATTCTTGATTATCCCCTTGGCTATGTCATCTACTACTTCACGCTCATCAAGATGGTGCTTCTCGCCCTTAATTATCTGGTAATCCTCATGGCCTTTGCCAGCAAGAACTACCAAGTCACCCTTCTTAGCATTAAGCATTATGAAGCCAATAGCCTTAATTCTATCATCAATCTCTATGAATTTAGCATTCTGAAAATCTAAAGTAGATACAATCTCGTCAACTTCTGCACGAGTAAGCTCATCAACATTTTCAGCATCATCACCCTTAACACCAAGGGCATATCCTGCCAAAATATCACGAATAATCTCGTGAGGCTCCTCGTCTCTAGGATTATCTGATGTAATAATGGTGTAGTCCGCGTATCTTGCCGCCACAGAACCCATGGTATATCTTCTGCCCTTAGCTCTGTTACCGCCACATCCAAATAATACAACCAGCCTCTTAGGCTTGTATTCTCTAAGGCTTACAAGTAGCGCCTGAAGGCTCATAGCATTATGCGCATAATCGATCATAAGTGTGTAATCACCTGGCACATCAAGCATCTCAATTCTGCCCTTAACCTTAGCTTGCTCAATTGACTTAAGTGTCACATCAACATCCACACCTAGTCTATAGCATATTGCCATAGCACACAAAGAGTTATACACACTGAATTTACCAGGCATATTTACTCTTACATCATTATTTAATCTACCTTTAACTTTATATTCAACTCCAAGCAAACCACTGTCATTAACAAGCTTCATGTCAAAGGCCTGTAAATCGTTGCCCCCGTCCATACCATAGGTTAATGTCTCGCACTCTGCCGCATCCATCATATATTTGGCATGATCGTCGTCACCGTTAATAATGGCATATCTACACTGCTTGAAGAGCATACTCTTGCATTCTAAGTAATTCTCGAAGCTACTGTGCTCATTTGGCCCAATGTGGTCAGGGGAAATGTTAGTAAATACTCCAATCTCGAATGTAAATCCATCAACTCTGTTAAGCAGATAGGCTTGGGATGACACCTCCATTACACATACCTCAACCCCCATATCTACCATCTTGGCGAAATGCTCCTGCAACAAAAACGGTCCAGGTGTAGTATTAACAGAACTAATATGAACATCACCATAGGTAATCTCAATAGTTCCAATAAGGCCAACCTTCATACCAGCATTTTCTAATATAGACTTAACCATATATGTGGTGGTGGTCTTACCCTTAGTTCCTGTAACACCAATCACCTTAAGCTTGTCTGCAGGATGGTCGTGGTAGGCTGCTGCAAGCTGGGCTAAGGCTGCCTTGGAATTATCTACTGCAATAATTGTTGCCTTTATTCTCTTGTTGTTACTAATAAATGTTTGAAATGCCTCATTACTCTTCTCAACGACTATAACCTTGGCACCACCAGCTATAATTTCAAGAAGATGCTCGTGAGCATCATAGACTGCTCCCTTAACACATACAAAAAGGCACCCCTTAGTAACCTTTCTAGTATCCTCTACAAGCTGCGAAATGTTACCATGGGTTCTGCCGTTAATTAATTCGTAATTTAAGTTTTTAAGAAGTTTGCTTAAAATCTTAACATTTCTCATCATATTTACCCCAATCAATAATTACCAAGAAAATTCAATTCATGTCTTACCTATCTCTTTCGGGAATATTTCTCTTCACAATACTGGCAACGATATAGCTTCTCTTCCTCGTCGCACAATACGAATACATGGTCTAATCCCTGCTCTATACTGGTAATACATCTAGGATTCTTGCACTTAAGCACATTTACCACCTTCTTAGGAAGCTTAAGGATCTTCTTATCTACAATCTTGTCCTTATGAACTACATTGACAGTAATATTATGGTCTATATATCCTAGAATATCTAAGTCAATTGCATCTAGGGGACATTCTAGCTTAATAATATCCTTGCGTCCCATCTTGGCGCTCTCTACATTCATAATCATAGCGACAGTACAATCAAAATCCTCAAGGTGAAGATGATGATATATGTCCATTGCCTTGCCTGCCTTAATATGATCTAATACATATCCTTCATGAATTCCACTTATGTTGAGCATATTATCCTCCTAATCTTATCCTCTTATCATATTAATATCTGCACGCTCATAGAGAAAATCGCTTAGCAGACATTAATATGATAAGCATACACATTACCTAAATAAGCTCTAACAACGTTAAGATGAGAGCCATCCTTATATACACGCCATACTGCGCTTGCCTAAAATACGCTGCTCTTGGGTCATCATCTACCTCTACAGATATCTCATTTACCCTAGGGAGAGGGTGAAGCACAAGCATATCCTCCTTGGCAAGCTCCATCTTCTCTTCATCTAATATGTAGAAGCCCTTCATACGAAGGTATTCCTCTTCGTTGAAGAAACGTTCCTGCTGAACTCTGGTCATATATAGAATATCAAGCTGTGGCATTGCATCCTCTAATCTCTCAACCTCTTCAAAAGGAATGTTATTCTTCTCTAACACATCCTCTCTTATATAGTCAGGGACCTTAAGCTCTCTTGGGGAAATCAGGATAAACTTAATGCCTTCATATCTAACAAGAGCATTGATTAGGGAATGAACAGTACGACCGAACTTAAGATCTCCACAGAGACCAATTGTCATATTGCCAATCTTACCATTCAAGGACCTAATTGTAAGCAAATCAGTTAATGTCTGAGTTGGATGCTGGTGACCACCATCTCCTGCGTTGATAACAGGAATTAATGATTTCTTAGATGCAACTAGTGGCGCGCCCTCCTTAGGATGACGCATAGCACAGATATCTGCATAACATGAGATAACACGAATAGTATCTGATACAGATTCTCCCTTGGCCGCCGAACTAGAATCAGCGCTGGCAAATCCTAAGACCTGCCCCCCTAAGTTAATCATAGCCGCTTCGAAGGAAAGCCTCGTTCTGGTACTTGGCTCATAGAAGCATGTAGCTAAAGTCTTGCCCTTACATTTTTCAGAATATTTGTCAGGATTAGCCTCAATATCATTGGCCAAATCCATTAGATTCTCTAACTCCTCAACCGATAAATCCATCGGACTCATTACATGTCGCATAGTTGTCTCCTCACTAACAAACGCGTTTCCTAGTTATAATCGTAAGGCATCCACCACTTACGCAATGCACTTCGTGCATATGCTGTCGTTACCCTGCTTTGCAGGCTACGACATATTACGTGGTACCCCTTACGATATATTATACAATAAACTTGGTGTTTTGACACAATTAATTAGAATTGACATAAAACATACGAAACATTATCATCATAAATGTTAATTGAATATAAGATATTTTATACAACTAGGAGAACTCTAACAATGAAGAATTTCATTACTAATCATAAAAAAGGTGCAATTATAACATTTTCAATTGTGGGGGTATGCTTACTTGCCTTAATCATCCTGCTTATCATAAGGTTGTCAACAGGTGCATTCCCTTGGGAAAAGAAAGAGACTAAAGAAACCACCAGCGTTGCTACAAGCGATAATTATGATGATATTCGTAATTTCAAGGGTCTGGCTGTTACCATTGACAAGTCCAACAATTGGCAAAGCGGCAACGCTTACTTCGCCCAATTCAATGTGACCATTGAGAATCACAAGGCTCCTGAAGTCACATCATGGAAAATGTCCATCCCAACATCAGCCTCATTAGAGAAGGACAATTTCTGGAACTTAAATCTAGACATAACTAATTCTGTTCTCAATATGAGTAATGTAGATTACAACGGAACCATTCCTACTGACAACACTACTTCTGCCGGCATGATACTTAAAGCAAATAACGCCTCTGCTCTAGATAGCATTGTAGGAACATACTTAATAGATAAAGAGTCTGGCAAGGGACGACTACTTAACAAGGAAGAACTCAAAGCATTCCGAGAAGGTCCTAAAAAATCTGAGAACAAGCAGGAAGCTGTCACTCCTGCAAAGCCAGCGCCTCAAGCTGAATCAGGCACACCATTTGCTAATCATGGTGCTCTTAGTGTAAATGGCGTGGACCTTGTGGACGCAAGTAGCAATAAATACCAGCTTAAAGGTGTATCTACTCATGGCCTTCAGTGGTTCCCTGAATATGTTAACGAGGGGTCATTCAAGAGTCTAAGAGATGATTTTGGTGCTAATGTGGTGCGTCTTGCCATGTATACTGATGAAAATGGGTATTGTGCAGGCGGCGACAAGGCTAAGTTAGAACAGGTTATCGATGATGGTGTAAATGCTGCAACAAGCCTAGGAATGTATGTAATTATTGACTGGCATATACTACACGACAATAATCCTATGCAACACGAAAGTGAAGCTATAGAATTCTTCGATAAGATGTCTAAGAAATATGCAAATAACGACAATGTATTATACGAGATATGTAATGAGCCTAACGGTGGAACTAACTGGGATACCATCAAGGATTATGCAGATGCTGTAATTCCTGTAATTAGAGCAAATGATGCTAACGCCATCGTACTTGTTGGTACACCGACCTGGTCACAGGATGTTGACCTTGTTGCTAATAATCCACTTAGCTACAACAATGTAATGTACACATTACATTTCTATGCAGGAACACATAAAGACAATATTAGAAGCAAATTAACTAAGGCAAGAGACGCAGGCACACCAGTATTCATATCAGAATTCTCAATATGTGATGCCTCTGGTAACGGCGGAATCAATTACAACTCTGCTGAAACCTGGAAGAGTCTGATTAACGATACTAACGTATCCTTCGTAGGCTGGTCTCTATGTAACAAGAACGAGACCTCCGCTCTGCTTAAGCCAAGTTGTACCTCAGTAGACAAATTCAATGACGAAGATTTATCCGAAACTGGAATCTACCTCAAGTCATTTATTAGAGAGGAATAATTATCCATTCCCCTCTTTACAGTATAACTAAGCCCCTCAGGCAATCGCCTGAGGGGCTTAGCTAGCATTTTTTATGATACTTCAACAACACCAGCATGGACGTTCTTACTCGAATAAACATCCCAAAAACCAGTATCATTAATCATATATTCTAAGACATCTGAAGAATTTGCAGTCGGATTTGTGCGTATGAATTCTTCAATTATATCTTTTTTATAATCATTACCAGGCATTTTTATATAGGAAATAACAGCATGTTCAAACCCGTCATAATATCCATCTACATTCCTGAGCAAAATTCTAAAGTCTTCCATACAAACTCTCCTCTCAATCCAAATCAGGCACCTTAGCTATAAAGATATACTCATCAAAACCATTATTCTCAACATAATAGATATAATACTTATTATCAAATCCAACAGATAAGTGAGCGATTATTCTAAGCCCACTATATTTTTTATAATTTGTATTAATCTCATGACGTATTTTTTCTTTTTCTTTCCAAGAAATATCTAAATAATCATTATAATTATTCAAACTCTATACTCCTTTATTATAATGCGATATTTGATTAATATCAACAAGTATTCATTCCTCCAACAAATCCTTCATCTCGCAATTAAGCGCCTGGCTTAGGTTATACAAGGTCTCCGCCTGCGTCTTGTTAATGTCTCTCTTACGCTGTTCAAAAAGCTGTATCTGGCGCAGCGGAACCCCAGACTTACGAGAAAGCTGGGATTGAGACAACTGATAATACTTCCTTAACCGCTTCAGCCTTGTTGCCTTCATATCCTCTACCATATATGTATCAATATGCTCTACGAAGCGCATTATATCCACCTCATGATATTTCGGATACAAATCCAATATCTCCCCCAAAGTTATCTTCTTAAGTATCTCAGCAAATGTCATAGCGCTATGCCACTGATAAAATGCTAACGCCCAGCCACACCAGTATTCTCTGGACTTATCTACATACATAACATCATCTATATCTGACAGTTCAAATCCATTCTCTTCAGCTATATAGCGAAACAGCTCACATCCAGTAACACCAGCAATATATTTGCAATTGCCATTTTGAAATTGTATAACCACTCTGGAATTCAAGAACATTCTCTCAAATTCGGACAAATCAATCCCCACCGTATTAACAGCAAAATCAACAGCATCGCCAAGGATTCTCTGTCCTAACCTAAGATAATCATAAGGATAAGCGCGAATCTCCATTAGCAATTCCCTCCCTCATAATATCAATCATGAATAACTCCTGTATATCCACTCCTTCATCTCTAATCTTTTTATAATCACGCCTTGCGTTACTATCCCTCTTACTTCTTTCTGGAAAATATACTTCAGAAGGCGCAACTATATTATCAATAAATGTAAGATTATCAAATGCCTTCCTGCTCTTAAGCACTATCTGCTCTCCTAGCTTTCCAAGTCGCATAGCCTTAGAAAGCTTCTGCAGAGAAATAACACCACTAACAAAGTCCTGTGCAAATGAAAAATATGAATCATCAGCTCTATAACCAATTATCATATCATATTCAGATATATCAATCAGAAATATATCTCTTAAATACTTCTTTGCTTCAAATGATATACTTCCATTCTGCCAATATGTCCTATTATCAGCCAGCAATGCAAGCCAATTGAGTATATTATAAGGCTCTTCATTAAGATTAAGCACTTTCAAGTCAGAATCATCTAATTCATAACGATTAGCCCATCCGTCACGATTGTCACCACATGCCCATTCCTTCGCAAGCTCTAATTCCTTCGTACAATAAAACCCTCGACCATAATCATTATTAGTTCTACCATACCCATACTGTGGCTTCTCAATAATACTCTCAGAACCATGATAAATAATCATACGTCATCCTCCTATTGATATTATATCGCTAGAGCGATATAATATCAATAATAATACACATGACTATACAACAAATATTATTGCTAATATACAAAAACCACATTATAATAGAAGGAGAAAATATATTGCATAAAGCATCACTCACAGAATCCGAAGTAGAAAAAGTTACTCATGACATAAACAATTTATGGCATACGCGATATCAAGGGTTGGAACTAGGTGTTATATATACCCATTCTAATAATACCAGTGCTCCTGCCTATGCTTATACTTTTATCAACTATGGATTCAACGACTACCTATTTATTGACAAAAAACCAATCAATTAAGGAGATTTTTTATGAAAAACATTGAAGATACATTGAGAAGCATTCCAAGAAGCTATGATGATTTTGTACAATACGTTATGTCCTGTATAAAGGATGATAGTTATGTCGAAAAAATTGTTTTAGAGCAAATATCAGAAAATCCAGCATCAAATTCTAGTGATGTACTAAAAGCAGTAACAAACTATCTTGGAATAAATACTCCACTAGAGGTTGTTCCCGCAGAAGTTCTTGATGCTGTATAATAAAACATTATCATTTCAATGTACTAAGCCCCTCAAGCAATCGCTTAAGGGGCTTAAAATATGTCCTTATGTACTCTTCAACTTACCTACCAACAACCAACGACATCCTGCCTACCTTAGACCGAACATTGGCATTAGATCTACATTAACATTCTGTTCAGATTCTGTTCTAACATCAACTCCCTGGTCGTTACGATAAGTCGACTTAAGAATAATCTTATACTTCACCTCACCATTAGCCTTAACATCACTAAATGATACAGGTATTGTATATTCTGTCGAAAGATTAGCAGAGTCAATTGTTTGTATCAACTGTCCTTCCTTATAAACCTCCAAACTATAAGTTCTAACAATCTTAGAATTAGTAGTATCATCAGCTATACGATATCTAATAGTACCATCAGAGCCAATGTCTCGGTCTTCAAGATACATCGTTGTATTATTACCATTAGTTACTGCATCAGGATTAAGCACCGTAATATATGGATCTGATGCGCTTGATCTATACGCTGCAATCATCGTATTAATGAATAGTTTAATCTCATCATCAGACATTGGTGAGTTACTGCTAGTGCTATGTCCTAATCCCGTATATGTAACATTTCCCTTAGTGTAAATGTAATAATTATTACGTGAGTCCTGATTCTTACCGTCATACACACTTATAGACTCTCTATTTACTGCCGATTTCTTACGATCATTTCTATTACTTGTTCCCGCTAAGTTGTACCATACCAATACATCTCCATCACTATCATACTCTAGATCTAACTGATAGTTCTGGGCATGTGTATCTGCAACAAATATAGAATCAGGTATTGCAAATGGGTACTTGGTAATCTGACCTTCGTTAGCAGCCTTAACCTTATTGGTAAGGAATGCTTCAGACCCCCATACAAGCTTGCGACGTTGATCTTCATCATTAAGGTTAATATTTCTAACCAGTCTGTCTATATCATCTATAAATCCTGTCGTCTTTTTATCTGGGCTATATTTTTTGTCTTCAACATAATGGATATAATTATAATAAAGCATACTTCTGATAGAATTATCCATTATCATATTTGCAGCCTTATTATCATGATTTTTGTAGTAATCTCTAATCACTGTGATAGGTGTAGTAATTGCCATTGCTCTGTGATCTGGATGCCTTAATGTTCCATCCTTATTAAGATAAAGACCACTATTCTCAAAGTTTCCATATGTATAGGTATACTTATCATATACAGGTCTAAAATTATAGTCCCCGTCATTCTCTAAAGTCATCCTGTTATCGCTGTGATCAAATACTCCTCCATTCCAGGTTTCCTTTATTGATGTATATATATTGAAATTATCACTAGGTTCAAATGACAAATCACGTCTTCCATTAGAATAATACTTCATATAATCGTAATCCATACCCGTTGGATCAGCAACATTATAATTCTCTGCATCATAGTATTTCCTTATTTGTCCTGATATATCTCTAAGATAATATTTTACATCAGACTGAATTATTTTACTTGTATTAGAATGCGGTGTGTTTCCCGTCATATCTATAGTAGGGTCCTGTACCAAGTCGTGGGTTAAAATAATTGATTTTCCTGCTTTTCTAAACTCCTCAAAGCCATAGATAAAGTCTTCATTATTAGTAAAGTTCGCAGAATCCTTAAATCCTATAACAAGCATATCATAGTTCATCAAATCCCTTTTCCAATTATTGCGATTACCATTATAAGTCCTATTCCACGTCTGATTATCCATAAACTGAATCTGTATGTTAAAATCACCAATCTGATTAATATAATTGGCAAACTTCTTGCCAACATCTGAATTGTTATCTGCAAAATTAACAGTATTAGTTGCATTGTTTGTCATATCAGGATTAAGATTCATCTGAAGCACCTTAATAGTCTTTACCTGCGAGTTATTAACAGGCCTTATTCTAGTATAACCAATCTCAGAGAATCGTACAGAATCATTTGATTTATTATATATCTCTAGTTTCCAAGGAATCATACCTATATCAGATGGTGGCATAATCTTGGTCACAAGATACGTATGACCATTTACCAGATTGCCATCTGTTACAAATCCCTTAACAGTCTCGTCGAATATTGTAAGAGTAGATGCACGCTCTGAATCATAATCCTTGGTATCACCATTAGCTTCTCTTTCCTTGAGATAATTAATACAGCCTTCAAATATACCATTACCATTGCCATCGGTATACACATTTACGCCATATGTGGTATCTTCGTCACCTTCAAGAACAAAGTGATATTGCAATACATTATTTCCAGCGCTATCCTTTTGTGTATTGTAGTTAATAGCATCACCTTCCGCGTATTCTTTAGGAAGTCCTGACTCATTATTAGTTGTATTGGTAAATGTTGCAGAACACTTATACTCCTCCATATTCTTCTTAACACTGTTAAGCCTGTCGGTTGTTCCATGTATATACTTATTAACTACAGAATCTTTATTCTTGTTAGCTAACTGATACACAAATGAACTCTTATCAACCTTGCTTATATCAGGATTATCAGAATTACCATACATATTATCAGCCACAATTACTGGACCTTGTTTAGTGAAATCTAGTAGCTGATCATACTTCTTCTTCGTCAAATCATTACCAGAGTATCTAAGCCCTATCATATTAGCATCAGAACCATGCTTACATGCATATACATCGAATCCATTTGCAAATAATCCACCAGGTTCATATTCATACCACCAAGGTCCAAATAACCCTGTTGTAATGTTAGAACCATCTTTGTAATCATAATACTCATATACAAAATGCTTCAAGAAATTAGCATATTCTTTACTGTACACATACCAACCTTTATCTTTTTCTATATAAGCATGCTGTGTCCATGACCATTTACTATTCCTATACACTCCATAATGCCACCTATAGTCCAGATTATTCTCAATACTCCTATCTGCCATCTCATCCCCACCAAAGGTAGTGATAAGATCACCTACAGCAGTATAAGCCAAACCATTCATAGATTTATCATTATATCCCGACTTACCATTAGTCTCATCCTGCTCCTTATTACCCACAAGAATCATATCGTAATTCTCGTTAGGGTCTTCATTTCTTCCAATAAACTCATAAGTAGGCATAGTTGCAACAGTAACATCATCCTCTATATATTTGCTATTACCTATAAACCAAGGGAACAGAGATAGGTAATAATATACCCATGAGTCCTTATTATATGGATTATAATAATACTTCTCGTTAGGTTGAATCTCTAATATACGAAGCTTTCTTGGCTGATTATATCCATTAGCCTCCTTGTTAACTGCTGACAGCATGGCTGCAACAGACATAGTATTCCCACCGCCCATATTCTCAAATGCTGGTGAATTCTTATCTGTCTTACTTATTTTATTATTATCTGCAAATGCAGTTGTAAGCCATGAATCGTCATTTCCAATATAGTTATATACGAAGTTGGACCTTCCTAATGCATCCACCTCGTTAGTCGTAAAGTTCCTGTAGTTAGGCTGTGTCTCAGCAGCTTTAATCTTGACATTGTACTTCTGCCCACTCATCCAGTTATAAGCAAGCTTGGCACCAAGATTATTATATACTTCATATAATCTGTTAAGGTACTGGCATTCACCAAGATTAGCAATATTTATAGCATCTTCATCGAAGACAATTGCTGCAGGCTTAGCAGTAGAACCACGCTCAATTATTGCCTCCATGGTTTTTTCAGTAAGGTCTTTAGACGCACCACTAGAACTAAACTGCGGTATATTCTCTTCTGGCACAGTGCTTCCATCTAAGGCCTTTGCAATTTTATAGCCGGTAGATGAATTATGCACCATAATCATATCAGCATTATCAATTAGTTCTTTTGCCTTCTTTTCCTCAACAGTCATATCCTCAACAGGTTTTTCTCCAGGATGCACAAGCTGTGCAGGCGTAACCGTAACTACCTGTGTTGAATAATTAAGTCCTGTTGCATCAGCATTTACCAGATTCTTAAGAAGCAGGTCATTACATATAATCTCGCTGGCGATGTAGCTATAGTACACATCCTCAGTTCTGGTCATATAGAGCTTGTCACCCACCTGAGCATTGGCAATTGGCCTGGTCTTAGTCACATTACCTTCAACATATGTCATCTCTGTCTGATTCTCGGCAAAGATATTCTCATTATTGTAATTATTATTGCCAACCCACACAAAGTCACCTGCTGGGTTAAATGTATAGTTATAGGCCTTATCTCCTATATATCCAGCCGCATTATTGTAGTTATATGAATAGTTTCTCTCTTTATATTCTCCCTCATCCAAATAATGCATTACACGAGAAGAGTTACCACGGCCTAGTCCCACATATTGGTACTCACCTACAGAAGTCCAGGTGAAGTCTCCAAGTAATCTAGGCTCAAAGCATTTCTTAGTACTATCATATACGTAATTACCTGTTCCATCAGTAACCCTGGTATAGTAACCATATTCAGAATATGCCTTATCAGTTCCAGGATCGCTCTCCGACTTATAGGTATCATACTTTTCCGTAAATTGCGACTTGGGAACAGTACCAATATTGCCCTGGTCCTGTTTAAATATATATGCTTCGATAGGCTCACCTATTGTAGAGGACTGACTTGTATCGCTTGCAAATGCGTCTGCATAAATTGCAGCTGCAGAATCAGGGTCGGTTTTATCAGTCGCACCAATAGACAGAAGGTTCCTAGGCTCACAACCTTTGATAAGATATCCAACTGTTGCACTTTCCACATTAGGAACAATCTCAAGAATAGTAAAAGGATTCTTCGCACTGCCTAGTGGCTGCGCCATATCCTTGCTCTTATAGGATGGCAAAGGATTATCTGGTGACGCCTTGATTACAACAACAGTTGATGTTATAAACGTGCCAACCAAGAATGCTATTACCACTCCCAATACAATTATTATAGTCTTTTTCTGTCCACTACTTATACCCCTATTCATGTCCCGCTCCTTCTTCTAGTTTCCTATATAATATGTACAACCTGTTTAATTACAACTACTACTTTCTTTCTATATAAATGCTCTCCTCAACACAGTTTCCCTTATACTGTATAATATCATAGAAAATGTAAAATACGCAACAAAAACTGTGCATAAGTTACAAAAATTACACATAATTTTGTTGTTTGTTTGTAAATACTCAACAAAAAATATTATGATGTTTTTTCAACATTTATAGTTCAATAATAATATAATCCTCAAAATAAGTCGTAAAATAGAATACGCCCCTTAAAGCAAATCGCTTTAAGGGGCGCAACTTATTCGCCTCACATGTAATTATTATAAAATCTCTACCTTAATCCAAATAACGGCATAAGAGCAACCTTAACATTCTGTACATACGTTTTATTTACTTCTTTGCCTTCAAGCTCATAACTTGAATTCAACATAATCATATAATTCACCTCTTTATTAGGACTAGTTAGTATATCATTGTATGGAACAGTAATTGTATGTACGTCACCTTTCTTTAGCTTTTGAGCAGGATCATCAACATCCACTGGCAGTCTTTCTACCAATTGCCCATCCTTGTATATAAGCAATGCATATTCTTTTTCAATCTTACTATTAGTAGTATCATCATCTATACGATAACTAATAACAGGACTATAGCTACCATAGGCATATTCAGCTAATCCATCTCTTTCTTCTACATACATAACAGCATAACCAGCAGGAATATCTTGTCCAGAACTATCCTTCATCGTTCCCATATTGTTAGTCACATCAGGATTAAGAATAGTAATATATGGGTCAGAAGCACTAGAACGATAAGATGCAACCATAGTATTAACAAATAGCTTCTTCTCGTACTCTGTAAGTCCACCATTATGTCCTACTCCTGTATATGTGATATTACCCTTTGTGTAAATGTAATAATTATTACGACAATCCTGATTTCTGCCCTGATAAATTCCACCACCAGTTAGGTTATACCATATAAGAACATCACCTTCTTCATCATATTCTAAGTCAAGCTGATAGTTCTGAGTATGAGTCTGTGCCACATCAAGAGTCTTAGGTATTTCATAAGGGTATTTCGTAATCTGTCCCTCATTAGCTGATTGCACTTTGTATGTTGCAAATGTACTAGTCTGCCATACAAGATCTTTTCTATCAAGATTAACCGCCCTATCTAACTTATCTAAGAAAGAATTATTATTTCTATTATAGTTAATAGTACTATAATATAGCATAGAACGAGTAGAATTATCCTGAATAATTCCTGCTGGCTTATTGGTATATATACCGTCTAATGCTCCATCTTTCTTATCATAGTATTCTCTAATTGCATTAATTGGAGTATTAAGCCATATCTTTTGATTATTATCATATGTATAATTACTATCCCCAAATACACCATAGGTATACGTATGCTTATCATATATTGGTGTATTAGTCTTATTAGAGTCATTCTGCATTAGATAATCAACATTAGTATCCCCTAAACCTACAGTCTTATACTCTCTAATAGAAGTAAAAATCTTGAAATAATCACTTGGTTCAAAGGACAATGCTCGTCCTCTAGAATTATAGTCTAGATATGAATATTCATTCTTATGCTCTTCATCCACATCAGCCTTGTAGTATTTTCTAAGCTGTCCTGATATATCTCTTAGATAGTAGCGCACGTCTGACTGAATAATAGAATCAGTATTAGAATTATCAGTCATATCCATTATTCCCATGGATGCATCTTCACATAAGTCATGGCTTAAGATAACAGATTTACCAGCTTCTCTGAATTTCTCAAATCCATAGATATAATTCTCATTATTGGTAAATTTGGCCATATCTTTAAATCCAATAATAATCATATCGTATTCCATAAGGGCCGATGACCATTTTTCTTTATCGCCTCCATATACTTGCATCCAATAGTCATTATCCATAAAATCAACTTGTATATTAAAGTCTTTGACATACTGCTCACTATATAGATTAGACATTTCCTGATTATTAATAAATGTTGCGTTAGGCGTAATACTACCATACCAATTATCAAGCTTGAAACGATAGTGATTAGCAAAGCATACAGACAGATCATCGAAACCATTTCCACTCATATTAGGATTAGGATTCATCTGTAACACTTTGATTAGTGTACGTTCCTTAGCTGGAATTCTTGTATAACCAACTTGACTAAATCTTATTGAATCATCTCCCTGTTTATATAATTCCAACTTCCAAGGAATCATGCCAACTTCAGATGGAGGCATTACCTTAGTCACTAGATAAGTATGGTTATTTACTAATGCTCCATTTCGGATATCATTCTCATTTACTTCATATTTATCTGTTTCATCAAAGATTCTTAACGTAGTCGAACCCTCATAATAATCTGTTGCATCCTCATATTCTTTGGTATTTGGCTCAATACTAGCATCTACTTCCTTCATATGGCTCTTACAACCTTCAAAAATACCATTTCCATTGCTATCAGTGTATACATTAACACGATATGCCGCAGCAGGATCACCATTAATTGTAAAATGATATCTTAATACATTATTTCCAGCATTATCTCTTTGCTGATTGTATGTATCATCATTTTGATTGTATTCCACAGGTGTTCCAGGCTGTCCATTAGCATCATTGGTAAACTCAACTGTTAACTTATCTCTTAACATCTTACCCTTTACATCATTAGCATTTTTATTCATAAGCATGCTATTTGTATATTTATGAACAGTAGAATCTGCATCCACATTCATATTAGCAAGCTTATAGACGAAGGAACTGCTATCAATCTTATATGCACTAGCATATTCACTCCATCCAGGATAAACCTCCTGCCAATACAAATCGTCAGCAATAATAAGTGGTGCCTGAGTTGAAAAATCAAGTAATTGGTCGAACTTCTTCTTAGTCAAATCATTACCGGAATAACGTAGTCCTACCATATTAGCATCAGAACCATGCTTAGTACCATAGACAGGATTTCTTGTCTTCTGATACCACCAAGCTAATCCTTGCCAGTCATCAGCATCTCCTGTGCCTACAATCTCCCTTATGAAATTTCTAGAAAAGCCAATATTATATGTTTTATCTCTTAAGGCTTTTACATTTTTTGTATTATACCATCTGTTATCTCTGAATAATCCGTATTTCCACTTATAGCTATAAGTAGATCTAGAAGAATCTGGTCGAGGCTCCCCTTCATCTGTATTATTTCTTGCCCCAGTCCATGAATTATAATTGCTTGGATTATCATAGTCTTCTATCTGAGCTTCATAAGCTTGGTCAACAGGATACTTATGATATCCATATGTAGTAATTAAGTCACCTACCGCAGTATAAGACACCGGACAAGGTGTAACTCCATCACCGCCAACCTCTTTAGGTAGTGGAGTCTGCAAATCTGGATCATTATATCCATACTTACCATTTGTCTCATCCTGCTCATTATTACCTACAATAATCATATCGTAGTTCTCGTTAACATCCTCGTTCTTACCAATAAATTCCCAAGTAGACATGGCAGTGATTGTTAAATCATTGTCAATGCCCCTATCAGTTCCTACAAACCAAGGGAACAGTTGAAGATAATAATATATCCAATAATCCTTATTTGAATTATCATATATGTATTTTGTATTAGGCTCTATCTCAAGAATTCTTAGATGATCCGGCTGGTTATATGCATCTGCTTCTAGGTTAATAGCCATGAACATCTTAGCGACAGACATAGAATTACCACAATCAGCATTTATAAATGTATTAACGTCAGTAAACGCAGGGGCATTCAAAGCTGTCTTTGCCACCTTAGACTCGTTACCAAAATCCGTTGTTAACCAAGAGTCATCCTCACCTGTATAATTATAGACAAATTGCGATTTGCCAAGGGCATTTGTCTCACTATATGAGAAATTCCTATAACCTTGCTGTTTACTTGCTTCATCAAGCTTTTGAGAATAACTTTTACTCTGTAGCCAATTACAAGCCAACTTTGCACCTAAATTATTATATACATCATATATAAGCTTAAGGTTAGGACAGTTTTTCGTATTGTCAGGATTACCATAACTATTAACATAAGAATTAGCTGTTTTGATAGCTTCTTCATCGAATATAATTGCTGCAGGTCCTTTTGTCACCTGTCCAAATGCATCCTTCGATACACCTTCAGCTCCTCTCTCGATAATACGTTCAGCCGTCTTAGTGGACAAGTCTCCTGAAGTCGATGACTTATCAAAATCACGCGGAATAACACCTTCCTCTTCACCTGAAGGTGGTTTTAATGCATCAGCAATCCTATACCCTATAGCACTATTATGAACATAAATTGCATCACAAGTGTCAATTAAGTCCTTGGCTTTATCAGCTTCACTAGTATTTAAATCATCTACCTTAAGCTGCTTAGGTGTAACAGAAACTATCTGCGTCTTGAATGTCATAGCAGTCGCATCTGGACCTACAAGGTATTTGATAGGAATATCATTACATATTATTACGCTGGATTCATAGACATAATACTTCTTCTCAGTTCTTGTCATATAAAGCTTATCGCCGTCCTTAGCCGCCTTAATATCGGCATCAGTAGCATTCTCTCTGAATATGTCTTCATTATTGAAGTAATTGTTAGGAACCCACACAAAGTCACCCATAGGAGAATAATAATACTTAAATGCACTCTCTCCTACGGCACCTGTGTTCTTATCACTATCGTAAGTGTAACCTCTATCTTCACCCAGGCTATTATCAAGCATTCTGGCACATGGAACGCTCCCCTGTGGAACCTGTCCTGTTCCTACATGCTGGAATTCACCAACACTTGTCCATGTATAATTACCTTCTGCTGCTGGAATAAAGCATTTACGCGTGTAGTCATAATTATAAGCACCCTTTCCGACACTCACCTTGGTAAAATATCCAAATTCAGAATAAGCCATATCTGTGCCTGGACTTGCTTCTGATTCATATTTATCTTCTTTCTCAGCAAAGCCTGATACTGGTGTTGTTCCAATAGATGCTTTGTCTGCATCAAATATATATGCGTTAGCGCGATCACCTACATAAGCAGAAGGACTTGTTTCGCTTGCAAATGCTTCTTTATATATTGCTGCTGCGGAATTAGGATTATTAAGATCAGTTGAGCCTATTGCCTTAAGATTCTGTGGCTCCTGCCCACTTATAAGATATCCTAATGCTGCAGACTCTTCATCTGGCACAATCTCTAAGATAGTATATGGATTCTCAGGGCTTCCTAGCAGCTTGGTCATATCCTTCTTTGTATATGAAGGCAATGCACTATCATCAGACGCTTGTAATGCATTCACTGAAAAAAAGGCTATTGCACCCACAACAAGTGCCACAACAACCACACTGACAACTAATATAACTTTACTCTTTCTCATTCCTTTTCCCACAGACCTCTCCTTACAATATCCAAATTCGTATATTATAGTATAAATATCGAATAATTATCCTATATTCTATACATTTTAATCCATTAAATATTATACCACAGAATAACAGTTTTTGCACCAATAAGACATATTATATAGCATAAGCCCCTTAAAGCACATTCCACAAAAATTTGATTGCGCGTTATATTCCATGATGATATTATATTGATAGGAATAGATGGGTTTTGAAGAAGATATATTATTTGGATTTGTCTTGATTCTCCTTTAGCAAAGTCAAAGGAGGTCTTTTAAATGAAACAAATCAATCAAAAATACAAGGATAGCCTATTTCGACTATTGTTTGGACGTGAGGATATGAAGGAAAACATATTATCGCTCTACAATGCCCTTAATAATACGTGCTATTCTAATCCAGAAGATTTAGAAATCAAGACACTATCCGACGCCATCTACATCAAAATGAAAAACGATGTAGCCTTTCTAATCGACAGTTTTCTTCCATTATGGGAACAACAAAGTACTTATAATCCCAACATGCCGCTAAGAGGTCTAATGTATTTTTCCGATCTCTATAATGCATACATTACAGAAAAAGAGCTTAACATATACGGAACAAAACTAATAAGTATACCAACACCACAGTATGTTGTATTCTACAACGGTGATGTTAGCAAGCCACCAATAATGACACTCAGATTATCAGATTCGTTCATGAATAAGCGTGATGATAACAATTTCGAGTGGACTGCTATTATGTATAATCTTAATAAGGGACAAAATGACGAATTAATGATTAAATGCAAACCATTGTCAGATTATATGACTCTCGTCAACTACGTCAAATATTACAAAAGGGAATATGCAATTAAAGAAGCTACTGACAAAGCAGTTACTAGATGTATTAAGGAAAACGTTCTTAAAGATATACTTCTTAAGAATAGAGCGGAGGTTATGAATATGGTTATTACAGAATTTAATGAAGAAGTATTTGTAAAAGGTATACGTGAAGAAGGTCGTGAAGAAGGTCAAAATTCTCTTATAGAGGCAATCGAACGCCTACGCAATGGTGAGAGCAAAGAAGAAATCATCGCTTCAGGTATAGATGAACACACTGTTGAACTCGCCGAAGGAGTAAAATAAAACTAAACACACAAAAATAAGCAACCTCTTACGAGCAACTGCTATCTCCAAGTATCAGATGAACAATGTCTGTCTTATCCCAACCGTCAAGCCCTTTCCATTGGCTGTGAGTTTCCCACTATCTGGGCGTGTTCGGGACTTGCACCCGTTAGAGCGCGCCCATGGCGCGCAAACCAAAAAAAGAACCCGCAATAAAAACAGGTTCTTCGCATTAATTTCTACATCATTCTACTCTATGTTAGCATATATCTCACTAGGATTATTTGATGCAACTATTGTATTACGAATTGCAACAGTATTATCAGATGTATATGTTCTTCCATTAGCATCATATTCTATATGAGCAGATACCTTATAAGGCCTTGTACCACTAGTTAGCACGCCAACAACATTACCATCCTTATCAATCAGATTGCCGCTACCATCAATTACATTACCATCCTTATCATATATCTTTATCTCGAAGGCAGTAACAAGACTTGCAAACTTCTGCTGCTGCTGCTCATGCTGCTCATCATCTATGGCAACCATATTGTTATTCTCATCAATATAGTACTCCTGATAGTATACCGTATGATTACTTGGGTCATCGCTATAATATATACTTGTGACAGTCTTCTTATGTTCTGCATCACTGTTATAGCTATACAAATCAATCCTTGAAGATGACGGCGTCCATACACCATTAGTGGCAATTAACACATTGCTCTCTAACCTCTTCCACGCCATCTGTGATTCTGTCTGTATATTGACCTCATTGGTATTCGTCCTATACTGAGTCATAGCCACCCTGAAAAACGCAATTATCGCAGCGGCAACTATGGCAAATATAGCAATAGACACAATAAGCTCTACAAGAGTAAATCCTTTATTCAGTTCTGAATCATTAGACTTAGTTCTCAACAATCTCATACACTCCTGTCTTAACATAAAGCTGAATTGTTCTTCTAGAATCATTACAGGTTACATATATCTTTTCTGGATATGCATAACCTTCTCCCTTGGTCTTATAGTTAAATGTCCCATCAGGATTAACACTATCAATAATAGGTGTAAATGAACCATTAACTCTGCTATAAGAGAACATTAACTGTGAATTAGTCTCATCAATCTTAACTCCCTTATCACCATTTTCTACATCATAACTTACAGTTACATTAGATGATAATTTTTCAGAATGACCTTCACTATCTTCAACATAATAGTTATCTTTGTCATCATCGTATCTTATCTTAAACCAGGCATTCCCCTTAGACATAGCACTACTTAATACATTGTCCATATATTTTGTAATCAATGTAGCGCTTGACTTAACCTTCTGGTCAGCAGTATTGACGAATGAAACTATTACTGTTGTTGCTAATATAACAATAATAATCATAATAACAATAAGCTCTACTAAGGAGAAGCCCTGATTATTAAGTTGTCGTCTCTTACAATTACTTCCCATATCTACACCTTAAGTAAATATATGATAATTCCTACTGCTTCGTCCAGTTTCTAAATGTTACATAATCTTTCATAGTAATCTCACCACTGTCTCCATCAACAGTACCTGTACCACCAAGTAGATACTTAGCAGCATTGATTACGAAGTTAGCAGCTGTATCATTAACATCATCCTCTTTTCGCGCCTGCAAAGCCTTGGCAGCTTTATCAGAATCTGAGGTGACCTTAACTCCAGACTTAACATTAACCTTGCCACCTGCAATAATCATGCCTTCGAAATTATCATTAACAGTTACATCACCTGTTGCAATAATAACATTAATCTTGGCATCATTATGTTTATCTCCGTTAACATCCGTTTCATTACGCAAGCTGTTTTCTAAGCTATTATTGTAGGTCACATCTCCCTTATGAACTACAGCACCTTCACCTGTTGGTGATACATAATACTTCGTTCCAGATAATTTATATGTTTTATCCCCCACCTTCACAGACTCTGTTATAAGGTTATTAAACAATGTATTCTGCTTCTCATCTCCAGTCAGCGTAACATATCTGGTAGATAAGTTCTTATTAAGCGTAAAGAACGCATCCTGATAATAAGCAGACTGCTTAGAATACTCTACATTAAGGTCTATTGTGAAGTCAGGCTGTGTAATAATATCTGGCACAATAACAGGAAACAGCTCTGTACTTAATATATTACCTGTAAAGTACATCCTAGTCTTATCATTAACATCCTTAGGAAGCTTGATTCCATAATAAGCATAATAATCTATGTTACCAAGCAATCTCTGATAATTAGTGGCTGTGGAATTATATAATTTATACCAGTTGTTGTAGAAAGCTTCAGCAGGTATATAATCAGTATTTTGCTGACCAGTATAGTTATCACCTACAGTCTTGAATTCTATAAACAAATATACTATAGAACCGCCACCACTTGTAGTAGGATATGCACAGGCTCTAACAGATGGCAGATAGCCATTATCTTCCCACCAATCTTTTGTCTTAGTTGGATTATGAGCCATAACAAATCCATTAAGACTCGCACCTAGCGTAGGCTCAGCAAGGTCCATATTAACATAGTCTGTAGGCTGTATCTGGCTTTCACTTGTATAGCCTTTTGCAGTCATAATCTCTTGTTGCAGTGCCTTGTATTGATTAGCAGTCATAGGATTGGTCAAACCATTCTGATAATTCTGACCATTTTTTAATCCTGCGCCAACAAGAGTAGGCGGAACAAGATATGCTCTCTGGTCAGACTTAAGAGCCATTGACTGTCCTGTAACTATATCGTTACTTAACCTTATTCCATTTTTATCTCTTTCATATGACCCATCTTGTCTTGTTCTATATTTTTTCCCATCCGTTCCATAGGAATCAACATAAGCAGAACCGCCTATTACCATAGTATTAAGACCACTCATGTCTAGTCCTGCATTAGAACCGGTTACAATAATCGAACTAGAGTATGAAGGCATATCATCCCTAGCAGCCTCTCTAACCTCTGAAGATTGAATCTTAGCTTTATCAGGGTTCTTATCAGCTTCCGTATCAGCGGCAACCCATGGATTACCGAACATAATAAGTTTACCGGCAAGCTTACTCTTAGCATTGTTGCCAAGCACTAAGTCATCTTTTATGTACAATGAACCTGTATTCATATTGAACTCTGACTGATCAAGAGTAACCTTATCAGACCAGAAGGCTATATTATTAGTATTAACCGTCGAACCATCTAACAGGAAGTTACCTCCACTTATTACATTAGTCTCTTGTGTTCCATTAGCATTGAAGTCAACGTTGGCGCTACTAATCTTATTATCTTTACCAAGCTCTGAACCAAGATAAGCATTACCAATAACTTCTACAGAACCTCTTGGATCGAATGCCTTATCAGCAATCAATCCATATGTTAGGATATTATCAATTGAAGATGCGTTCTGGAAATTAACAGGAGGATACTCTAACACAATATCCGTCTTAATCTCAGACACATAGTTATTCTTATCTGTATATCTTACATGTACATCCTTAAGAACAGCGCCTTCCTTAGTGATATTAAAATGTGCATCAGCAGGGTTGGTTAGAATTTCAGCTCCAACTCCATCTTTCATCTTAGTTCCCCTAAGATAGCCCTCTAAAGTACTAATCTTATATAAACCACTGGATGTATCTGTCAACTTATTCTTAATAATCTCGCTGAATTTCTCATCAAAGTTAAGCGTCTTCTTCTCATCTTCTAAGTTAGCATAGTTAGATAGTGTATCAAGATAAGCTGTAGTTGTTGCATCAGATTCATCCTTGGCAAGTCCTGCTCTAATCTCTTCTAACGCAGACTCAGCATCATAGAAGGCTCCCTGTCCTTCCAAATCAGCTTTCTTCATATACACATTAAGAAGAACAATGGCAAGGACAACTGTTACAAGTGCCGCAATAATTGATGCTACAAGTAATACTGTTACAAGACTTGATCCCTTATTATTCTTATTGAGTTGTTGCTGTAATCGTGCTTGAAGCATTTTCTTCTTTGTCATCTCCTACACCTTTATATGCTTTAACTGTTACTTTATATACATGGTCTGATACTATTTCTCCGGCCAAGTTACTAAGCCCCATTATTCTAGCAGCCGTATATGTATTACCATCAACTGTCTTCGTAAATGCGTAATTGTCGCCAGAATTACTATATGTAAGTTTTAAGTGAGCGTTCAGAACTTTGTCAGAACTCTCCTTCATATAGGCGTCTACCTTCTTAGCATCTTGGAGTTCATCAATATTAGTCTTAATTGTTGTAAGAACCTTAACTTCTCCGTCATCACCTGTAATAGAGCTATCACTCCTTGTAGGCTCCTTTAATCTAACATTTACAATATAATTGTCATTGCGAGAACCGTTATCAGGATATTCGCAATACTTAAAGAATGGGAAGTTCTTATACTTATCAGTAGTCTGATCTACTGGCCAATCCTGCCTTACAAGATATACACTGCAAGTTATTCCCTTCTCATTGACTACAGTTATAGTCTCTCTAGCCTGTTTCTTCGTTCCATTATAAAGTGGATCATAGAACAGATACACATTTCTAAGGTCTATATCTCCTGTAGAATCAGAATATATTATCTGGTCCTGTGTCTCAACCTTATTAATGGTGGCTCCAGAAGGCATAGAATATACACTTCTTACCTTGACATCAGTACCGCCCTTCGAATTATCCGCAATAGTTAGTATAATCTCTCGGTTAACAGAACTATATATTTCTCTTAACTTCTCTTCATCTCTGTTACCAAGCATTATCTCGGCTAACTGCTCAATCTTGCTGTTATCCGTTGTTGCATCTAATTCATAGAAACTATCATATGCTGAATTCATGCCATAGATATGTGCCATCATCTCAGCATTGTAATCTGTCGCCTCATCTAACTTAGACTCGTCCGAATACCTAGGATCCAGGATAGCTTCCACAGTATACTCAATACCATCAGATTCTTGTGTAGTTGTATATAGATAGGTTCCCTCTTCTTCTCCGGCTACGCACTCTGCAAGCACATCATCCACATTTCTGCTTCTGATATCCTCCATCACGTTGGTTGCTGCGAATTTCGCACGCTGCTGGTCCTTAGTTGAAGCATTAATTCTTGTTGTTGTAAGAAATGCCATTAAGAAAGGCGTTACTATAACAGCAAGAATTGCAACTGCAACAAGAAGCTCTAGCAAGGAGAAACCTTTGTTGTTATCCTTTGCTCCCATACTCATACCCCTTAGTTAATTGAATGGAATATATTAGGTGTTCCTTTGCTGACACCAGGCATAGCCTCATGTCCATTTACTTGGTTATCCTTGTACTTCATAGTATAGAAATTAATAGTCATTGTTCCTAGCAAATTACCCGTATCATTATCATATGTAAGTGTGATATTCTCTGCATTCTTCTTAAGTGGACTTGCAAATAGTGCTGAGAATAACTGCTTAATTCCTGTATAGCTTACTTCAAATGCGCAATCTACAGGTGTTACATATAAGTCATACTGCTCTGTTGATACAACTGTTGTTGAGCCATTAGCTGCTGTTGTATTAGTTCCATTAGTCTTGCTGGCGTTAGAGCTGTTAGACTTAGAACTATTTGAGCTACTGCTTGAATTCGAGCTACTATTAGACTTCGAGCTGTTGCTGCTAGAACTGTTCGAACTACTATTAGCACTACTACTTGAACTACTATTAGAGCTACTAGAGTTCGCGCTAGTACTACTGCTAGACTTAGAGCTATTAGAACTACTTGAGCTACTTGACTTAGCATTATTAGCCTGGCTCACGCTAGTCTTGTCACTATTATCTGTTACATAATTATTATTCTGAACCTCAAGGTCAGTAAATAATATTCCTGTTGTAAATTCTAAGTTACTAAGAATCATAATCATATCCTCTGGGAATACATCAGCAGGATATTTTGCTAAGATAGTCTTAGTATCTGATTCATATCTTTCAGATGCCTTCTTATTAGTCTCTTTTGCAGCGTCAAGCTTCTTAAGTTCTGTTACTTCCTTCTCAAGCTTATCTACTTCTTTCTTGCTGGTTAGAGCGTTATCAAGCATTGGCTTGAATACAAGAAGTCCAACAACCACTACTATTATGAGGCTTACAAGATATATTATTACTTTCTGCGTTTTCTTAGGGATTTTCTCATTAATCTCTTCTTTTAATTGATTCATCTCTTGCCTCCTTTCTAATTAGTCTTGTTGGCAGAACTGTTAGAACTGCTTGATGAGTTACTTGAGCTGTTAGTAGAATTAGAAGTACTATTAGTAGAATTACTTGTTGTACTGCTAGAACTACTTGCGGTTGCTGATGATGAATCATCAGACTTATATTCGCATTTGATAGCTGTCGAATATTGAGTTATACCTGCATCATTGGTGGTAGACTTAATATCGATTGTATCTGCTACATTAACTGAATTAAATGTTCTAAAGCTTGATAATAGTGATGCAATACTCTGCTTAGAAGCAGATTCAACCTCAACTACTACCGAATCAGAATCAGCATCTATAGAAGATACCACTACATCTGATGGCAGGTTCGCCTCAAGTTCACCAATTAGATTGAGGAACTTATCATTTGCTACAGTAGATAACTTATCAACTGCCATTGCCTTATCGTAATTAGCCTTATTAGCCAGCATTTTCTCGTTAATCTCTTTCGCATCCTTATAAGAACTAATCTGTGACTTAAGATCATCTGTCTTGTGATCAAAATATATCTTAAGGCCAATTCCTGCCAGTGCAAGAACAAGCGCTAAAATAACCGCTATAATGAATACCTTCTTAGCAACTGAGAAGTCATCATCAGCCCTGACAAGGCTTGATTTGCCGAACTCTAGCTTCTTGTCTTTCCTACCAGCACTTACAACAGAGTTATCTGCGTTAGCTGCAGCTGCAATTGCTGATAGGTAGATGCCTAGGTTCTTAACACCCTTCTTATTAGCAACTTCTCTAATGATTGTAGAATCTGCAAGAACTAATTCTCTGTTAAGCTCGTTAGCAAGTAGAACTGGGAAGCCCTTACAATATGTTGCAAGACCACTGACAATTACCTTGTCAATCTTCTCTTCTGCATGCTGTGACATATAGTAATCGATGAATCTTGTTAAGTTACCAATTACGAATCTAACTTCCTCTGTGGCAACATCCTTGATATCGTCTTCTTCAAGGCCATCCCCTTCTAATCTCTTATAGAAAACTTCACGCTTGGTCGTCTCTTCGAACACCTTATCGTATGACAATCCCATACCTAATGAATCCGCTTCCTTAAGAGCTGTCAGTGCTTCGTCTATACCAAATGGAATCATACGCTGAAGCACGATATCGCCACTCTTAACAATAGTAAGATATGTACATATAGACTCAACATCAATACTGATAATTGTTCCGTTAGGATAGCTCTCTCTTATTATCTTAGCTAAACCATTCTCAACAACTTCGATGTCCACAAGAGTAAGACCACAAGCTCTTGCCAAGTCCTCATAACTCTTAATAATGTTCTTAGGAATAGCGAACAGCTGGGCACGCATCTTGCCTTCCTCATCAGTTCCATTATTACGATAAGTGAACTTGAAGCTCTCTCCGCCATTTGGGAAAAATGTGCTAGCATTAGTGTCAATATATTCCCTAATCTTAGCTTCCTTCATCTTAGGCATAACTTCTTCCTTGTTACCAATATTGGTAGCCTGAATAATGAAGATTGCCTTCTTAGTCTTAATGCCGTTTTCCTTCAGTCCCTTGTCTAGTCGTAGCTTGAATTGAGGGTTACTCTTAACTGTACCATTCTCGTAGGTGTCCTCAGGCGTCTCGAAATAGAACGCACCATGGACTACCTTCATGGATTTCCTCTCGGTCTCAACCACTTTGGTTAGGTGTGGCGAGATTTCAATGCTTAACACTTTTTCTGCCATTTTCCTTCTCCTCTACATTCTTAATATATATGTCAATTAATATATCAATAACACATTTACCATATCTAAGCCAAACCAATTAGCGTCAGATACGCATTAATTATATAATCGCCGAAGAATACGGCTATCATAATTCCAACGGACAGGTATGGTCCCATGGCCAGAACCTTGCCTTCGCCGCTTACCTTCATCCTGATTATATGAATAATGGAACCTATTATGCATCCTATGACAAATGCTAATAGTATATGCTTCCACCCTAGGAGCAACCCTGCAGCTCCCATTAGCTTCACATCACCGCCACCGATTGCTCGTCCCTTGCTAATTAGAAGGATTAGAAGTAGCGGAACACTTACTGCGAAAAGTCCGATTACATAGGTTAACCAATTATCCAGGTCTAAGAACAGGTGTCCAATTCCCAGGACAAGTATGAATATATTAATTCCCACTGGAATCTCGTATGTTCGCCAATCAATTACTGTAAGCACCAATAACGCAGAAAAGAGCAGTGAATATATTCCTGCATCAATAAATGTTAAGTAATTAAAGTATTCAAAGTCGCCAAACCACAAGAATATCAACACATAAGCAATTCCATTAATCGCCTCAATTACGGGATATTGAATTGATATGTGCTCACCGCATTTTCTGCATCGTCCTCTAAGAAATATATAACTAAACAGCGGTATGTTGTCGTACCACTTAAGGTGATATCCACAGCTCATACAATGGCTCGGTACTGTTACAATTGTCTCTCCTTTAGGAATCCTAAGGATGCAGACATTGAGAAATGAACCAATTATAGTTCCAAATATAAAGATGAACACTAGCATAAGTATTAGGACTGCCATTACTTCACCTACTTGTTAATGTACTGCTCAGCCTGGGAGTCGTTAACTAAGTTAAATGTCCTGTCATTACCCACATATACAGCGCAGGACTGTCCCTGCTTAACATAGTAATATGTAAATGGAATACCCTTCTCAACTGCATTACCCTGTGTCAAAGGCTGGGTAGTCATGTTAGGAACTGTATCGGAATTAGCTTCCACAGGAGAGCCAACAATAATTGTTGGTTGTGCACTTAGTGCATTCTCCTTAACTGTTTTCTCAATCTTACGCGCTTCTTCTACATCAGCGCTTCTTCTATCCTTCTCAACACTTTTAAGCCATATAGGAGCAACAATTGCAGCTACTACTACAACTAACGCTATAATAACTACAAGAGCTATTAATCCTTTTGACTTCTTTGATTGTTCATTCATAATTGAACTGTTCACCTTTCAGATTCTTATTTAGAGCTATATCATCACCACTTCCGACATTATCAACCCTCACTCAAGTTGACATTACTGGTGAATATGTTATAATAAATATACAAAAGCAGTTGACAAGGTGATGGTTCCACCTCGTTGGCGAATAATTATTCAATCATGAAATAACCATTCTATACACCAACTATAGGATGGTTATTTTTTGTTACTAAAGGTTATAATAGCAACTAACATAATTACAAAGGTAAACAAATCATACCAAGTAACCATATAACCACCTCCTTGCAAAAGCTCAACGAGATGGTTATCATCCTACCAACTGCTCCAATAAATTATACCACATTATACACTCTCACACACTACATAATAATAAGGCCACTTCATTATTATGTACTATGTGAGACAACATAAATCACATTCCATCCACCCATCGTGCACAATGGGTGGACGGTAAATAGGGTTTTGTGATATATGTCGTTAGCCTGCAACGCAGGGTGACGACAGCATATGCCGTAAGGGGAACCACTATATAGTGGGGGATGCCTTACTGCTTGGCTTCATCTCACGATGTGAAATGCTGCGCTATCCCTTTATTAAGACTTTGACAAAAGGTCTGTGCCCTTGTCAATTACCTTGTCGTACAAATCATTAATTAGGTTGTACCAGGAAAACCATTTTTGACAGCGACCTTATATTTTTTCGCATTATCTTCATTAGTAAGATCTCCAGAAAATACTCCAGATACCTCAGAACCCTTCGCACCATCTACATATACAATGGCTTTGTTTGTGTTCGCATTGTATTCAAAATAAAAATCCTTTTTTGCAGCTACAGCGTCGCCCTTTGTTTGTATATTTTCTTTAATTGCTGAAGGTTTACCACTTTCAACTTTAGTTGCTCCACTATATTGTTTACCATCAGCGACATCTGCTACAACTGACTCAGCAATTGAGTTAGCATTCTGTACATCAGTAGATCTTCTTGAAGACTCGATATACTTTGAGAATACTGGAGCAAGAACTGCTACAAGTACTACCATGATAGCGATAACTACGATTAACTCAACAAGAGAGAAACCGCCGTTACTTTTCTGTCTTTTGTTTAATAACTTCATCATACGCGCTTATCTCCTTTACTTTTTTAATAAATAATTATTTATATTAAAATGCATGCCCTATTCACGCATCTTAATCTCTATAACTCTATTTTCGTCTAGTTACACTTGAAAATATTTATATGTCACTCTATTTTAGTTTATTATTAAGTTTTTTATCGAAACTAAATATATCCTCACCCAATATATGATTTCTTACTATTATTTTACCATCGCCCTTTCAAATGCTCCTTCTTCTAATTCTATCTTAGCAGGATCTGCATATTGATTAAGCATACCAAAAGCCTTGTTAATAGTATCATTATCAACATCTGTCTCTTTCTCTCTAAATGATACAATTAAATTAACAATCTGTTCTATTGAATCTTCCGGAATACGATCTATTTCATCATGAGCCTTTTGTCTTAGAGCAGTCATGCAATCACCTCCTTACCTCTATATATGGCAAGCATATTACATATTACCCATTTGCTGGTACATAGCAATCATTGGGCTCATTACGGCTGCGATGAGGATACCAACAAGAGCTGCCATTACAAGAATAACCATAGGCTCTAATGCTGCCATAACAGTCTCTGTTGTCATCTTAACTTCTTCATCATAGTAATCAGCAAGCTTCTCAAGCATCTCCTCTAATTCACCAGTATTCTCACCAATCTCAATCATGTAATCAACCATAGGTGGAAATAGCTTGGTCTTCTTAAGGGTAACACTAAGAGGAATACCCTGTGCCACATCATCTGCCGCCTTCTTCACTGCCTTACGATATACATAATTAGTTAATGTATCGGCTACTATGTCTAATGCCTCCACTAATGGAAGACCAGAATATATAAGTGTTGATAATGTTCTTGCGAACAACGAGCAGGATGTTTTAACATTAAGTCCTCCTATAAGCGGAAGCTTAATTGCCAAGTTAGAGAAGAACATCTTACCCTGTTCTGTTGCCTTGAATGCTCTTATTGCAACAACAAGTAATATAATTACAACAAGTATAATATACCAATAAGCTACTATAAAGTCAGATAATGCAATAACTGCCTTAGTAATTCCAGGAAGTTCCATGTCCATAGAATCGAACATCTCCATATAGCTTGGAACAACCTTAACAAGCATAAATACTGATACAACTATAGCTACAATTGCAACAATTATTGGATACATTGCAGCTTTACGAACCATACCCTCTGTAGCGGCTGCCTTCTCGAAGTGTTCTGACATTCGTTCAAATGCAATCTCTAACTTACCAGAAGCTTCACCAGCTCTTACCATACTAACCATTATTTCAGGGAAGATTTTCTTATGACGTCCCATTGCATCTGCAAGAGTTTCACCCTTCATAATATCGGTCTGAACTTCACGAAGTGCCTTAGCCATATATTTATTCTCTGTCTGGTTAGAGAGCATATCAAGGGCTGCAATTACGGTAACACCAGAAGATAACATTGATACGAACTGTCTACAGAATACTGATAAGTCTCTTGGCTTAACAAGACGACCAAATGTAATAGACAATTCCTTATTAAGAATGTTAGCTTCCTTAACGCTTAATACAATAAGCCCTTCTGCCGATACAAGCTCAACAGCATTTTGTGGTGTGTCGGCTACAACATTTCCCTTTTTCTCTTTTCCGTCGGCATCCTGTGCCACATAAGTATATTCTGGCATAACTTTCTCCCTAATACATCATAACCTTTTGTGTCATTGATTGTTGGTCATGGGCGAAGCTTATTGCTGTATCAGCAGATATAACTCCCCTCATGAAATGATTATATATAGCATCATCCATTGTTATCATTCCGTCCTTCTTACTAGTCTGAATAGTAGATGGAATCTGGTATGATTTGCCTTCTCTAATAAGGTTAGATATAGCTGAATTCTGAAGCATAACTTCAAATGCTGCAACTCTTCCATGTCCATTATTAACTGGAAGAAGCTGCTGTGCTATAACTCCCTTAAGAACCGATGCTAGCTGTACCTTAATCTGCTCCTGCTGATAAGGTGGGAATACATCAATAATTCTATCAATAGTTGCTGCTGCAGAATTAGTATGAAGTGTGGAGAACACCAAGTGTCCTGTCTCTGCTGCAGTAACTGCTGTATTAATTGTCTCTAAGTCTCTCATCTCTCCTACGAGAATAACATCAGGATCCTGTCTTAATGCTGCACGAAGGGCATTGGCGTAGGATAATGTATCGTATCCAATCTCCCTTTGCATAACCATACCTTTACCATGCTTGTGAAGGTATTCTATTGGGTCCTCTAATGTAATAATCGTCTTAGGATAAGTTGTTGCAATCTTATGAATAAGTGCTGCAAGTGTTGTGGACTTACCTGAACCTGTTGCTCCTGTAACTAGTACAAGTCCTCTCTTCTCATCTGCCAAGTCAATTACTGACTGTGGCAAACCAATCTTGGATGCATCAGGCACCTCATAGGCTAATATACGAAGAGCCATGGAATAAGTACCACGTTGTCTGAACACATTATTCCTGATACGAGAGAATCCTGGTACGGAATAAGCGAAGTCAACTTCACCCATTTCCTCTAGCTCTTTCCTCTGAGTATCATCAATCATTATATCGACTAATTCGTTGATATCATTAGGCATTGCAAGCTCCTGATTCATAGGAACAAGCACTCCATCTACCCTGAACATAACAGGCGAACCTGGTGCAAAATGTATATCTGAACAATTAAGTCTCTTAGCCTCTGTAAGAATTGCAATTAATTTATTAAGTTTTGGGTCCATATTACTCATCGGTTGTGCGCCTGATGGTGCTATTGGCATATTAACCCCCTATTATAATTCGAATTAGTTTTCGAATGTAATTCTCATTGCCTCCTGGAATGAAGTAATTCCTCTTGCAACAAGCTTAAGTGAATTCACTCTTAATGTATCCATTCCTTCTGCTACTGCTGCATCTCTAATCTCATCAGCAGATGCATTAGAGTGAATTAATCCCTTTATTCTCGGTGTAACTGTAAGAATCTCATATACACCAATTCGACCAGCGTAACCTGTCTGACCACATTTCTCACAGCCACATGGCTTGTACATCTTGAATGGCCTCTGTTCATCTAACCCCATTAGATGCTTCTCTTCAATGCTGGCCTCTGTCTCCTGCTTACAGTTATCGCATAGTCTACGTACAAGTCGCTGAGCGATAACACCGAATATAGAATCTGCAAGTAGGTAACTATCTACTCCCATATCAATCAGACGGCTCATGGCACCAGCAGATGAATTAGTATGAAGTGTCGATACAACAAGGTGTCCTGTGATAGACGCCTGTACCGCAATCTCTGCTGTCTCACCATCACGAATCTCACCAATCATGATAATGTCCGGATCCTGTCTAAGGATAGACCTTAGGGCATTGGCAAATGTTAATTCTGCCTTATTATTAACCTGTACCTGGTTGATTCCTGTAATGTTGGCCTCAACCGGGTCCTCAACTGTTACTATATTAACATCCTCTGAATTAAGCTCATTTAACACAGTATATAGTGTGGTAGATTTACCAGAACCAGTTGGTCCCGTTACTAGGAAGATTCCGTTAGGATTCTTAAGTAACTGATTGAACTTCCTCTCGTCCTCAGGAGTAAGACCTAAGTCCTTCTTGTCCTTATTAAGCGCCTTCTTCTGTGCAAGACGCATAACGCACTTCTCACCATATACAGTTGGTAGCATAGATACACGAATATCGTATTCTATATGGTCAACTACCATTGACATACGACCGTCCTGAGGCTTTCTCTTCTCGGAAATGTCCATTCCAGATACAATCTTGATACGAGCCGTAATGGCACTTGCTGTCTCAGGCTCATAATGGAATCTCTCGTGAAGCACACCGTCAATACGGAATCTAACGCGAATCTCCTTCTCCATTGGCTCAATATGAACATCGGATGCACGCTGTCTTGCAGCCTGCTGCATCATCTGTCTAACCAACTGAACGATAGGAGACTTATCTACCTGGTCTTCAAGGATTCTGTCTTCCTTCTCTTCTTCATCACCGAATTCACGACGACGCTCAGACTTGAATCGCTCCATAACCTTACGAGTCTCGTCGTCTGTATAATATTTATCAAGGGCTGATTCAATCTCGTATCTTGATGCAACACAAGCATCAACCTGCAGGTTAGTAACAATGGTAAAGTTATCGAAAGCACCCATATTCATAGGGTCAGCCATGGCAACCTTAACCATGTTAATATTATTCTCAGAATAATCTATAGGAATCATTGTATATTTACGAAGCACCTCACCAGGAACAACCTTAAGTAAGTCCTCGTTAATATTAATCTCTGATAGATGAACTCTAGGGAGACCAAGCTGGTTAGAAAGGGCATCTGCAACACTTTCCTGTGTTACATATCCTAACTGGATTAGCTTCTCTCCTAGCATCATGCCGTCTGCCTTAGCAGCCTTCAAGGCATATTCAATTTGATCAGGAGTAACAAGACCTTCATCTATGAGCATGTCGCCCATACGTTTACGTTCTCTTCTCATTGGATTCCTCACATTTTATTTATTATAAGGAGCGTCACCCGATTGTAAGTTCGACTTCGTCGAAGCGGGTTCCGCGTGCAGTCATTTTGCTCTGCAAAATAACTGCATAAAGCATATCATAAGCCGGGTTATGTCGAGAGTGATCATCTATCTACTGCAACTGTCGCCAATTGCCTCTAGCCTCTTACCATGAGTAGTAATAGCGGGCCGCCTAATCTCATTTTAGAGTTGCTTCGGATGGGGTTTACAATGCCTCATCTGTTACCAGACAAGCGGTAGTCTCTTACACTGCCATTTCACCCTTACCTACCTTACGGCAGGCGGTATACTTTCTGTTGCACTTTCCTTAGGATTGCTCCCACCGGACGTTATCCGGCATCCTGCCCTGTGAAGCCCGGACTTTCCTCAACACCAGATTGTCTGCGATAGCTCAAGAATCCTCTTAATAGTTTTCTTAAGTTATCGCAGAAATCTAGGCGTCGCGACCACTTGATATACTTATCGTTTCCATTATAGCACTTTTTATATGATTTTGAAAATATATAATCTAGATTTTGTTAGTAATGCGACAAAATCATTGATTTGTGCCATTTTGCGTTAATATACTTCCTACAACGCCCATTTCACTGATAATAGCTTTCTTCTCATTTCCACTAAGATAGACATCATTCAAAGAAGACTTATTATACTGAAGATACGTATTCTTCGTCTCGTCAATAATTAATCTAGTGAAGAACTGCTCCCAGCTAAAATATTTCTCACTCTCAATGTAATCTTCTGGAGATTCTACAATTGTGGCAACTCGCTTTCCGTCTATCAATCCTGAGGATAAAATTATCCACTCAAACGACTCTGGCAAATATAACACTATTGCTTTCGTGCGTTTAAGCGACAACACTCTCTCCATCTCCGGTCCAAAGGCAGCCCCATCTGCTATTATCAGTATATTATTTTCTTTCGATTGTCTTACACATTTATATACATTGGACTTACCATTCGTCGAAACACAAGGTATCTCATTTTCCATACACACATTTTCAAAGAATTCATAACCCGCATTAGAATCCTCAATAATGGCAAGTTCAGGCTTAGGAATCGATTCTAAGTCAGATTCATATATTCTATAGAACTGGCTATATAGTCTCTTCGTTCCCTGATATCTATTTCCTGATGTGTTCTTAATTCCATATATCTCATTAACACTATATGGAAGATCATACAAAGATGACCTTGTTGCAATTACATAATAATTAGATGTATGTTGTATAGTTTCAGCAAATTCCTTACTTCTAACAAAAGTGTCACCCTCATCAATAAATACTATACTGTCGTCAATTTGCTCAAGATTAACTTTCCAATTCATGCCAGTAAGTACAACACATGGTTTTTCTGATTGGATTGAAACTCCGCTACTGATACCATTTGCCTGAAACGCAGCAATCATATCAATTAAAGTTGTCTTACCTGTTGCGCTATCGCCACGCAGAATTGTAATATTTCTGTTAATTGTGAACTTATATTGAAGGTGTCTATCCTTAACAATTATCTCGTATTTGCCCTTCATTTAATGACTCTCCTATACGAATTCTCCAGCAATCATTACATATTCATCCATATTATGGACAATTGTGTTGTTATTTAAGATGCAAATCTCAAATTCTCCCTCTCCGAAATCCATAATATGATGGAGCGTAATATTAATGTCCTGGGAAGACTCCTTAGCAATCTCAAGAATCCATTTTGCACAATTATCTCCACATGTAGAAGCATTATAAAAGCATTTGTTTTCATTCCTAAGAAGCATTAAAGTCTTCGTTCCACCTGATAATTGTGTGACAGGAATAACGCCTAACGCTTTACTGTCAATAGTTCTATCACCTATCACTTTCGCCTTATCTATTGCCTTAATTATTCTGCGTGATAAATCATCCTGGAACCATTTATCCAAGAATACATGATCAAAATACATTGATGTATTGTATATCTCATCTTCTCTATCACCAAAAAAAACATTTAACATTAGTAATTACCTCTGCATTCTAAGCAAAATGATATAAGATTCCTGCCGCCACATCACTATACTCTATACACCCCACCGCCAATGAATTCGCGGATTATGGATGTGTTAGGTACCACGTCGCTAGGAAGTGGCATAACATAGTCTAATAACTTGATCAGTCTGTTGGCTTCTATAAATTCAGGCGAATTAGGGTCTACTGCGAATAACTGCGGTAAAGCATAGACCTTAAGAACAGACAATTCATATATTAGAGCCGAATTAATCATGAAGTCTGCTTCATCCTGGAATGTGAAAATGTTCTTCGTCTCGCCACGACGAACAGAATCCCACATGGCAAGAGTCTCCTGGGCATTGGTGCCACGAGTTCTCGCATCTCTTACAATTCGTCTAATAAGCCTTGTGTCAGCAGTTGACAATGGATTATGCTCATCAATTGATATCTGGGTAAGGGCGCTTATGTATATCTTGTATTTGCTTTCCTTAGGAAGGGAATGAGACAGCCTGTCATTAAGGCCATGAATTCCTTCTATTACAAGTACATCATCTGATCCTAGCTGCATATACTTATCACGATATTCTCTCTTACCTGTCTTGAAGTTAAATGAAGGAAGAAGCACTCTCTTCCCCTCAAGAAGTGCAAGCATATCCTCATTGAACTGGTCTATATCAATACCCTCTACGCACTCGAAATCCTTCTCTCCGAATTCATCTAGTGGAATCTGATCTCTGTCAACATAATAATCGTCTAACGGAATAGGATGAGGCTTCATTCCAAGACCTTTTAGCTGAGTAGAAAGCCTATGGGAGAATGTAGTCTTGCCTGAAGAAGAAGGTCCGGCAATCATAATGAATTTCTTAGACCTATTCTGATATATCTCGAATGCAATATCGCCTATGCGCTTCTCCATCAAAGCCTCGTTAATAAGAACAAGGTCTTCACCCTCACCATTAACTATCTTATCATTAAGGGCTCCCACAGTCTCTACCCCTACCATCTGAGACCATTTCTTAGAGTACTGAAGCTGAATGCATAATTTCTCCGATGGATTATATGGTTTGAACTCACCATTGAATCTGTCAGGAAACTGAACAACAAGAGCTTCCTTGAACTTAATTATCTTAAATGCCGCAAGATACCCTGTCGAAGGAGCCATATATCCATAGAAATAATCGTAGCATCCTCCCAGCCTGTAAATGTTAACATTAGAGCTGGTCCTGTACTTAAGAAGTGTATCCTTCTCATGCATATTATTATCACTGAAGATTTTACGAGCCTGCTTAATCTTCATTACAACCTTCTCTATTGGAAGATCACGCTTAACTAAATCATGCATTCTCTTATCAATCTCAGATATTATTTCATCAGTAGGAACTATCTCTTCAACCTTGTTGTCTTCAGCATTGCGCCTAATAAGCTTGCACAAATAACCATTGTCAAGTGAACGCATTACAGTTACATCATATATCTCATCTGTGCTTATATCGAACAAAGCCTTCTGAAGCAACAATACCACACTTCTTCTATATGCCTTCCTGCCGTTCTTATCTGCAGAAGACAAGAACTTGATGGTGCCATCCTCTGTAAGCGGATTATTTAATTCCTTCAGTCTGCTATTATATTCACACAGAATATATGGATATTCATCCTCTGGCTGAAACTCCTTGGCAAGCTCGATTATCCTAGTACCCTCTGGATATTCCCTTGTAACATCCCCAACTGTAATCTTGTACCCCATAACAACACCTCCTAATACATACAACTAGTAACCTCTATTGTGTCAAATTATATTACTGCATAAGGATTAGTAATATCTTCCTTACCTATCTCAACATCATCCTCCTCAAGATAAGAAGCGATATAGTCAATGAACAGATGCTCTAGCCCGTAGTGACCAGCATCAATAATAGCTATCCCCTTGGCCACTGCATCAATACCGTCATGATGACCAATATCACCTGTTATAAGAACCTGAGCCCCCTGCTCAAGTGCGCTATCAATCTCGCTCTTACCAGAGCCAGGCATAATGGCAACCTTCTGTACCTTGGTGTCCAAATCTCCGTACACCCTAACGGCATTAATGTCGAACTTCTTCTTAACTTCTGAAGCCAGCTTCTTAAGCTTAATTGGAACCGTCAGATTGCCGATTCTACCCATTCCTTCTTCACCCTGTGAAATGTCAAGAGGTGTGGCAGCATCAAGCTCTAAAGCGTCCTCTGCAAGTGCACCCATTCCATATACATCGAAATTGGTGTGAATAGCATAATAAGCAATATCATTTCTTATAAGTGTTATAACTCTTCTGCCAATGAAGTCATCACTTGTTAATCTCTTCATACCAGAGAAAATCAGTGGATGATGAGTAACAAGCATGTCAGCACCGAATTCGATTGCATTGTTAATTACATCGTCAGTAGCGTCAAGTGCTATGTAAATCTTGCGAACTTCCTTGTTGCTGTCACCAATCAGTAGGCCAACATTGTCCCACTCCATGGCAGCATCAACTGGAGATTGTGCTTCTAGTCTGTCAATAATATCTTGTACTATCATTATGCCCCTCCTGGTATTGCTTTAATACTAATTATAGTATATATCCGTAATATTATCTATAGCAGAACACTCATATGCCAACTGCTCCAGTTTGATGTTGCCCGGAGAGTTGGACTGAATGTTTTGGATGGATTGGTTAAGTGAACGGTAGTATGAATCCAAATAATCTTTATACACTTTGTCGCCACGTTCATAAAGAAAAGGACTATAGCAGAACTTAACGTCTGGATAGTCTAGTACTGCATTGTCAGAATCGCAGGTTGTGGTGCCTGCAGGCCTGTCCGGTTTATTGGACACATCCTTATCGTAGTGAAGCTTCCATGCGAAGTAGTATTTGCCATCTTCTAATACTATATCCTCATCATCGAAGACATACCCGTTCTCAAGCAAATACTTCCTAAGCAACGCATACTCACTCTGCGGTTGGATTACAATTACAGGTGTTGACTTAAGTACTGTCTCCCCACAATCGAAAATGTGCATCATCACATTTCCACCCATTCCACATATAGAGATGCTGTCGGCTTCGCTTACATTTAACTTGCTAACTCCATCACTTAATCTTATATCAATTCTTTCACTTAGATTATGCAGCCTGATATTCTCTCTTGCTTTACAAAGGGGACCTTCATTAACATCCATGGCAATGGCTCTTGTGTACGTGCCAGACTCCAAGAGATATATAGGAAGATAGCCATGGTCACAGCCCACGTCGGCTATTACATTAGCATTTCCCAGAAGAGAAGATACCATGCTTAATCTGTCAGATAGGCTAATCATTATGACTCTAAGTAATCCTTAAGCTTGCGACTTCTGCTAGGATGGCGAAGCTTGCGAAGAGCCTTAGCTTCAATCTGTCTTATACGCTCACGAGTTACATTGAATTCCTTGCCAACCTCTTCAAGAGTGCGGCTTCTTCCGTCTTCAAGTCCGAATCGTAATATTAGAACCTTCTTCTCACGTTCTGTCAGAGTCTCTAATACTTCTTCTAATTGCTCACGAAGCAATGTCTGAGTTGCAGCTTCCGCTGGTACAGGAACGTTGTCGTCCTGAATAAAGTCTCCAAGGTGTGAGTCTTCCTCTTCACCAATAGGTGTCTCAAGTGATACAGGCTCCTGAGAGATTTTCAGAATCTCACGAACCTTATCAACAGAGATTCCCATTTCCTCAGCTATCTCTTCTGAAGTAGCCTCGCGGCCTAATTCCTGAAGCAGCTGACGAGACACACGAATTAACTTATTAATTGTCTCAACCATATGAACAGGAATACGAATTGTTCTTGCCTGGTCTGCAATCGCTCTTGTAATTGCCTGTCTAATCCACCATGTAGCATAAGTAGAGAACTTATAGCCCTTGGTATAATCGAATTTCTCAACAGCCTTCACAAGACCTAGGTTACCCTCTTGAATAAGGTCAAGGAATAGCATTCCACGACCTACATATCTCTTGGCAATGCTTACAACAAGACGCAGGTTAGCCCCTGTAAGCTTCTGCTTTGCGTCGTTACCTTCATCAACGATTGCCCTCTTCTCAGCAATCTGCTCCTTAAGGCTTTCTACCTCTTCCTCAGAAAGTGGATTCTCTGCATCCTCTGCAGTTCCCTCTCTAAGCTGCGCCTGAAGCTCCTTCATCTCCTCGGAAGCCTTAAGACCATTTTCCATCATAATAGCAAGCTCACGCTCTTCATCGGCAGTAAGAAGCTGAACCTGACCAATGTCCTTAAGATACATTCTTACAGGGTCCTCTGTGCTGATTCCCTCAGCAACAGTTAAGTCTAACGCTTCCTTAGCGCTATCCTCGTCAAGCTCAAGATTCTCTTCGTCATCCTCTTCACGAATTACAGCAATCTGCTTTCTCTCAAGATAGTCAATTGCAGCCTCAAGAAGCGATGAATCAATGTTGTCCTCCTTGAAGAATTCTTCAATCTCGTGTGACTCTAGGATTCCCTTTTCCTTGCCTATGTCTGCTAGCTTCTCAAGCTTCTCGTAGAATTCCGCATTACTAATTGTGTCCGTTTGAGCGGACATACTATCATCCATCTCATCACCAACACGAGCAGCGCCTAAGCCTCCCACGATATCGCTAATCTCATCGTTATAGTCCTCATCCTCGACATCGTCAATTGACGCAATATCCTCATCGAAGTTATCTAGATCCTCTTCTTCAATCTCTTCGATATCATCTAATTGCTCAATATCCTCGATGTCCTCTACTTCCTCTTCTTCATAGTCTTCATCGTAGTCATCATACTCTTCTTCGTCGTAGATTTCCTCTTCTACTTCTTCATCAACAACCTCTTCTACTACCTCTTCTATATTCTCGTCCTTCTTCTTTCTTGGCATCCTTGCTTCCTCCTTCTATTTATTATGGTGTGTTTATCGAAAATGTGATTATTATCTTAATATCTATAACAGCCTTGTACTTTGTATATTTCTAATATCTTCTTTTACCTTCTTAATTCGCTTTACTGCTCCAGGCTTAGATGTGTCTATACGACCTAACCCCTCATTCTTAAGCTTGATTAGCGTCTCCTTAAGCAGGACCTCTTTATCTTCATTACTCTCTAATTCACCAATCTTGGTGTTGAGAATACCTGCAATCCTCTTATGGTCCTCATTGTCCTCAAACGCATTCATTAGAACTGCCGGCTGGAAATCTTCTCCCGCCTCGTAGGCTGAGAACATCTTAGCTGCTGTATCCCTTGCGACGCCCTCTGTAAAATCCTCAGCATCAATATACTTAGAGATTGCATTATAAAGGCTCGGCTCATCTAACAGCCATGTAAGAAGTATTCCTTCTGTCTCCATAATTCCATGCTTGCTCATCTTCGCAGTGCTAAGACGCCTAGAATTATTCTCATACATATCCTCAGATATTATATCGTCATTTGTCTCAGATTCTTCTTCAAAATCCTTGGCAGTATATCCTCTAAAGAAGCCCTCCTTGTACCGATTAAGCTCAGCCTCATTCTTGGCAACATCACGCATGAGTTCCCTTATACTATCAGCACTAACATTGAATTCATCAGCCAAGGTGGCAACATAATTGTCTCTCTCTATCTCTGTGGGAAATACGTAGAGTCTTCCCGCCATCATTCGAAAGAATCTGTTGTTCTCTTCAGGGTCGTTAATATTATATTCTTCGCGAAGCTTCTTAAGGGAGAATATAAAGCTATTCTCAGCCTTGTTAATCCTCTCTTCAAATGCCTCTGAACCATTTGCCTTAATGAACTCATCAGGATCCTTATACTCCCCTAGAGTTATAACTTTTGCATCTACACCACATAGCGCCAGCATACCAACGGCTCGCTGCATGGCATCAGCTCCTGCAAAATCCATATCAAAGCATATATAAACCTTCTTAGAATCCCTGTCTACCTTGAGCTTCTTGACCTGCTCCTTGGTTAGCGCCGTTCCAAGAGGCGCGATGGCATTATCGAACCCTGCTCTGTGAAGGGCGATAACATCCATATATCCTTCGCACAGAATATATGCCCCTCGCCTTGAGCGCTTAGCCCTGTCTAATCCATAGAAATTGTTTCTCTTATGGAATATCTCATTCTCATTAGAATTAAGATATTTCGGCTTGGAGTTGTCGAAGACTCTTCCACCGAAGGCAATAGGCTTGCTTTTATCATCTAATATGGGAAATATTAATCGATTGATAAAATAATCTCGGGGGCCCTTCTCGTGAAAAACAACAAGACCACTTTGCTTCATTATCTCATCTTCGTAACCCTTGCTCTTGAGAAAACGATACATACTATCCCAATTCCCATCGGCATATCCTAGGGCAAAGCCTCTTATTGTATCTCTATCAAGTCCTCTATTATTGGTAAGATAGTCCATTGCCATCTTGCCGTTATTAGAATGAAGGGCGCTAAAATAGTAATTAGCCGCATCCTTCATTATATTCTTAAGCTTAACCTTCTTCGATTGCTTAAGCTTCTCTTCTCTGCTCATCTCCCGCTTAGGCAGCTGATAGCCACATCTGTTGGCTAATTCTTCAATTGCCTCAGGGAATTCCCAATTGTTGTATTCCATAAGAAATGTGTACACATTTCCACCCTTATGGCATCCAAAGCAATAGAACATCTGCTTAGGTCGATTTACGGAAAACGACGGAGACTTCTCATTATGAAATGGGCACAGCCCAAAATAATTAGAGCCACTTCTCTTAAGTTGTACATATGATGAAACTACATCTACGATATCATTGCGAGAACGCACCTCTTCAATGATATCATCACTATACATTGGCATTAAAATCCCTCTATAATCTAGAAATTATCAACCTGCCATGCGGTAGGCATAAAATAATCGTTAAACTTCATAATGGCATATTGATCTGTCATTCCTGCAATATAATCACAGACTACTCTGTCCTTAGCCTCTCCTTCGTTAATCATATTCAAATATTTCTCAGGCATTGAATCAATATTTTCCATATAGTATTCGAAGAGGCCCTCTATCATTCGGTGAGCCTTAACCTCTTCTGCCTTGGCTGTCTCATTCTTATATACATTCTCGAACATGAACTGACGAAGGTCTAGCATAGCCTTCCATATCTCATCTGACATGCATATCTTCTCATTATTCATACTCTGAATGACGACATCATGAATAAGCGTATCGAGCCTTTCCTTGGTATTAGAACCAATAGTCTCTCTAATATATACAGGTATGTCAGTCTCGCATAACAGATTACCTCTAATGGCATCATCAATATCATGATTAACATAGGCTATCTTATCAGAAAGTCTTACAATCTGACCTTCAGGAGTTTCAGGCATAAGCTTTGTCTGATGATTTCTAATACCATCCCTGACCTCCCATGTAAGATTGAGTCCCTGGCCTGATTTCTCAAGTTTCTCAACAATTCTTACACTTTGCTTGCTGTGTTCAAATCCACCTTCACAAAGGTTGTTAAGAACTCTCTCGCCAGAGTGACCAAAAGGAGTATGTCCCAAATCATGGCCAAGTGAAATTGCTTCTACAAGGTCTTCATTAAGGCGAAGGGCCTTGGCAATTGTTCTTGCATTCTGTGACACCTCTAATGTGTGAGTCAGCCTGGTCCTGTAATGGTCGCCCTTAGGAGTCAAAAATACCTGTGTCTTATTCTTCAGTCTTCTGAAGGCTTTGCTGTGAAGTATTCTGTCTCTGTCACGCTGGAATACAGGGCGGATGTCGCACTGAGGTTCTTCTCGGTCGCGGCCTTTGGAGTTCTCATCTAAGGTCGCCCAGGAGCATAAATTCTCTCGCTCCATCTGTTCTATTTGTTCTCTAATAGTAATATGCATATAACCACCTCAATATAATATATCCTACCAGCCTGCAAAATCCTTTTTATTTTTTATTTTTTGTGTGGGGAGGCGTGATGTGTAGCTTCGGGTGGAGCAGGATGAGGGGCGGAGGGTGGGAAGGGGAGGCGATGTAGTGTCTCTTATAGCGGATTAACCTGAGTGGTAGTATATGTTGGTGATTGATTCAGAAAAGAAAAATCCCGACACGGATGTCGGGATTAAGTGGTCATCGCCTGGACGGCGAATTGACCACTGGTTTCTGTCCTAATACTACATAAGACTTAATATCAATCACTTACATATACTCCACGAAGCGTTACTGCTATAAGAGACACTACATCGCCTCCCCCACACAACCTTCGCTTCACATACATCTCCAAGGCGAAGCCACACAACGCCTCTCTTACTTAATAATTACGATGTTAGAGCCGAACCACTTGTTAGTGATTTGTTCCATGCTGCCGTCAGCTACAAGCTCATGCAAAGCCTTGTTAACTTTGTCACGAAGTGCTGTGTTGCCCTTAGCAAAGCCCACACCATACTGCTCTGATGCAATTGCTTCTGGAAGAAGTCTGAAAGCCTTGCTCTCTGACTTAATCTTGTATTCTGCAACACCTGAATCCATGATTACTGCATCTGTTGCTCCAGCTTCAAGATCCATAAGTGCTGTATTGTAATCTGCTACTGAGCTTAAGCCACCAAATGTTGCCTTAAGTGCTGCTCCAGCTCCATCTGCCAATGCTGCCTCTGCAGAAGATTCCTTCTGAACTTCTACTTTCTTGCCAGCAAGATCAGCATTTGCCTGAATTGGGCTGTCAGCCTTAACTACTACAACCTGCTTGTTGTCTAAATATGGCTCAGACCACTCATAGTTGTTCTCACGACCATTGATTGTGAAGCCGTTCCAGATACAGTCGATAGTTCCAGAATTTAACTCTGAATCCTTAGCATCCCAATCGATAGGCTGATATGCAACCTTCATGCCAAGCTTGTTAGCTACTGCTGATGCAAGGTCTAAGTCGAATCCTGTGTAGTTTCCAGTCTCATCTCTGAATCCATATGGTGGAAATTCTGCATCGAATCCAACTACTAGTGTCTGCTCATCATTCTTTACTGCTTTGTTGCTACTCTTAGAACAGCTACATCCACAGATAGCAAGAACCATTACGCCAATAAGTGATAATGCGATTAATAATTTTAATTTCTTCATGTTCTCTTCCCCCTTTTCCCTAAAAATCTACCATATTTCTTATAAAAAGTAAAGATATGCAATATAAATAAGACCACCTGTGCTCTATTACACAGATGGCCTTATTTCCATCAGGTTATATGGCTACATCAACTGACATATCTGGCGCTGGAGCTGCACTTACAGACACATCTGGCATGGAAGAAGCCGAAAATGCATTTCCACTAAATCCAGACATACCTGCTCCTGCGTCCAGTGACGGCGACTTAAGTGACTTATCCATATTCATCTTAATTACTGCCTTCAGATAATCCATATCAGCCTTCATTATAGCCCGCTCCTCAGAAGCCCTGTGCTTACGCTTAAGATTCTCATAATCCTCCTTGCTCATATGAGGATCAACCACCTCCATAAGCTCAGCCATATCCATTGCTTCTTCGAGCATCTCTAACTCATCTTCCCCAAAGGATGCAATCATCTCATTCATCTCATCTAACATCTCATCAGACAGATTGCTTATATCTTCTTCCTGAAGGACATCCATCATGTCCTCTATCATCTTGTATCTTTCGTCAAATATCATATCTTCCGCTTCAGTTATCTTCTCCTCGACTGGAGAAGGAAGACTATCGATTCTTTGTTCTTTATCTGAAGCCTTATTAGTAGATGCATCTTCGAATTTCTCTAGGGATTCATCTCTTTTCATTGTATTAGATACAAGCTCTTCAAGTTCTAGATGATGCTTCTTCTTACGAGCAACCATCTCCATTCTTTCTGCGTGAATGAGTGCTGCCTGAAGCTCGCCACTATCCTCTGACTTAACTGACAGCTTGCGCTTAATCTCAATAACCTTACGCTTGGCTGCTATAACAGCCTGACCTGCACTTACGCTTGTCTTTGCTCTCTGTATCCTGGTGGATACATCCTTATAATTATATTTATATGATTTCAAAGCCTCCTTAGCCTTCTTCTCATTAGTTGAATTAAGGTCTAGATAACCATTAACCTTGTTGCTAAGGGTTGCGCTGTGTGTATTGTTGTTATTCTTAAGAGGTTCTGTCGTAAGTCCTCTAATTAAGTTACGTAGCTTCTGATTCTTAAGCTCTCTTTCAGAGCGTTGTGACTCCTTAAGCCGCTCAGATATCGTAGAGGTCATAGAATTAGCATAGCCTGATTTACCATTTCCATATATCCCCATACTATTCTTAACCTGCTTATTCAGATTCGAGAACGAAGGTAGGGGATTGAATCCAATAGCCATCCCTCTCACCTCATTTCATATCTAGCCCTTGAAATCTATTGCATTACCAAGAGCGAGCTCAGCTTCAGTCTTAACAACATTGTCCGCATAGCTGTACATATATTGGGTCACCTTAGATAAGAGATTCTCAATAGAATCTGACTCAATAATCTCATAATCATCATCTGCGAATTTGTTACGAATCTCTTCTAATCTCTCTTCGTTAGCCTGCTTTTCTGCCTTCTTCTTCTCGGCAATCTTCTCTTCCTTCTTCTCTTCTGCCTTCTTCTCTATACGCTCCTTCTGAGAATCTAGAGATTTCTTAACAACTGCGAAGAACTTCTCATTGCCGTTAGAATCAACTGACATACCGAAGCTTCCAACACTTGCGCCAGAGCTTGCGAAGTTATTCTTAGCCTGAGTCATCTTAGCTCCTGCTGAATCAAGAATTGCTTCGTATTTCTTACGGAAATTCTCATCAGTTGCCATCTTCTCAATCTTGTCAGCATCAAGAAGAACAACCATCTTACTTGCATTACCATAAGAAGCTGCATTGGCCTGCACCTGGCTTTTCATATCAGAACTAACAGCAATGAATTCCATATTATGATACTTAGCTTTGAGCTTCTCATAATATTTTGCTGCATCTTCTGACAACTTAACATTACCGATTGTGAACCCATATTCAGTTTTGGTCGGAACTAGGGAACTTTTAGAATCAATTGGCGACCACTTCTTCGCATCCACATTAGTCTTAGAAGACGTGGTCTTAGACGTACTGCTTTCTGACTGAGTCTTACTAGCAGAGTACGCTTGACTTGCCTGCGTATACGCAGTTACTTCGTTAATACCCGTCATAATGTCTACCTCCTTGTAGAATAATAATGAATTCCATTTCATAAATAGAGACAAAGATAGTCTTCTAATTAAGTTATCGGATAATTATTAGTATAATTTAGTATTTTTTATAAAAAATGCGAATTTCTTTACATTTAATATTATTGTATTATCGCACTAACACTTTGCACTACTATTTAGTTATGTTATAATCTATGGGTATGTAGAAAAGGAGACACTATGCGATTCGATGAGTTTTTTAATATATGTGGGCAGTTACTCCCAGGAATGACTGTTACACTTGAGATATTCTTCTTCACTCTACTATTCGCACTGCCACTTGGTATGCTGGTTGCAATAGGAAGAATGTCTCGTTACAAGATAGTACAATTAATATTCCGATTATACATAGCAATCGTTCGAGGAACACCACTTATGCTACAGCTATTAGTTGTGTACTTCGGCCCATACTATATATTGGGAATTTCAATATCTTCAGAATACAGAGCCTACGCAACAATAATTGCATTCTCATGTAACTATGCAGCTTATTTTGCAGAGATTTACAGAACAGGAATCAATTCAATTGACAACGGCCAGAGGGAAGCAGCTTATGTTCTCGGATATAACAGAGCACAGACTTTCTTCTATATTATTTTGCCACAGGTAATTAAGCGAATCATTCCAGCAATGACTAACGAGTTCGTAACTCTTGTTAAGGATACATCATTAGCATTCTGTATCGCTTATGCGGAAATGTTCACTGAAGCCAAGCGAATTGCCGCAGCCTCAACAAGTATGCTGCCTTTCTTCGCAGCCGGCACCTTCTACTTCGTGTTCAATGCCCTTGTAGCATTTGTCATGAAGAAGGTAGAAGACAAACTCAACTATTACGATTAAATCATATAACTACTATTGGAGATGGATATGACGAAAGTCCTAGAAATGAATCATGTAAAAAAGAGCTTCGACAACATGGAGGTTCTCAAAGATATTAGCATCAATGTTAACGAAGGTGAAGTGGTATCAATCATTGGACCATCTGGTTCAGGAAAGACCACCCTTCTTAGATGCGCTACTCTACTAGAGAGAATGGATGATGGCGAATTAATATACTTAGGAGACAAGGTCGTTCATTCAAGTAACGGCAAGAGCATTTACCAGAACAAGAAGGGTATGCGAAAAGCAATGGAGTATTTTGGATTAGTATTCCAGAACTTCAACTTATTCAACCATTTCTCTGCCCTTAATAATATAATGCACGCACCTGTTACCATTCAGCGTAGAAAGAAGGACGAAGTAAGAGCTCAAGCCGAGTCCCTTCTTAAGAAAATGGGACTTGAGGATAGGGGAAATGCGTATCCTTGCCAGCTATCAGGTGGCCAGAAGCAAAGGGTGTCTATTGCAAGAGCGCTGTGTATGAATCCTAAGATTCTATTCTTCGACGAGCCAACATCAGCCCTTGACCCAGAGCTTACACAGGAAATCCTTAAGGTTATTAAGGACCTGGCTGCTGAGAAGATGACAATGGTAATCGTAACTCACGAGATGAACTTTGCGAAAGATGTGTCTGACAGAATTATATTCATGGATAAAGGTGTTATTGTGGAGGATGCAACTCCAGAGGAACTATTCTCATCAGATAACGAGAAGACCAAATCATTCCTTGGTAGTTATTACGGAGTATCTTAATTAAGCATTTGATTCTATATATTACATTTTACATCAAAAAGCGGGATTTCTAGCAAATAGAAATCCCGTTTATTCTTATTAATTGTTCTGATTAATTATTCTTAACAATTCCTATCAATCACAATCCTATTGTCTTACAGTAAACTTTCCAACAATTCCTGATAAGTTATCAGATGATGATTCTACATCACCCTGAGTAATCTTAAGATCCTCAACACTTGTCTGAACTGTCTGAGCTGTAGCTGACAACTGCTCTGACGTAGCAGCATTCTCCTCTGACAACGCAGATAAGTTAGATACTGATTCTTCAATCTCACGGCTCTTAGCATCAAGCTCCTTATTGATCTGCTCTAGCTCATTAATAGCTTCCTCTACGCCGCCAACAGTATCAACGATTGCTGTGAAGCTCTCCTTAGTATGACCAACTGCATCGTTCTGCTTCTGAACGAATTCCTTAACCACATCAGCCTTGTTAGATGCGTGGTTAGTCGCTGCTGTAAGCTCTGCAAGAATCTCGTTGATTGTATCAACATTCTTCTTAGAATCATCTGATAAGTTACGAATCTCATCAGCAACAACGGCAAATCCTTTTCCAGCCTCTCCTGCTCTTGCAGCCTCAATTGAAGCATTAAGTGATAACAGGTTAGTCTGATCTGCAATTCCAAGAATAAGGTCTGATGCTTCAGAAATCTTCTCACCTGATTTCTTAATATCATCAATCGCCTCGAATATAGCATTGAATTCTACATAAGACTTCTCATTAATGTCAGCAAGGCTTTCAACTACCTTGTTACCTTCCTCAGTTGCATGCTCAATATCTGTACTAGCAACAGATAATGAATTAGCAGATTCAACAGAACGCTCCATAATAGATGACAACTCTGTCATGTTCATTGAGATATCTGATACATCCTGTGCCATAGATGTGGATGCGTTAGCAAGCTCATCTGCGGCTGATGATACATTATCAACTCCAATTCCTGTAGCATCTGTCTCTTTAGATACAACGCCACTGGCAGATACAAGGCCATTAGATGTACTCTTAAGAGTATCAACAATACTCTCCAAAGCATCCTGAGTATCGTTAATAGCCTTCTTCATCTGACCTAACTCATCCTTAGAATCAACCTTGATTGGTGGTTCAGACAAGTCATAATGCGACAACTTATTAAGTCTGTCAGATACAACTCTGATACTGTTACCTATTAACTTAGTAACATAAATTGTCCATATTGTCATAAGAATTGCTACAATTGCAAATCCAATAATTACCTTAAGAAGAATTCCGTTAACACTGCTCTGAAGGAAATCACTTCTTGTATCAGCCCACTTCTCAGCAATATCTGTCATATCATTAATGCAGCCTCTTGCCTCATCGAACTTCTCATTATATTGAATGAATACGCTCTCAGGAATAGTGCCTCTAGAGACATCATACATAGCCTCCCACTCTGCAAATGCTTTCTCAAAATGCTCTGCAGATTCTTCAAATGTCTTGCCATCTTCAGTCTTCTCATTCCAAAGAGTATCATCCTTCTTGGCAATACTTATGGCTTCATCCATTCTTTCCTTAACTTCTGTAACGTTAGACTGATAATCACCTGTATATTTCTCTCTCAACTCAGGAGTTAATGCCCCTGGTGAAAATGTTGACATATTAAATAAAGACTTAGATGCATCTAAGGCCTGATAGAAATCTCTGTCAGCATTAGACATATTGCTAGTTACCTTGTATAAGCTATCATAGTAAATCTCTTTACTCTGTGTTACAGTACCATTAACTGCAAAAGCGAAAAACACAAGACAAGCTATCAAAATAATTAATGATGGAAACGTTGCTAATGCAAGTTTTAATTTGATTGAAGCATTCTTCATTGTACGAACGTACCCCCTTTTATTTATATGTTAACATGAGACAAATGTTCGTCCTATTATTCTCACTGCATAATTTTACCATATTTTCTACTTTTTGTATATTACCATTTTCTCTTTCTAAGCCGTGCAGCACATCAGCTTTGCTGATATGCTGCATAAATCGGAATGACAGGATTCGAACCTGCGGCCTCGTGGTCCCGAACCACGCGCGCTACCACCTGCGCTACATCCCGATATGCAACATGCTCACGAAGTGAGGGTGTTGCACGACGAGCCCGCCCGACGTAGTCGGTCTACAATCGGGCGAGTCTCCTTATGCCGAAGCTCCTTACGTCCGACGCAGTCGGTCTACAATCGGGCGACACTCCTTACTTATTCTCTCTCTTAGCCCTTTCATCCCTCTGATACTTGTCTAATACATCATAGATAGCAAGATTAGGATCTTCCACCATCTGAATATTATTATCAAGATTAATCAGCTTAGTCTGGTCAGCAGTTTTCATTTCCCATCTAGGAAGGCCTTCGCCATTCGGGTCACCTGTCTTAACGAAGTTAACCCAATACTGCTGCATAATATCTGATAGCTTATTGTCGCTTTCGTCATAGAAGCCTGGATGACGCCACAAGTTACCATAAGCATACGGCAACTCACCTGCGTGATAATCAGAGATTATATTATTCTTCTTAGTGAAGTAGTATTCATAGCATGGCTTACCTTGATTCACCATATAATTGCTCCATAAATAATGCGAATATGAGAACCATGCTGCAGAAAATACTGTATCAAGGGCTCCCTTGGCATCTCCACCCTGATCAATTATGAAGTAGCTATCTCTCTGAGGCCATGTAGGCGGTATAACCTGGGCCATTTCCTGGGCATAATTACCTGCAACCTTACCTAGAAGCTCTACATAATTATCCTTTGTCGCCTTGTATGTCATAAGGAATACATCAGCTTCCTTACCATTGAAACCATTAAGAAGCGCCTTCTCGTGATTAGCTCCTCTCTCATAAGTTACATAAGGCATCTCTGTTAATGCATATCCATCTATTGTCATAGCATTCTGCTCTGACTGAGTAGTTACAAGCTTCTTAGCATCAACTTTTCTTAGGTCTGCAGATGAAGTTGCATTGAATTCATTTCTAACTATATCACCCTGAGCCTTGGCATAGTCATAATCACGATATGTATGATATGGCTCGTATGGCAATATACTACTTGACTCTCCTATGGCATATTGGAACATACCCTCAGTAAGTGGCGATGCACATAGAGCATTTACAGAAGATGAACCCGCCGATTCACCTGCAATTGTAATTCTGTCAGGGTCACCGCCGAAGCTTCCAATATTATCTCTTACCCATTGTAGAGCAGCAATCTGGTCAAGCAAACCATAGTCACCTGTTGTTCCATTAGGTGACTCTGCCTTAAGGTCATCTGCTGCATAATATCCAAATACGCCTACACGATATGCGCAGTTAACATAGATAACACCTCTCTTGGCAAGGTCCTCTCCTCTATACTCTGTATAAGATGAATGACCAGAATTAAGGGAACCACCATGAATATACATAATAACAGGCAGCTTCTCACCCTTATATCCTTCTGGGACAAATACGTTAAGATACAGACAATCCTCGCTCATAGCCTCAACGAATTCGTCACCAATCTGCATTTTGTAATCATTCCATCCTAATATGTGAGTCAAGCTGTCATAGAATGGATTCGATCTAGACTGCATAGCCATTGGTGCAAATGTATCACAGGCCTTTACTCCCTGCCATGCTTCAGGCTTCTGTGGCTCCTTGAATCTAAGGTCTCCCACAGGAGGCTTCGCAAATGGAATTCCTGCATATACTGCAACAGACTTGTCCGCATTATATACTCCTGTAAGGTCACCTTCATTAACATGAACTACACTTGTAACCTCAGGATTCTCATTAGCAACTGCACTAATCTGTTTTTCAGGCGGACCTGTAATAACAAGATTAAGACCGAATAGAACTAAGAAACCAACCCAACACAAGGCCATGATTCCCTTCTTGTTCTTCTCTTTCTTCTTAAGATAGAATCTAAGTGCAATAAAAGCTGCTGCAATTAGGATTCCAATAACCCATCCGATTATCATATTCTTGGACAATTCCAAGACAACCAGATATAGAAGTGTTAGTATTACTACAACAATTGTAAATGCCATTTACCTTCCCCCTTCTTTGTGTCTCATTACTCTAGTTACTGAATATATTACCCCTCAGACTCATCTATTGAATCGCCCTTATCACAATAATATTTCAATGAAAATTTTACCATAATAGAATTATATTGACAATTAAATATGCCTACAAATAAGTTCAGTACGCTCATAAGAAAATCGCTAAACTGAACTTATTATGTAGGCATTTATTAGGTCTAGTTCTCCTTAAGAAACTCTATAGCCTTATCTACATAGCGAAGATAGGCAAAAAGTATTACGAATTCGAAAAATCCAGCCGCTACTGAGGCTATAAGTATTATAGTTTCTGAGAAGAATGCAGCAACATTTATCACAACACTTACACCAATGATCACGTACACTAATATCATCATTCTTCTAGATGCATCTATAAGCTTATCTCCACCAAGATTTCTTGCCAGCCTTCTACACACAATAATTACACATATCATCTGAATTAACTCAATTACATCCTCTGCGAACTCAAGCCATTCAGTAGCCAACACTGCTTCCTGGTCGTAGAAGGCTACACGAATTGCAATCTGTCCAACAATCATTGCCACTGACAGAAATAATGGCAGCCTGAATAGCTTAGCATCCTTACTGGCTTTATTAAGACCTACTATGTTAAGTACGTCACCACCCACAACAAGTATGTCACCTATCAGCAGAATAACCACTATAAGTATGAGAACCGCTTTACTAACAGAATGAACAAAATTGTTCATATCAACTATGTTAGATGCCACATAGAATATGTTGTCAATAAACGTTCCTATAATAATAAGTATTTCAGCAATATGAAGTTTCTTAATTCCACTTGCGGCGTTAGGATATGTCATTTATTTACCTCCTCAATAGCACATTTCCCATAATCCGATAATTAATCCTTATCAAGGACCTTCTTATACATCATCATCATTCCGTCCATCATTGAGACCTTCTTAGAGAGCTTCTCGTTATTCATCATGGCTGATACAAGATACATTCCAATCACCCTGCCCTTGTGCTTTTGCGGGAAGTCATAGAAGCCATTCTCCTTGTAGAATCTGTGGTCCTCCTTCATAAGCCCCTGCATCTGATATATAAGGTCTCTGAATATCTTAAGGCCGCCAACACCATAGAAATTCTTAGGCGGATTGTAATTCTTTCTCATGGCATAGTAAATGCTCTTAACCAGCTTATCAATTCCTTCATCAGGATTAGTCTCGTTAGTTGCCACACCTGCAAGGAAATTGCCGCCCACCTGGGCCCTTGCTTCGATTATGGTTAGAAGGTTCCTCTCAACTGTCAGATTACCATCCACCATATAACCAACCGGCTTACCCTTAGTCACTGTTCTGTGGCCGTTGCAGAATTGTCTGTCGTCGAATAATTTGAAGCGATATCCCATAGAGTGGTCCTTTATGGAAAATGCGAATACAACAGCGTCTGCATCATTAATATTGCTTCTTAGGAAATCATCGAAGCCATCCTTATATATACACTTGCCGTCAGACGCACAGTTAAAGCAACCTAAGCAGCCACCTATAAATGGGAACTCTCTTAGGTTAATTACATTTACTTCTCCTGGATATCTGTTGACAAACCTCTTAATCATGGTGTCCAAATTATGGTACACCTTATTATCTGTATCAATATCAGTCACAAGAGCAATCTTCTTATTAGTCTTAGCAGAAGATTTTTTAGGAAGCGATGCCGCATGTAGCTTTATGTCCATAGGTGGCACCATAAAAGCATTTTCTGCAAAACCATTCTTAACATTCCACAGAACATAGTTGAAGAAATCCTTCGCTTCCTTCCTGCCCTTCTTACTTAACAAGTCCTCCATATCAGCAGACAGCCCCTTAATATAATTCATCTTAAGGTCAGCGCAGTTCTCCTCAATAAAACGGTGTGCAGTTATGTCGTAGAAATGCTTAGAAGTTGTGATTTGTGTTGCACATTTTCCAGATAAATCCACCCCGTCTTCCTTAGTAAGCTCGATGAAACGATGTAGCTGTGCCGGCACAATAAATGTATATACGGGATAGCAGAATAAAATAAGCTCAGACCACTCAAGGTCAGCCTTGGACTCGCTAAAGTCCTTCTCAATACTTCTAATCCTGCTTCCCACGTTAATTGTCTTGTATAGATGCTCAGGGAATTTGCGCTTAAGATACTCCACATGTTGGTATGTTATGCTGTTCTCACCCTTTGGCGAACCATTCAAAATAAGAATATTCATAATTAGCCTCCTCAATACTAAATTATGATATGTCCGAATGATTAGTAAATAATTTCATATTATATTATCTTCGAGTAGTTTTTTTAGACATATTTATAGACTCATTTAGTATAACATATATTACATAAGTTAAGTAATATTCTATTCAATGTGCTAACGGAGGTTATACCTAAGATGAATAACAAATGGATTCGAGCTGCAATTCCAGCACTACTCATTCACTGCTCAATAGGAACTGTGTATTGTTGGAGTACTTTCAAGGAGTCAATTGCGCAGCAGATTGGCATGTCCACATTTTCGGTGGGATGGGCATTCTCCCTTGCAATATTCTTCTTAGGAATGTCGGCGGCCTTCGCTGGTCATCTGGTGGAAATTGATATTCATAAATCATCATTAGTATCATGCATATGCTTTACAGTAGGAATGCTAGGCACAGGACTTACCATTAAGTATTGTACCGGCATTCTGGCCCTGGTTTTAATCTACTTATTCTACGGAGTAATAATGGGAATCGGACTTGGAATCGGTTACCTGACACCTGTTAAGACGCTTATGCTGTGGTTTACAGATAACAAAGGTCTTGCCACAGGAATCTCCATTATGGGCTTCGGTCTTGCTAAAGCAATCGCAACTCCTATTATGGAGCTTCTTCAGACAACATATAATATAGAGACAATGTTCATCGTGTTAGGCTTCGTGTATTTTGTCATGATGTTTGTTGGACATTTGTTGTTAAAAAAGCCAGAGGGCTGGGTGGAATCAAAGGAAGATTCAAGCTCATTCAAGCCTATTACAATGTTCAAGAACAAGACATTCGTGGGCATCTGGCTTATGTTCTATCTAAATATACATTGTGGTTTAATGCTTATTACGTATGAGAAGCAATTCTTAAATAACAAATTCGCAGGAATGGATATTCTAATGCTATTAATTAGCGTTGTACCATCTGTAACTGCGCTGTGTAATGCACTTGGTAGAATTGGATATTCCACGCTGTCAGATAAGCTTAAGGACAGAACAACAATCTATCAAATTATCTTCATTTCCTGTGCTGTAATATGTGGTCTTGCAGTTCCATTCGACTATGGCGCAGTGATTATCATAATGCTTATGGTTGTTAACTTGGGATATGGTGGTGGATTCTCTACCCTGCCAGCGCTGTTGGATTCTAAGTTCGGAATGAATAATATTAGTAAGATTCATGGTCTTGCCCTGTCAGCCTGGGCTATTGCTGGACTGACTGGAAACAACTTGTCAGAGATAATTCTTAAGAATAGCGATAATAATTACAACTATATTGTATTTACAGCGTTTATTTTGTATATTGTGGCGCTAGTGATATGCTTGACATTAGTTAAGTCTAGGAAGAAGGCTGCTTAGGTTGATTTATATTAGGTAGTCGACGGCTCGACGGCGCCGGCTCTCGTCGGGGATTTACGGAGTAAATGGTGTTTTTGAAGCTTTTGGTACGTAGTCGACGGCTCAGCAGCGCCGGCCTCGGAGTAGAATTTACGGAGTAAATGGAGTTTTTGAAGCTTTTGGTACGTAGTCGACGGCTCAGTGATGCTGGCTCTAGCTAGGGATTTACGGAGTAAATGGTGTTTTTGAAGCGTTTAGTACGTAGTTGGCGGCTCAGCAGCGCCGGCTCTAGCTAAGGATTTACGTAGTAAATGGTGTTTTTGAAGCTTTTGGTACGTAGTCGACGGCTCAGCAGCGCCGGCCTCGGAGTAGAATTTACGGAGTAAATGGTGTTTTTGAAGCTTTTGGTACGTAGTTGGTGGCTCAGCAGCGCCGAAGTCTATATAAAAAAGTTGACAAAAAGACCGTCCCCTTGTCAACATTTTACATAGTTAGTGGCGTGAACTGATGCATCAGTTAGCGCATCAATAAAGCTTTTCTTCTCATGATAATAGTAATAGCAAAACGCACCGTGGAACACATCTCCTGCCCCAGAGCTGTTACAATTATCTATCTTTTCTACTGAAATTTCACCCTCATCATCTATGGTCTTGTATAATATGGAATCGCCATCCCTTGTCATAGCAACATTTTCAATATTGTAGGACTGACCTAGTGCAAATATGTCATCCTCGGCAGGCGACTTAAAGCAGACTGAAGATATTGCTGTATCTGCATACTTAAGCGCCGGCTCAATGTTCTTCTTCCAGTTGCCACAGTCTAGCACAAGAGGAATATCCCTGTCGCTGAGGGCATCCACAATCTCAGGTGTAAGATTGATGAGATTGCAATCGTAGAGGCAATAATCATAATCGTCAGTAATAATCTGTGGGTCAAGAGCACCAGCCTCCAAATGATTGATACCACTTATAATGGTGCGGCTCGCCTCATCCTCCCTAATATACACACAGGAAATGTTAGGACTATCCACCTTACCAATTCCCAAATCATAGACCTTCACATTTGCCGCCTCTATCTGAGACTTGATAGACTGTGCAAAAGGCGAGTCACCAATGCATGTAATTAGAGTGGCATCTCCACCAAGTTCAGCGCAGGTCATGGCTGCCTTTGCCGCCGGCCCACCTATTTTCATCTCGAAATCATTGATGATAACCTTCTCATTGTCGTTTGGCAAAGGTTCATTCGAATTATATACAATATCTACACTTGTTATGCCTATGAATAGGCCCCTAATATTACTCATCAATTCTTATATTCCGCCTATAACTCACTTGCACTTCTAACTAGCTTTGCATCTACAGATGCAGCACCACTAACGTATTTTGAGAGCTTTTCTGCCGTCTTACCAATGCCGCTTCCACCTGAAGTAGCAAATGCATGAATTGTAATTCCGCTCCAGTCATAATCCTTGCAGAATGTATACACAACTCTAGGCGCCTGACTGTACCATATTGGAAATCCAATATACACCGTATCGTACTGCTTTAGGTCATCAATCTTATCTGCAACAGGCACATCCTTGCCGCCCATCTGCTCCCTATTACATCTTGATACAGGATTCTTCCAATTAATATCAGACTTTGTGTAAGGTTCTACTGGAGCGATTTCGAAAATGTCTGCTCCAATACTTTCTGCGAATTCCTTTGCAACCTTCGCCGTTGTGCCCTCTGCACTAAAAAATGTTACTAATGTACTCATAGTATTTCCTTTCTTCTGCTTTCCTAAGTCCACTGCACTTCTCTAGTATTTCTATAGCATTGTCATATATTTCTTGTGTTCACTCTTAGGGATTCCTAATGCATCCATTGCCTGCTCGGCAGACATTTTCATGTTTTTCATTATGTTCTTAATAGAATCCACTATAGCCTTATCATATTGTCCTTCAGAATATTTCTCTGCAAACTTTTGTACTGCTTCGCTCATAATCTCTCTCCCTTCTTCCGTTTCCTTGAAATGTCTTACTCCTTCTTCTAGCTCCTTATTATAAAATCCACTCGTTTTCTTATTAGTCAAATTTCTAAGAAGCATAGTGGCCTATGATTACTAACTCCTGCTTAAATTGTAAAATGGATATTGTAAGCAGGAATTTCTGATTTGAATTAATAGATTCTTTAATAATTAATAGAAATTGTATGAAATTATCTGCTCAACATTATAGTAGCATTACTATAATGAAATCGCAATAGCTATTTCATATTCACTGTATATCGTCTTTTATGCACTAAAAAAAGTGGGCATTGCTCGCCCACTTCAAATCAAAATGTTTACTTCTCTATCAACCTTGACAAAACAAGGTTGACAACCAAGTGTTGTCAACAGGACCGTCCCAATGCCATTAAGTTAAGGATTTCCCTTCATCACACATTTAAAACTTCATAAATGATTTTACTACTTTAAGATGGTTTGCATATATAAGCAGACCATCTTTTTTTAATAAATATGAAAAAAGGCTTGACAAAGCCTTTAATAAGTGCGGCCACATTTGCTAATTACTTAGCAAATGTGGCCCCTTTAATTAGCAGTGTTAGAAGTCAATTCAATAATTAAAGGAGGCACTTATGAAACCATCATATATCAAAAACACTTTTTTGAAAACCATTAATTTTATGTCATCTGACATTGAGTCCTTTGTAAGAAACCCAGGAGTTGATTTTACACGTAATCGGAAATGCTCTTTTTCTGATATTATATTATGTATTCTATCTATGGAATCTCACTCTACCAATAGAGAAATACGTAGATTTTTTCAAAGTAAAAACAAGGCTCTAATATCAGGCTCCGCTTTTAATCAACAGCGAAAAAAGATAAACGACGAGACGTTTCCTTACTTATTTTCAGCTATAAATCAGATACTTCCATTTCGCAAAACCTATAAGGGCTATCATCTCCTTGCTGTTGATGGCTCTGATGTTAATCTTCCGCCGTTAAAAGATGATGTAACTACATTTGTAAAGTCTAATACTGCTGGGACAGGTTATCACCAGTTGCACCTTAATGCTGTCTATGACGTTTTGGAAGAAAGATATGTTGATATACTTGCGCAACCACGTGCTTTTTACGATGAGCGAGAAGCTTTTCTTAAGTTTATTTCACGAAATCCTATCTCAGGGCAATGCATATATACTGCAGATAGAGGATATTTTTCCAATAATATTTTGGCGTATCTTTATTCGTCTTGCTTTTCCTTTGTGCTTAGAATGAGTACGCCTGGAGGTTCGAACTCATTTCTTAACCGCTTTGATTTACCTGATGCAGATGAGTTTGATATTACGCTTGAATTTTCATTTACACGCAGTAGAAAAAACATATACAAAAACAGTCCTTCTAAATATGTATATGTTAGAAAGGATCGTCCGTTTGATTTTATAGATGTAAATGACAAAGAATCCTCATACCCTATAAAGGTTAGAGTTGTAAAAATACTTTTATCTAGCGGAACATCAGAATACCTTATCACAGATCTTCCAAAAGAATCCTTCGATGTTGACAAACTCAAAGAAATATACCGCTTACGTTGGGGTATAGAAACTTCTTTTCGACATCTCAAATATAATGTTGGACTTGTATATTTTCACAGCATTCGCAGAGACTTTATAATACAAGAAGTCTATGCAAGAATTATATTATATAACCTTACTAGACTTCTCATTAGCTGCGTGTCACTTCCTAAGAAAAACACAAAATACAAGCAAAAAATATCTATTGCAGATGCAACCACTACGTGTCGTGATTTTCTGATACATCGCTTCAAAAACGATGAAATAGAAGAGATGTTAATAAGGTATGTCACTGCCATACGACCCAATAGATCTTTTGGTCGAAGAAAGATTACAAAACGCTTTATACCATTAACGAATCGTCTCTAACTTAGTGCAATTAAATACCTTTCAAAAAAGGCAGACTTCCATCTGCCTAATTGTAATGCAATTCTTTGTGTTTTCTTTGGACTTCTCAACTATTATTTAATCTATTGAAACACATTTATCGTTATATTAAAATGTTTCTAGCTTAACTTAATGGCATTGGGGCGGGGCAGATTGTCAACATCGAAAAAGGGGCTTTTACAGCCCCTTTCCTGTGTGTATCAATTATTGCAAGTGGAACATATATGTTGTCGTATATTCATACCAGTCATCACCACGTTTTGTTACAGAAATAGGTGAAGCAATTCCTTCTTGACCCCTAGGGCTTTCTATAGCCCAAGCCTCCAAATATTCACCATTAAAAGCAATCAAATCTACGCGTACTCTTTTGTCTTTTTGAAGTATATTAGCACCAAATCCTCTATGTTGCCATCCATGTTCAGTCATTCTTTGATCCCAAAGACCTGCCAGTCTCAATTCATTTTCAAGGGATTTTCCATGAAGTTTTTCAGCATACTTTGCAAATAGTTCCTTTGGCGTCTTAGAAGCCATATTTTTTACATCATCATTTATGACATGACCACTTACTTCCCATACTGCGTCCAGTCGTTTATCAAATGTTGATGTGTATAGACCGCCGGGTATGTTTAATTTGTAGCGAGGCTCTGATATTTCCCAACTCTTAAATGGTACTTCTTCGTGTGCACTTGCTACTTGCTGTGGACTGATTCCCGGTCCGTTTTGTTCTATCTGAGTAAGCGCATTGCATAGGAGTTGGCCGTACTTCTGATAGGTCATTGCAGTATTACCTGTTCCAATATTATAATACATTGCTATGGTCGCATAAGCACGCTTTAACTGGAAAGTAGCATTTACTCTGTAAGCATAACGCAGCGCGTATCCCTGACTTTCCCAGTTAAAATACATATTCCAATAAGAGTCATAAGCGTTAAGAGGACTAAATTCATTGGTTTTGCCCAGCTCTCCTGCTACAAGCGTATAATTGTTGATAAGATCGTTCATTATACTGTCAAAATTCTTAAGGTCAGGATTGGTTTTCTCATTCTCTTCAATAGTCGCTATTAGTTTGCCTATATAATCATGCTTCTCAGCATCTGTAGCATCCTCTGCAGGGGCATTAACTCCCTGTTGCTGTAATAATTCAGCCCCTGTTATGAACATATTGTTAATAATCTCGGCATCAGTATCAAGTGCTATCATCGCATTATCAAATGGTTGCAGACCGTTTCGGTATGCCTGCATTGTAGTTTCATCCAATTGATTACTCATTACTGAGAGCAGTCCTTGTATATCCTTCACATCCAGCGCAACATCCTGCAATGCGCTGTATACTTTCTGCACTTCCATTAAGACCTGTTCGTTAGATACTCCGGGACTTGCGCTCCCAAATAAACCAAACATATTAAGCACTCCGCTTACTCCTGATATTGCCGCTCCAAGATTTCCGGTATAATAGGCTCTTACTACATCAAATACATTCTGTCCAAAGCCCGCAACCTTGCCAACTGTCGGATCAATCTGACTTGCCGTATCAGCTACATATTCCGCAGCAGCATTGTAATTACTCCACCTCTTGTTCTTATTATTAACCTCCTGCATATATCTAAGCTCAGGGCTTGGTTCTTCTCCGTCACGAGCTACAATCGACGGAAGCTGATTTTCAACATCAAGTACATTCTTAACTGTTGCCTCGGCTTTATCAGTTACTTCGAGTCCATTATCAGTAAGCTTTGTACCCTGTGGAATTGCAATGTCCTTAGTAGTAAAGTCACATTTGTACCCGGTAACAGTCGCACTGTCATTGGAAGAATTAGAGCAAGAGCATCCTGCTATAGTTCCTCCTACCAGTACCGTACAAAGAACAAGTGCTACTGTCTTTTTTACTGCTTGTTTTAAGGCCATCCTTTATCTCCTCCCTTAAATCCTATTGTACTTTAAAGGCCACACCTTCCCTATTCCAGCCTACAGAACCAAGATAGTCGTATTCACCCTTATTGGTCGTCCATAGATGCTGATAGTCGTATGGATTGTAGAGTCTGTACATCGGACTTCCTTCAGTTACATCAGCAGGAAGTGCGAAGAACACTACGCCTTCAAAATCAAATCCTAACGCCTCAACATCCCATATAGCTTCTCCTCTATCCGTCGTATAGTGATGAAGTCCTGTGTACTCACTGTAGAGACGATAGACAGGAATGCTGTCATCCATAAAGTATTCATTGGTGACAAAGTCTGCATCCTCTTCATGGTTCCAGCCACAAGCTACCATATATACCATCTCGTCATAATTCTTCGTATATGTATGCTCACTGGTGTTAGGATTGTACATACGATATGTAACGCCCTCTCTTACTACTTCATCAGCTATAATCGCAGTGCCCAGTTCGTCGTCTGTGAATTTTAACATACCGTTATTCTTCCTTGTAAAGCCTTCCGGAAGTGTATCATTTCTCGCAGTCTCATCATACACCAGTGCGTAATCAGAGAAGTGATCTGTCTTGAAGCTGAACATACCATTCTCATACCATGAGATATATCTCGTAAGATTACCATCCTCAGGTACGTAATAGAAATGGAAGTATCTATTATCCATATCCGCCGGCGTATCATCCTTGATTGACAGCGTCACCTTACCGCCGTCGAAGTCACCTATTCTTGTACCGTCTGATTCAAAATACGCTTCAAATATGTTGCGGTAGCTAAACGGTGATATAGCACTTCTCTGTGCGCTGTTAAGTGATGATTCTTTCTTATCATTTACCATCAGGCGAATTATATCACCCTGTGCCTGAGATACAACTGATTCTGCAGCAGCCACATCAAGAGCAACCGTGGCATCGGTCAGTCTAATCTCAATCACATCAATCTCAGGATAATTACTAACAGCTCCCGTTATATTATGTAAGCTCTGGGTGCCTATATTAACACCTGTAACTGTCTGATTGGCTCCTGATATGTCAAGGACAAGCTTATCTTCCAAATCATCAGGCAGTTCTTCGCCTCTATCCTGCAAAGCAAGATCTATATCTTCATATAAGACATCTGCTAAGGTTGCAACGCCATCGCTTATATGTGCCTTAATATCTATCTCGCCCTTGTTCTCAACCGGTACATCATAATCCTCATCTGGAGCCGGAGTTGGAGTAGGGGTTGGTGTTGGTGTTGGGGTTGGGATAGGTGTTGGGGTTGGGGCAGGAGCGGGGTCGTCTTTCATTGTTATATCAGCCACAACTTCCTGAACGAATGTAGCATCTGAACTTCCCTTCTTAACCTTATACCATACATGATAAGCTGCCGGATTAGTACCCGTCGGTACTGTCTCAGAATACTGATTGTCGCTAGGCTCTGAGTAATCTTCAGTTACAGCATAATACATCTTATACCCTTCAGGAAGTGATGTAGTAGGTGCTTTAATAAGCTCTATAGGACTACCTGTATATTCCCCACCCAGCGGAGTAACCTCTGACATAACTGTTCGAATAGTTTCTTCATTCGGGTCGGGTTTGATTCCAACCTCAATATCATCCATCTCGATTATATCACTATTATCAGTATTGTTTTTATATCTTACTTTGATGGTATATAGACCTACGCTATCACCCGTAGGAATAGCTGCACTCCAATTACTTCCATTATCTGTACTATATTCTATCGTATATCCCGACAGCGGACTAGTCGGAGCTTCGACAAGCTCCTGAGAGCTACCGTTATATACAAGATTTCCTATAGCATGAGGCTTCTGATCATCTGTTAATGCTTTCCACTGAGCATAAAGTATTATGCTTGATTGCACATTTAATGTTGCTCCTCCTTGATAAGGGTCACCTGATCCGTCAGCCTTAGTATTCCAACCTGCGAAGTAGTGATTCTTTTTAGTAAGTTTTGCGGGCTTAGATTGCACTGTAACATTACCGGTACTATCTAATTTCTGGGTATCAGGAGTTTTCCCTGTTCCACCGTTAGCGTTATATTTTACAATGTAACCATGTATTAATTTTAACTGGTTGTTGTCGGAGTTTTTGTCTACATATAATCCTCCTTCTCCCTTGAACTTAAATTCGTCATTGTATCTGAGATTACTACTGCTAGAATTAGTAAAATCACCATCGTTACCCTTCTTAACTCCAATCGGTGTTACATTACCTAATTCACCTGTTATTGTAATACAAGATTCTCCATCCAAGTATACATTACTGTCTTTGTTCAAATTATATGTATTACCGTTAATTTCAGACTCACCGGAAAGATTAAATGTGGCACCGTTAGATATGTAAACACCTACACCATTTTTATTATCAAGCGTACTAGTATTATTTTGAATAACACCTCCTGTCATTGTAAATGTTGCATTATTCTCACAATATACACATCCCATTGAATCTGCGGATGTATTATTTACTATAGTACAATTAATACCATCATCTTCGTCGTTCATCTCAAAGGTTGCACCATCACCAACATAGACACCACAACCTTCATCTTTTGCGTAATTGTACTGAATATTCCCGCCATTCATTGTGAATTTATGATCTGTACCACTACAATATACGCCTGCCCCGTCTCCATTGGAGTAGTTGCCGATAATTCTACCGTTATTAAGGATAAAGGTTCCGTTATTATGAACTCCCCCTCCTTTTTGATCAGCTCTTCTACCGTTGTTACCGATTATGGTTCCGCTATTAATGGTTAATGTTCCACCATTTTCTACATCTATTCCGGCACCACTACCATCGTCACCGGTTGCATAACCACCGGTTATATATCCACCAGTGAAGGAACCTTTATAAGTGGCACCTGAACCATCATATGTGTTTTTGTCGCATATAACACCAAGATGACTCGATTCATCAATATAGTAATAATTAGTTACGCTATTTCCGGTGCTATCATTTATAGTAAGATTCGCACCTGAATTAACACGAATTACATTGCCCGATGTGTTTGTGTCATGCTTGATTCCATGCCCATTAAGATCTAAAGTCACATTACCTTCCACAGAAATTGTATTGGAGGTATCTATGTCGGTACCAAGTTGATAGTCACCCTCTGTTAACTTCAGCACTTCACCATCAAGTGCCCATTCGTTGCCATCTTTCTTCAAGACGCTATTATCCATTGCGATTGTCTTAGGCTGGAGTTGCGGAATGTTAACTATTACTGGCTTTGATGCATAATCCGTGGCGTTATCTTCGTTGACCTTCTCTGCTACGAGATATACATTCCAGCTGCTAGAATAATCACCCGGCAATTCAAAGGTTACTTCTCCGTTATAAGGGACGCTACTGTCATGTTCAGGAATATTCAATCTGCTGTAATATTTGAGTTGTGCGCCATCGCTCCAACCATGTCCCTCAGTCGTGGTCTTATAGTAACCATCAGTCATCACAACTGATAGCTGTGTAGGCTCATAGTTACCACCACCAACTTTTTGATATTTAACCTTTATGGTATTGCCTGTTCTTACAATATTGTCTGTTGAAATAAAGTGCAAACCAAGATTACTAGAATCCAATAGCGTCAGCTTATATTCTGCACCAGGCTCGCCCGCTTTTCCTCTGACTAATGACGAGAACATAATATCATCACAATCAACATTAAAGGCAGGGCTTACACCTAGAGGGCTACGCACATTACGGTTAATCATTACGCCACTTCTCACAGTTTCAGCTTGACTGTAGTCGTCATTTTGAAACCTTCCCCTCGACCGAAGCCACCAATCACCACCTTTGTTCCTGCTTGTTGTCCAGGAGTCTTCATTTGGATAATAACCATATGTAGATCTTGTAGCCTCCCTTGCATCCAGTAGAAATATTTTTTCTCCTGTCAGCGGTGCAAAAACGTGATACTCAGGTAAGTTGTAGTCTCCTGAAGCCGCAGTAGCCTTAGTGCTCTCTGCAATAGCCTTCTGCTCCGCATCGGAAAAATTATTCGTCCTAGTAAGGAAATTGTCTCCATTTAGACCTTTCTTTATATCACTGTATGCCCATTCATTGGGCATTGTCGTCCCTTCGTTAGGTAAGCCGTCTGTATCAAAGCTTGCATTGTAGAGTACGCTATCACAATCTAAGAGAAGACTTTTCGTTACTCCAAAGTCTAAAGAATCCTTATCCAGCACACGATACTTTGTAGGATTTGCGCCGTCGTATTTTCCATAATACACATAGCTTCCGCTCCAGGGCGAGGTGGCTGACGCCGCCGCAACTGGATCGGTAATCGCTCCCACGCCAAGACCTGTAATAGTCTTTTCAGTCCCTGCAGCTCTTACTTCAAGAGCTGTAAATGGCAATACACCTGCCAGGGTGCTGAGCACCATTACTAATGCAAGTAAGGCGCCAATCAGTTTATTACCTTTACGAATTGAATGTGTCATTAATATTCCTCCCTTGATAATGCATCTTATATCAGGTAACAAGAAGACGGATCAAATACCCGTCCCCTTATCACTCTTATTGTACTTTAAAGGCTACTCCCTCCTTGTTCCAGCCTACTGAACCAAGATAATCATATTCATCCTTATTCGTAGTCCATAGATGCTGGTAATCGAATGGGTTGTAGAGTCTGTATATTGCTGTTCCACTCTCACTATCGGGAGCAAATGCGTAGAATACAATTCCTTCAAAGTTGTAGCCTAGAGCTTCAACAGCCCATATGGCTTCGTCTCTGTCCATTGTATAGTGATGAAGTCCTGTGTACTCACTATAGAGACGATAGACCGGAAGACATCCTTCAATATCATATCCATATGTCAGGAAATCAGATTCCTCTTCGTATCTCCAGCCAGATGCTACATTAGCATATACCTCTGCTGCATTCTTGGTGTAAGTATGCTCTCCTGTATAAGGATTGTACATACGATATACTTTTCCGTCATTAATGACTTCACTTGCTATAACAACATCTCCCATATCA
>Ga0256404_1000864_pt1 | contig 77552 bp, 66 predicted proteins | sample RumenRJG_01DNA_FD_185990 | JGI IMG/M metagenome (GOLD analysis project Ga0256404, IMG submission 185990) | Bovine rumen microbial communities from Lethbridge, Alberta, Canada - RJG_01 | ecosystem: Host-associated > Mammals > Digestive system > Stomach > Rumen | place: Canada: Alberta | collected...
TCTACAACGTGACCTTTGAGCCTGCCTGCCGCAATAATTGGCATATCCACCACGCAAAAAGCGGCGGCGGTCAGATGCTGATCTGTGTCGGCGGTCGTGGCTGGTATCAAGAGTATGGCAAGGAAGCGAGAGAATTAAATCCGGGCGATATTGTGAATATCCCTGCCGAGGTCAAGCACTGGCATGGTGCGGCTAAGGACAGTTGGTTTGCACATCTTGCGGTTGAGATTCAGGGCGAGGATTGCAGTACGGAGTGGTGCGAAGCTGTATCCGATAAGGATTACAATAAACTGAAATAGAATAATTTAAAGGCAGCCGTATTAGAGTGCTTCCCTTAGCGGAATTTGTGGGCTACCGAGCCGTAAATTTACGGTACATATTCGGTATCCTGCGAAACCGCCAAAGGGGGCTCCCCTTGGCTGCCTTTATTTTGTCATTTGCCTATAAGCTTTAATATCTCAGCAGGCTTCAGAGTTTTACCAGAAGAAACGAGTTTATCATTGACTACAAGTGCAGGCATTGACATTGCTCCGTACTCCATTATCTTCTGCAAGTCTGTGACATACTCGACCTCGATGCCCATTCCCTCAACTGCCTTGACAGTGTTTTCGTAGAGCTGATGACAGGCTTTACAGCCAGAACCGAGCACTTTGATACAGCAGATACCGTCAACCTTTTCACCACAGCAAGTCGAGGTTATTTCGCTTGCAGTCTGCTCTCCACCGCAACAGCAGCATGAAGTTTCCTCTTTCTTCTCTTCCTTTTTCTTACCAAATAATGCCATGGTATATTCCTCCTAAATGATGTAATTCTGAATGAGATTAAAGAAATATCCGACAAGAATAATTCCGACCGTACAGATAGCGATGAAAATGCAAAGCAGCTTAGGCTTTATTGCCTTTTTCAGCATTATCATTGACGGTAGTGAGAGCGTGATAACGCCCATCATAAATGCGAGAACTACGCCGAGCTTTGCACCCTTTGCGACCAGTGCTTCTGCAATGGGGACACAGCCGAAAGTGTCAGCATACATCGGTATACCGCAGATAGTAGCTATGATAACTCCGAACGGATTTCCAGCGCCAAGAACTTTGACGATCCATTCTGTCGGTATCCAGTTGTGGATGATCGCTCCGATACCTACACCTGCTATAATATAGGGCATGACCTTTTTTGCCGTTCCGAGCACTTGCTCCCAAGCGTATTTCATTCTATCACGCTTTGTGAGTTCGTTCTGCGGAGTGTTAATGCTCCTGCCGTTTCGTATAAACTCCTCCACCTGATCTTCAAGGTGCAGCTTTTCGATAAGCGTACCGCCTGCGACTGCAATTACAAGTCCCGCTATCACATATATAACAGCGACCTTCCAGCCGAATATACTCATCAGCAGAACGTGCGAGCCTAAGTCAACCATTGGCGATGATATAAGAAATGAAAACGTCACTCCCAGCGGAAGCCCTGCACTTGTAAAGCCCATAAACAGTGGTATGGACGAGCATGAGCAGAAAGGCGTGACAGTTCCGAGCAGAGCAGCAATGCAGTTGGCACCAATACCGTGAAATCTGCCAAGTATCTCCTTCGTTCTTTCAGGAGGGAAATAACTCTGTATATAGGTTATCACGAAAATCAGAAAACCGAGCAGTATCATGATCTTTATCGTATCATAGATGAAGAATTGCAGACTGCCGCCCAGTTTGCTTTCAGTATCAAGACCGCAGGCGTTCAGCAAAGAGCCGATAAGCCTGTTCAGCCATTTCATGCCGAATATCTCATCCTGGATAAAGTCCCACACTATTCTTCATCGCCTCCGAGTATTTCGGTCAGTATCTCTGCTGCCGTCCTGACCATTTCCGGACAGAGCGTTCTGAATAGTCCGTTTGACCTTGCTTTGTTCCTGTCTTCCTCATTCCTAAGGTCGCAGCCAAGAAGGTCACGACAGATATACGAGCCCTTACGCTTCTCGAATTCGTCAAGGAACTTAACTGCCATAGCACCGCCTTTTGCACGGCTTGCTGTGTCATTGAGGTCGAACTGTCCGTACTTCATTCCAAGAACCATGAGTGCTCCTGTACAAGCGCCGCAGACTTCTCCCTTGCACATTCCTCCGCCGAAGCAGGCGCCTATCTGAAAAGCCTGTTTTTCTGTTATACCGAACTGCTCTGCAAATGCCGCAAATACTGCCTGTGAACACATAAACCCTTTCTCAAAATACTGTACCGCTTTTGAAACATTATCCATTTTCATTTCCTCCGATAGTCATATTCAGATATATCTATTTGTCTCCGCTGCTTAAAGCCGTATGACCATACGGCTTACTTATTACAGCATTTACATTCGCTTTTGTTTACCGCCGTGATCTCTTTCAGGCAGTCCATAGCAATCTTAGCACCTTCCTGCGAAATAGAGTAGTGCATCCACTTGCCATCTTTTCTGCCGACCACAAGTCCGCTGTCGCAGAGTACCTTCATATGATGGGAAAGCGTGGGCTGGCTCAGATGCAGATCCTCAAGAAGATGACAGGCACATAGCTCGCCGTTTTGCAGGATTCTGAATATCTGCACTCTGTTTTCATCGCACAGCGCTTTGAATATCACAGTGATCTGCTTGTTTGATAGCTCCACGTTCTCACCTCACATTGAAGATTTTCTATATTATATCATACGCATAGAAAAATGTCAATATGTTTTCTAAATTATATTATAATCCCAGTCCGTATCCTGCGCCTATCCCTATAAAATTACACTACTCTCAAACTGTAGCTCTCGTTCACGCCGATCTTTTTGAGTTTTACTACCCTATAAAATTACACTACTCTCAAACCCTGTGAAATCTGGAATCTTCCCATGTATGGGTTTTACTACCCTATATAATTACACTACTCTCAAACCAGCGTTTTTCCATATCCTGATATGCCGGGGTTTTACTACCCTATAAAATTACACTACTCTCAAACGCTGATGACAGCAGGTGCAATAGCAATCTGGTTTTACTACCATATCAAGATGCTTATGTATAAAATTGCGTGGATCATTAGTGAATTTAGTATTATAAACATTCCCCATAACAATATTCAGATAAGCATCCTTTGCATGATGGAGATCATTTATCTCTCGGCATTTCAGCACATCCATTTCCTGCCTGAATTCAGATACAAGACCTGCCTTTACATAGACTATTTCACTCTCAGGGCAAAGCTCTTTCAAAAGCTCGGCAACAGCTTTTGTGGACTGTCTTGTTTCAACGAGCTGACGTGCAATGAAGCCTGCTAACTCGTCCTCTGTAAACGGAGTGCTTCGTATAAGTCGCTGATACTTCTTATCGCTAATAAGCTTTTTTTCGCGTAAGCTATACCAGAACCCCTTCATCTTATTGCGAATATTTTCGTCGATAGGATAAATATCTTTTTTTGCACCGTTAGCATTAGAATCAACAAGAACTTTATTATCAAGGCTGTCATCTTTTATTTTCGCCTGAGGCCAGATATGGTCGATATTCCATTTGCTGTTGTCTTCAAGCTCATCGAAACTTATAGATTTACCTGTATATGCACATTTGCCAAGCTGCATGAAGTACAGGAAATACTTTTCGCTGCGAAGCTTACCGTCATCTGCCTTTCCGAGATTGCTTCTGAGCTCATCGATATTATCGACTTCGGATTCATCCAAAAACTTCGTTATTTGATCTCGTCTTGACTCAGTTCGTTTACCTTTTGGAATTTTGCCCTCACCTCTTGCCATTTCTATAAATATCTTATCGGGAGCTTTTTTCAGTATCGTTTTAAGCTCCTTGACAATATCAAGAGTTCGTGTAACAGAACGCCTTACCGCAGGTGAAAGATACATATTTTCCATGCGCTTGCTGATAGTATTTTCATCTGTGTGCTGGTCATAATAGCCTCTGTTTATCTTTTCGATAGCCTCGGAATAATGGTATTTTGAGCTTAAAAGCTGCATAATATTTTCATTTGTTTCCCATAAAGCTGTAATGATATTTCTATCGCTTTCAGCTTCACCCGTTTTTGTATCTATCGGAAGAACTTCTTCAAGGAAACGCCTTGAAAGCCTGCCGTAATCGTTGTATTTCAGCTTAGATATGTACTTTATATCATCTGATGTTAGTTTTCCGTATTTATCCTTTAGCCATTTTTTCAATCGATTTGTATCAGTAGTTACAGTTATATGTACAATTATATCCTCAACTTCATTTTCCGTAAGCTGATTGCTTTCCATAAGATGTCTAAAATCGTGATAGGACTTCAAAGATGATTTTATATTATCGTCAATGCCTGAAATCTCAATATCGCCACTATAGATACCATTTGACTTAAAATAATCAGCGATACGCTTCTTCGTAACTTTTGCTTTACAGTCAACAAATTTATCCTTATAAAGCCTTTGTTTAACATCAACTGATATCGGATTTCCATTTACTTTGATATTATTGATTTCATTAAGCACCATGAACTTGCTGTAAAGCAGTGAATACTTCGGAAGGACATCCGCACCTGCAATATAGGTACATTTGCATGTCATACGGCGTATAAACTCATTCTCAGAAGATTCTTCATCGACCATATCTTTGAAGTTCCAGGGATATATTTTTCCTTCTGCTTTCCTCTTCATCCAAGCATTTTTACTCCTGTCACTGCTTACAAGAGGGCCTGCATAGTAAGGTATTCTGAACCCCATAATACTCAGTATTTTATCCGCAACTGTTCCGTATTCGTCCTTTTCGTTAAGAAAATCAAGGTATTTGCAGGCGTTTTCCAGTATCTTTTTCAGCTCAGCATAATAGAGCTGATAAGGGATAACACGGTTATTTGTAGTAACCTGTTTCGGGCAAAGCTCATTATCCTCGCATTTTTTCTTTAATTTTGCCAAACGCTCCTTATCTTCATCTTTAACTTCACTTTCTATTTTAACAAGATAAGGTTTCAAAAACTTGCAGAATGCTTCTTGACTCTTTCTATCATGTGATGCATCATTATGACTAAAGTTTGAATCAACTTTTTTGTCAATAACATTTTGCCTATTATAGACATATGAAGCATAATTAGCTTTATCGCCCGCAACTCTAAATATTTCATTATAATCTGCTTTGCTAAGATAGGCCCTAACAAAGTATTTAAGTTCTTCAAGGTCTTTTTTATGCTTGTCGTAAATCTCAACCTTAGACTCAGATATCATTGTGTGATCGTGAAGGATATCCACAAGCAGCGACCAGTCGTACATAGCCTTAACTCTTGTAAGCAGAGACAAATGCAATTCATCTATCTGACCTGTCAGTATTTCAAGAGTATCATCAAAGTCAGCATTTTTTACGCAAACTGAGTTCTTTTCAAGTTCTTTATAATCCTCTTTATAGAAAAGCTCAGAAAGTTTGACAGTACCGCCACTTATCAGTTTAATAAGCTTATCATAAGCTAAAGTTATGGCTCCATCATCTTTATCGTCAGATTCTTTTGTTTTAGGAATTCTTCCATCAAACAATCTTTGTTTTAACGCCCTTTCCTTGCTTGTAATCGCAATATGCTGTTTCAGTATATCCTCAATATCTTTTGCTTTAGCTTCTTTATCAAACAACGGGTTTTCATCTATATCCTGAAGCGCACTATAAAAATTATCATATATTGGTTTAAAATTTGTTATTTCTTCAATATTACCCTTTCCGACATTAAAAAGAAAATGTCCGCGATGAGCAAGCAAATATGCACAGGCATAATAGACCAATCTTACATCATGAGGTTCTTTATTGTTAATTAGTTCGACTATAAGGTGGTGAATCGTCGGATATTCCTGGAAATACTCCTTATCGCCATAGCTATCATCATCAAAGAAGATGTTATTCTTTCTGTTCTCGGAATCCTCCGGCAGTAAAGCACTTTCTTTAAGCCTTAAAAAGAACTTCTCATCCTTTTTCAATATCTCAACAGCAAAAAAATCCTGTAGAAGCTTTATTCTTTGCTGACGTCTGTCAAGTCTGCGACGAGCTGTTCTGAATGCTCTTCTGTCAGCAGATTGCTGGGCTTCGTCAAAAAGATGCACTCCCCACATAAGATTGCCTTTGAATTTTTTTAGATTGTATTCTTCATCCGTAATTGCCCAGCCTACTGAATTTGAACCTATATCCAGTCCTAAATAATTTTTTTCATTTGCCACTTGACAAATCTCCTTTAATATGATAATATATAAATATAGGATTTACTACCCTATAAAATTACACTACGAGTTCAAATAAAAATTATTTCAAATCGTTCGGTTTAGCCGTTCGCACAAGTGTTGTGCATTGATCCTTGCTTTATAGCAAGGATTTTTTGTTTTGCTTTTAATCTTCATACGCCATCTGATATCAAGTTATTGTGATACTATATAAAAATATTATACACTACTCGCAATAATACGTCAATAGAAAATAAAGCACAATCACGATTATTATAGATATATAGTTAAAGCAAAAAGCAAATTTCTAATTAAAGCTACACTGCTGCCAGACCAGTGATCCAACCAATTCCAGACACAAAAAGTCCCCCTGAACCATAGTAGTTCAGGGGGACTGTTATTAACATCAGTTATCCGCAAATGCGAACTTCAACATTGATATCTTCCCATATTTTGGATTTTATCGTTTGTCCGTTCGCGGCTCTGAAAGTCTTTGCTTCTTCCAATGTTATATCGAATTTGCACATTAACTCTAACGAGTCGAACTTACCTCTTATCTGCGATAGCAGCCTGAGCAGCAGCCAGACGAGCGATTGGAACGCGGAAAGGTGAGCAAGAAACGTAGTCAAGACCGATCTGGTGGCAGAATTCAACAGAAGAAGGATCGCCGCCGTGCTCGCCGCAGATACCGCAGTGGAGCTTAGGATTAGCAGGTCTGCCGAGTTCGAGAGCCATCTTCATGAGCTTGCCAACGCCGTCTCTGTCGAGCTTAGCGAATGGATCGTTCTCGAAGATCTTCTTGTCGTAGTAAGCGCCGAGGAACTTACCAGCATCGTCACGAGAGAAGCCGTAAGTCATCTGAGTGAGGTCGTTAGTACCGAAGCAGAAGAAGTCAGCGTTCTTAGCGATTTCATCAGCTGTAAGAGCAGCTCTTGGGATCTCGATCATAGTACCAACTTCGTATTCGAGGTTAGCACCAGCAGCCTTGATAACTTCGTCAGCAGTTTCAACAACAACCTTCTTAACGAACTTAAGCTCCTTAACATCGCCAACGAGTGGGATCATGATCTCAGGCTTAACGTTCCAGTCTGGGTGATTCTTCTTAACATTGATAGCAGCCTTGATAACAGCCTTTGTCTGCATAGCAGCGATCTCAGGGTATGTTACAGCAAGACGGCATCCACGGTGACCCATCATCGGGTTAAATTCGTGGAGAGAAGCGATGATAGCCTTGATATCCTCAACGGACTTGCCCTGTGACTTAGCAAGAAGCTCGATATCAGCTTCCTCAGTAGGAACGAATTCGTGGAGAGGAGGATCGAGGAAACGGATAGTAACCGGGTTACCTTCAAGAGCCTCATAGAGAGCCTCGAAGTCAGCCTGCTGGATAGGCTCGATCTTAGCGAGAGCAGCCTCTCTGCCTTCAACAGTATCAGAGCAGATCATCTCACGGAAAGCAGCGATTCTGTCAGCCTCGAAGAACATATGCTCAGTACGGCAGAGACCGATACCTTCAGCACCGAGTTCACGAGCCTTCTTAGCGTCAGCAGGTGTATCAGCGTTTGTTCTTACCTTAAGCTTTCTGTACTTATCAGCCCAAGCCATGATTCTTCCGAACTCACCAGCGATCTGAGCGTCAACAGTAGGAATGATACCATCGTAGATGTTACCAGTTGTACCATCGATAGAGATGCAGTCTCCCTCGTTGAAAGTCTTTCCGCCGAGTTCAAACTTCTTGTTAGCTTCATCCATCTTGATGTCGCCGCATCCTGAAACGCAGCACTCACCCATACCACGAGCAACAACAGCAGCGTGAGAAGTCATACCGCCACGTACTGTAAGGATACCCTGAGCAGCCTTCATACCTGTGATATCTTCAGGTGATGTTTCGAGACGAACGAGAACAACCTTCTCGCCCTTAGCAGCCCACTCAACAGCATCGTCAGCTGTGAATACGATCTTACCGCAAGCAGCACCAGGTGAAGCACCGAGACCCTTGCCGATAGGAGTTGCAGCCTTGAGAGCCTTAGCATCGAACTGTGGGTGGAGAAGTGTATCGAGGTTTCTTGGATCGATCATTGCAACAGCTTCCTGCTCTGTCTTCATGCCCTCATCAACGAGGTCGCAAGCGATCTTGAGAGCAGCCTGTGCAGTTCTCTTACCGTTTCTTGTCTGGAGCATATAGAGCTTCTTGTTTTCAACAGTGAACTCCATATCCTGCATATCGTGGTAGTGATTTTCGAGAGTCTTGCAAACTTCCTGGAACTGAGCGAAAGCCTCAGGGAAAGTTTCAGCCATCTGCTGGATCGGCATAGGAGTACGAACGCCGGCAACAACGTCTTCGCCCTGTGCGTTTGTGAGGAACTCACCCATGAGCTTCTTCTCACCAGTAGCAGGATCACGTGTGAATGCAACACCTGTACCGCAGTCGTCACCCATGTTACCGAATGCCATTGACTGTACGTTTACAGCAGTACCCCATGAGAACGGGATATCGTTATCTCTTCTGTAAACGTTTGCTCTTGGGTTGTCCCATGAACGGAATACAGCCTTGATAGCGCCCATGAGCTGCTCCTTAGGATCATCAGGGAAGTCAACACCGATCTTAGACTTATATTCAGCCTTGAACTGACCAGCGAGAGTCTTGAGATCATCAGCTGTGAGTTCAACGTCCTGAGTAACACCCTTTTCTTCCTTCATCTTGTCGATAAGCTCTTCAAAGTACTTCTTACCAACTTCCATAACAACGTCGGAATACATCTGGATGAATCTTCTGTAACAGTCCCAAGCCCATCTTGGATTGTTGGACTTTTCTGCGATTGTATTAACAACAGTCTCGTTGAGGCCGAGGTTGAGGATAGTATCCATCATACCTGGCATTGAAGCACGAGCGCCTGAACGAACGGAAACGAGGAGCGGATTCTCCTTATCACCGAACTTCTTGCCTGTGATTCCTTCCATCTTAACGATATACTCGTTGATTTCAGCCTGGATCTCAGGTGAGATACCGCCGTCCTCATAGTACTGAGTACAAGCTTCAGTTGTGATCGTGAAACCCTGAGGAACAGGGAGACCGATGTTAGTCATCTCAGCGAGGTTAGCGCCCTTACCGCCGAGAAGTTCTCTCATGTTAGCATTACCTTCAGAGAAAAGGTAGCAATATTTGTTTGCCATTGGTATATACCTCCAGTTTTAAACATTACCGGACGATTGGACATAGTTCACCGTCCGACTTATAATTATTATAGCATACATCAGAAAAAATTACCATATATATAATGGCAAAAAATAGCCGTTAGTTTTACAGCATTTTATACAAAATTTTAAGTGCTGAAATAAAATTGAAAAAAAGGTCTTGAATTTATTGTTAAAGTATGTAAAAATAAGAGTTACAGAATGGGGGAGTAGTATGAAAAAATCGGCTGCAATTGCTGCGATTTGCATTTTGACGGCGGGAGTGCTTGTTTCCTGCAAAAGCGACAGCGGAAGTTCGTCCGTGAAGCCTTCGGCAGGTACTTCTGAGGCGGTTTCTGTCTCTGAAACCGAAACATCCCAAATGCAGGGACAGCTGGCATCTTTAAACCCGGAAGCACTTGATAAAGCAAGAGAAAAGGCTTCGGAATATGCCCAAAAGAATAATCTTGACACGGGTGGATTCATACCGCCGGAAAAAGAAGCAGAGGATGCGCTGAAAAGCTGCATTACAGCTATGTATACTGAAGGTGTGAACGGAACACTGAAATATTTTTATCCGGAAAAGCTCTATGATGCAATAATCAGCGGAAAAGCAAAAGAATATTTCAACGGGCAGGAGGATACGGATGCTGAGGTGACTGAATTCCACATAACCAAGAGCGTTCGTCTTGCACCGAATACAGGATACGGTCTTGCAGAAAAGTATTTCTCTGTTAATGCTGAAAAGAACGGAGTAAGCGATCTGGCAATTAAAGTTGTCAACGGATACAGCGTTGAAGCAGAGTTTGAAGTGAAAACCAGCGAGGGAGTTGACTCTGATAAAGAGGAAATGGTGCTTGTTGAGCTTGAAGAGGATGGCTGGAAGGTCATACCGCTCAGCGTTGAACAATTAAAGCAAATACTCGAATAAGGAGGAGTTTATATGAATAAAGCAATTATACTGGCAGGCGGACAGGGTAAACGTATGAAGGCAGATATGCCTAAGCCGCTGTTCAAAGTCCTTGGCGAGCCGATGCTCGAATGGGTGATCTCTGCGTGTGAGAGCGCGGGAGTATCGGATATATGCGTAATAAAGGGCTTTAAGGGCGAGATGATAGACGATTATCTCGGCGGCAGATATACTACTGCACTTCAGTCAGAAAGACTTGGTACAGGCCACGCTGTTATGCAGGGAATACCGTTCCTGAAGAATGATGAGTCGGGCAATACTCTCGTTCTTTGCGGTGATGCTCCGTTTATCGACGAGGCAACGATCAGAGATGCGCTTGCTCTGCATCAGGAGCAGAATAATGCCGTTACTGTTATTACTTCCGAGCTCGAAGAGCCTAAGGGCTATGGAAGGATTATCCGTACAGACAAGGGCATAAGCGGCATCGTTGAGGAAAAGGATGCTACTCCGGAGCAGAAGAAGATAAAAGAAGTCAATTCCGGTACATACTGGTTCAGAACAGCTGATCTTATAGAGCTACTTGGCAAGATAACAAACAATAACGCTCAGAGCGAGTATTATCTTACTGATACTATATTCCTTGCTCTTGCAAACGGCAAGAACGCAGGCGCTTACAAGTCGCCGAATCCTGATATAATCAAGGGGGCTAATGACCGTAAGGAGCTTCTTGAATTCAATGAGTATGCCCGCAGACAGGTCATCGACAAACACCTTGAAAACGGTGTGGAATTCACCTGCCTTGACGGTGTTATCATCGAGAGAGAGGTCGAGATAGGCAAGGATACCGAGATACTTCCGGGAACTATCCTCCGCGGCAAGACTAAAATAGGCGCTCGCTGCAAGATAGGTCCGAATGTTGTGATCGAGAATAGTACGGTAGGGGACGAGACGATCGTTAATACTGCTCAGATATATGATTCTGATATTGCCGAGGGTGTAAATGTAGGTCCGTTCGTACATATCAGACCTGATTGTCATATCGGAAAGAACGCTAAAATAGGCGATTTCGTTGAGGTGAAGAACTCGTCAGTAGGAGAAAAGACCGCTATTGCTCACCTTGCTTACATTGGCGACAGCGACATCGGCAGAAAGGTTAATATCGGCTGCGGAACTGTTACCGTAAACTATGACGGTATAACCAAGAACCGCTGCGTTATCGGCGATAACAGCTTTGTCGGCTGCAATACGAACCTGATCGCGCCTGTAAAGCTCGGAAAGGCTGTTTACACTGCTGCCGGAACTACCGTAACAAGAGACATCCCCGACTATGCTCTCGCTATCGAGCGCGGTGTTATGAAAATAAATGAAGGCTATACTATCCGCAAGCTGAAAACAAAACAGGGCAAATGATTTTATCTCCGGAAAATTATCGGAAAGCCCTTGAAAATTCTACGGATTAATGTTATAATCAGTATATCTTTATTTTGAGAGGACAAGCACTTCCTCAAAACATGAAAAACATTGTTTTATTAAAGGAGAAATCTTATGCAGTATGGACATTTCGACCTTGAAAACAAGGAATATGTTATTACTAATCCAGCTACACCTGCCCCTTGGGCAAACTATCTCGGTGATCCTGAATACGGCGCTATGATCTCTAATAACGCTGCTGGTTACAGCTTCGTTAAATCCGGCGCTAATGGACGTATCTCACGTTTCCGTTTCAACTCAGAAATGGCTCTTCCGGGACGCTATGTATATATCCGCGATAACGATACTGCCGATTACTGGTCGGCTTCATGGCAGCCTGTCGGCAAGCCTCTTGACAAGTACAAGAGCGAGTGCCGCCACGGTACTGCATATACTGTAATTTCAGCCGAATATGAGGGCATTAAGTCCGAGGTGACTTACTATGTTCCTTATGGCAAGACCTATGAGGTATGGAGAGCTAAAGTCACAAATGCTTCCGACAAGGAAAGAAAGCTTTCTGTTTACGGTATGGTCGAGTTCACAAACGAGCCTAACTATGAGCAGGATCAGGTGAATCTCCAGTACACCCTCTTCATTACACGTACAAGCTTTGAGGGCGGCAATAAGATCATTCAGCATATGAATGAGAATACCGGCTTTGATGAGACAGGTTCAAATCATGAGGAGCGCTTTTTCGGTATGGTCGGTCAGCCTGTTACAGCTTACAACGGTTCACTCAGCGACTTTATCGGACCTTACAGAACTTTCTCAAATCCTATTGCAGTTGAGTCCGGAAAGTGCAATAACGCTATGAACTATAACTCGAATTCATGCGGTGCGCTTCAGAGCGACATCACTCTTGCTCAAGGTGAGACAAAGGAATTCATCTTTATTATGGGTAAGCGCAATGACGCTGAGGCTACTGTTATTCTTGATGAATACAAGGCTGCCGGCAAGGTCGATGCTGAGATCAAGCAGCTCAAGGATTACTGGCATGGTCAGCTTGAGAACTTCCAGGTTGAAACTCCTTCCGATGAGTTCAACAATATGATAAATGTATGGAATGCTTACCAGTGCTTCATGACCTTTATCTGGTCAAGAGCAGCTTCGTTCATCTACTGCGGTCTCAGAAACGGTTACGGCTATCGCGATACAGTTCAGGATATTCAGGGCATCATACACCTCGATCCTGAAATGGCTGCTGATAAGATTCGCTTCATGCTCTCTGCTCAGGTAAGCAACGGCGGCGGACTTCCGCTTGTTAAGTTCGATCACAATGCAGGTCATGAGACCTGTCCTGATGAGAACGATGAGCACAGCGTTTACGCTAAGGAGACCGGACATCCGTCCTATCGTGCTGATGACGCTCTCTGGCTCTTCCCGACTATCGTAAAGTACCTCGGTGAGAGCGGCAACAAGGGCTTCCTCGATGAGGTAATCACATATGCAGAAGAAGGCGGCGGCGAAGATACTGTTTATGAGCATCTCAAAAATGCTATCCGCTTCTCACTTGAAAGACTGGGCAGTCACGATATGCCTGCCGGTCTCCACGCTGACTGGAATGACTGTCTCCGTCTTGGCAAGCAGGGCGAGTCTACATTCGTTGCGTTCCAGCTTTATTACGCTATGAACGTTATGGAGGACTTCGCTTCTCAGCGCGGCGATAACGAGTATCTTACCGTTCTCAAAGGCGCTAAGGCTAAGCTTGCAGATGCTCTTGAAAAGTGCTGGGACGAGGATCGCTTCATCCGCGGAATCCGCGATAACGGCGTGGTCGTTGGTGCTAAGAAGGATCCTGAGGCTAATATGTGGCTCAATCCGCAGAGCTGGTCTGTAATTTCAAAATTTGCTTCTGAGGAGCAGGCTGAAAAGGCTATGAACAGCGTTCACGACATCCTCAATACACCTTACGGCGCTAAGCTTCTTGAGCCGCCTTATAAGTATCACCACTTCGAGGGTGCGCTCATGCAGGTATTCAACCTCGATACAAAAGAAAACGGCGGTATCTTCTCACAGTCACAGGGCTGGCTCATTCTTGCCGAGGCTCTTCTCGGTCACGGCGACCGTGCATTTGAGTACTTCCTTGAGAGCTCACCTGCTGCAATGAACGATAAGGCTGAGATACGTGTTATGGAGCCTTATGTTCACGGTCAGTTCACTGAGTCGAAGGCTTCTCCGTTCGAGGGACGTTCACACGTTCACTGGCTCACAGGTACTGCTTCAACAGTCATGGTAGGCTGCGTTGAGGGTATCTGCGGCATGAGACCTGACCTCGGCGGACTTCGTGTTGATCCTTCGATTCCGTCTGAATGGGCAAGCTTTAAGATAAAGAAGAATTTCCGCGGCAAGAAGCTCAATATGTCCTTCGATAACTCTGCTCACGTTCAGAGCGGCGTTAAGGAGATCATACTCAACGGTGAAAAGCTTGAGGGTAACTACATTCCTGCCGACAAGCTTGCTGACACAAACGACATTAAGATCGTTCTCGGTTAAGCATATAAGAATAATGGACGGTTCGTACAGCGAGCCGTCCTTTTTGTTTACTTGCAAAAGTTAAATGATAAATATATGTAAAGTGCCCTTGACAAATAATGTAAAGCTTGCTATACTATTATTGTAAAGTTAACTTTACACGAATGGAGAGTGATGATTTGAAAAACAGAATTCAGGAAATGCGTAAAGCACGGAAGGTCACACAGCAGGAGCTTGCGGACGCCCTTTCTGTTACGCGGCAGACCATAATCTCACTCGAGAACGGCAAGTATAATGCGTCCCTCACGCTCGCTCATAAGGCGGCGCAGTTCTTCGGCACTACTATCGAGGAGCTGTTCATTTTCGAGGGCGATGAGAACATTTAAAGGAGGATAACTATGGAAGAATTCAGAAACAAACTTCAGAAAGACATAAAAACCTACTGGCTGCTGACTGCTGTATCAGCCGTTGGTATCATAGCGGTAGTATGTATTTCTTTTATAACAGATGGCGTATGGAACAGCAATAGTACTATCACCGCCTTTTTCGCAGTCTTACTCGGAATGTCGCTTTTTTATATCAGGCGTAACAAGACAGCACTCAACGACGAGCACCTTTTCAAGCACCTTTATATCCAGAATTCCGATGAACGCAATGTCCAGATAATGATGAAAGCTTCCAAAACTTCGTTCATCATCTCTGTTTTGGGATTTTCACTTGGTTCAATCATTTTCACCTACATCAATGAGACTATAAGCTCTGTGCTGTCTTGCTGCATGGCATTCATTATGATAGTATATCTCAGCGTTACATTCTATTACAACAAAAAAATGTAAAAAATCTCCCCGATACTTGTTCGTATCGGGGAGTAATTTTATATTCGTATGTGCATATTACACGTTAAACTTCCGTAAGCGAAAGCAGACTATCCGTTTTGCAGAGAGTTAGCGAGTTTACGAGCGTCAACGTGGACGGGGGCAGCGTCACGCTGCTTACTTCTCAGCGAGCTTTGTGAGGTACTCGTAACGATTAGCAGCAGTCTTCTCTGCCTTCTCGAAGAGCTCCTTAGCACGGTCTGGGAATGAACGTGTGAGTGCGCTGTAACGAGCCTCGTTCATGATGAAGTCCTGATATGATTCTGTTGGAGCCTTGGAATCGAGCTGGAATGGGTTCTTGCCCTCAGCAGCAAGACGAGGATCATAACGGAAGTTATTCCAGTAACCGCACTTAACAGCCTTTTCCATCTCAGCCTGACAGTTTGTCATACCGCCCTTGATAGAGTGCATCTCACAAGGTGCATAACCGATGATGAGTGACGGTCCCGGATAAGCCTCAGCTTCCTTGATTGCCTTGAGTGTCTGGTTCATGTCAGCACCCATAGCGATCTGTGCAACATAGATGTAACCGTAGCTCATAGCAATATCAGCAAGGCGCTTCTTAGCGATTGCCTTACCTGCTGATGCGAACTGTGCAACCTGACCGATGTTAGAGGACTTGGAAGCCTGTCCGCCTGTATTTGAGTAAACCTCGGTATCGAATACCATGATGTTTACATCTTCGCCTGTAGCGAGAACGTGATCAAGACCGCCGAAACCGATATCATAAGCCCAGCCGTCACCGCCGAAGATCCATACGGACTTCTTGGAGAGGTAGTTCTTGTTCTCAAGGATATCAGCCTTCTTATCGCACTTGCAGTCGCACTTTTCGAGCTCAGCAACGAGTGCAGCAGTTGCAGCTGTATTCTTAGCACCGTCGTTTACTGTTGCGAGGTACTCATTAGCAACTGCCTTGATCTCAGCAGATGCCTTGTCGCTTGCAGCGATTTCCTTTACTTCCTCGATGAGTCTCTCACGGATAGCCTTCTGACCGAGATACATACCGAGACCGTGCTCAGCGTTGTCCTCGAACAGTGAGTTAGCCCATGCAGGACCGTGGCCGTTTGCGTCAACAGTGTAAGGTGATGTAGCAGCAGGACCGCCCCAGATTGAAGAACATCCTGTTGCGTTGGAGATGTACATTCTTGAACCGAAGAGCTGTGTGATGAGTCTTGCATAGGAAGTCTCTGCACAGCCTGCGCATGAACCTGAGAATTCGAGGAGAGGCTTCTTGTACTGGCTGGAGATAACAGTTGCATCTGTTGCTACATCTGTCTTCTCTGTAACCTTAGCAACACAGTAATCGAATACTGCCTGCTGTGGCTCCTGAGACTCTCTTGGAACCATCTTGAGAGACTTAGTCGGGCAGACACCGATACATACGCCGCATCCCATACAATCCATAGCTGAAATAGCGAGAGTGTACTTGTACTCGCTCTTTACGATCGGCTTAGGAGCGATCTTGATGTTCACAGGAGCAGCAGCAACCTCAGCGTCTGTAAGAGCGAACGGACGGATAGTTGCGTGTGGGCAGACAAACGAACACTTGTTACACTTTGCACAAGTATCCTGATTCCACTCAGGAACCATAACAGCAACGCCGCGCTTTTCGTATGCAGAAGCACCCTGCTCGAATGTACCGTCAACGTGATCTGAGAATGCAGAAACAGGAAGAGTATCACCGAGCATCTTGCCAACAGGGTTCATGATGCCTTCAACCATCTTAACGAGCTTCTCTGGGCCCTCAAGCTTTGCAGGTGCGGAATTATCAACGGCATTTGCCCACTCAGCAGGAACGTCAACCTTGACATAAGCGTTTGCGCCTGCATCAATAGCCTTCTCGTTCATCTGAACGACCTCGATACCCTTCTTCATGAACTTCTGAGCCTTTTCCTTCATGTAGCCGATTGCCTCAGCCTCAGGAAGAACCTTGGAAAGTGAGAAGAATGCAGACTGGAGAATTGTATTTGTACGCTTGCCAAGACCGATCTCCTGTGCAAGGTCGATTGCGTTAACCAGATAGAGCTGGATGTTGTTCTTTGCGATATACTGCTTTGTATCAGCAGAGAGGTGCTGGTCGAGCTCCTCAGGCTTCCACTGGCAGTTGATAAGGAATACACCGCCCGGCTTTACATCGTTGACCATCTTGTAGCCCTTGAGGATGTATGAAGGGTTGTGACATGCAACGAAGTCAGCCTTGTTGATGTAGTAAGGGCTCTTGATAGGCTTATCACCGAAACGGAGATGTGAGATAGTGATACCGCCGGTCTTCTTTGAGTCATACTGGAAGTAAGCCTGAACGTACTTGTCAGTATGATCGCCGATGATCTTGATAGAGTCCTTGTTAGCACCAACAGTACCGTCACCGCCGAGACCCCAGAACTTACACTCAATTGTGCCTTCTGCTGCTGTGTTAGGAGCATCTTCCTCAGCAAGTGAGAGGTTTGTAACATCATCAACGATACCGAGTGTGAACTGCGGCTTAGGATCAGCTTTTGCGAGTTCTGCATATACAGCAAATACAGATGCAGGAGGAGTATCCTTTGAACCGAGACCGTAACGACCGCCGATTACCTTGATACCAGTTCTGCCGGTAGTATTAAGAGCAGCAACGACATCGAGGTAGAGAGGCTCACCGAGAGAGCCAGGCTCCTTGGTTCTGTCGAGAACAGCGATTGTCTTTGCAGTTGCAGGAATTGCCTCAACGAGCTTTTCAGCTGAGAACGGACGGAACAGGCGAACCTTAACGATACCGACCTTCTCACCCTTCTTGTTAAGGTAGTCAATAACTTCTTCAGCAACGTCGCAGATAGAACCCATTGCAACGATAACACGATCTGCATCAGGAGCACCATAGTAATTGAAGAGCTTGTAGTCTGTGCCGAGCTTTGCGTTTACCTTGCCCATGTACTCCTCAACGATAGCAGGAACAGCATTGTAGTAGGAGTTGCAAGCCTCACGGTGCTGGAAGAAGATATCACCGTTCTCGTGAGAACCACGCATTGTCGGATTTTCAGGATTAAGAGCACGATCACGGAATGCCTTGACAGCGTCCATATCGCACATTTCCTTAAGATCCTCGTAATCCCATACGGCGATCTTCTGGATCTCGTGGGATGTACGGAAACCATCGAAGAAGTTGATGAAAGGAACGCGGCTCTTGATAGAAGCGAGATGAGCAACAGCAGCGAGATCCATAACTTCCTGCGGGTTTGTCTCAGCGAGCATTGCAAAACCAGTCTGACGGCAAGCATATACGTCAGAGTGGTCACCGAAAATGTTAAGTGCGTGAGAAGCAACGCAGCGTGCAGAAACATGGAACACGCAAGGGAGAAGCTCACCAGCGATCTTGTACATATTCGGGATCATGAGGAGAAGACCTTGAGAAGCAGTATATGTTGTGGTAAGAGCACCAGCGTTCAGAGAACCGTGAACTGTACCAGCTGCACCAGCCTCAGACTGCATCTCCTCAACCTTAACGGTAGTGCCGAAAATGTTCTTTACACCCTGAGCAGACCACTGATCAACATAGTCTGCCATCGGGCTGGAAGGTGTGATCGGGTAGATACCGGCAACTTCCGTGAAGGCGTAAGAAACATATGCAGCGGCATTATTACCGTCCATTGTTTTCATTTTTCTTTTGATAGCCATAGGAATGACCTCCTAAAGTGAAATTAAGTTAGGTGTTATACCTGGAAGCTTGTGAAAAAGTTAACCATGTATAACTACTTCTTACATTATAACACAGAATTTGAAGTTTGTAAACACCTTTTTATTCGCAAAGCTAATGATTTATATATAAAATTAAGCATCCATATTATAGCAATTTGAACATAAATAGCTGAACACAAAAAAATCAGAGGTTTTTTCCTCTGATTTTGGGCTGTTAAAGGCAATAAATACGACTTTTTGTGATTTTTGCAATAGAATGATACAGGATAATTGTGCAAAACAACAGAAATTTCGGCGGCTAAGTAATTTTTTTCGGTTTTCTATTGACGAAAGCCCGAAAATAAGTTATAATATCCATAGTGTTAAATAATCTTTAATTATTAACACTCGTTTTGTTGTCTCCTTTCTTTTGTTCTACACATATTTATTTTGATTTATTTGTGTCAAAGCAGGGCTTAATGCCCTGCTTATTTTTTTCAGAAAATATACTTTACAGCATAGTAAATGATGCCGAATGCGACCGATGCAGCACTTCCATAGAGGATAACAGGTCCGGCTATTGTAAATATTTTCGCACCTACTCCGAGGATGAATCCTTCGGATTTCGCTTCGATAGCCGATGAGCTGATCGCATTTGAGAATCCGGTTATCGGAACAAGAGTGCCTGCGCCAGCGTGTTTTGCAAGTTTGGGGTATATTCCAAGACCTGTCATGAGTACACTTGTGCCGATGAGGATTATGGATGTCCATGTGCCGGCGGTAGTTTTGTCGAGACCGCTTTTTATTAAGATCTCTGTCAGTATCTGTCCTATGGCGCAGATGCCGCCTCCGACTGCGAAGGCTATTGGCACATTGACTGAACTGCGTGATTTTGGCGATACTTTCTGGCTCATTTTGCTGTAAGATTCTGGCGTGATGTTCATACGTTCATCTCCTTTAGCGTTATTGTTGCCGGAAATGAACGCGTTATTCAATAATATTATATCTGATCCGTGATTTTTTCGCAGGTCGAAACAACGTATTCTCCGCCGCGGATGAGGTATTGTCTGAAGCGATAGCCTGAAATATCGGTGATTATCCTGCCGTTCTCAAATGTGAATCCGGCGGTACTGAGAGGGTAGGAGATACCAACGCCAAGCGCTTTGACGTATGCCTCTTTGAGAGTCCACATCCGGAAAAAAAGAAGATCGCGGTTTTCTTCCGGATTACTGTAAATGAGTTCCTTCTCGCGTTCGCTGAAGGCTCTTTTTACGACGTTTTCGCGGAAGGAACGCACTTTTTCACAGTCAATGCCGCATTCGCTTCCGGAAACTATGCAGGCGGCGATACCGTTTGCGTGGGAGAGGTTGAAGTGTATCTCCGGATGTCCGGCAAGAGAAGGCTTTCCCATGTCGCTCTTTATCAGAGGAGTATCCTCATTGTAAGCTATCCCATACGGTTTAAGACATTCCCTCAGAAGTGCATGAGCGTGACTGTGATGTGAGCTGCGGTCAATATCCATAATTGAAATTAGTAACATTATACCACCATACTATTTAAATAAAGGGCGGCACTTATGCGTAATACCCATATAGAAGTTTATCGGTAGATTATTGAGGGAAACCCTTTTGAAAAAGGGTTCCGCCAACAGCGGCGGTCCCCTTTGTCCTTCGGACATCTCCCCGCTCTGCGGGGAGTCACCCTCAAACTCCCTTCCTAAAACTTTCGTCTGGTTTTTTTCGCAATGGTATAAGAACTAACATAAAAATGAAAAAACAGAAGTCTATTTGACTTCCGAAATTTTTATACCATTGCGAAAAAAACGAAATAAAAGTCTTTGGAAAGGGGTTCGGGGAAGAACCTTTCCTCAGAAAGGTTTGCCCCGGTAAGTTGCGGATAAAGCTGCTGTATGAATACAACACATATGTGCCGCTGTTTTTATATACTGTCTATTACCTCCCGGAAGTTACGCATGATAACCTCCCAGCGGTAGTTATTGTCGATGTAAAGACGTGCGTTTGAGCGCATAGCTTCGTATTCTTTATCATGTGAGAAGATATAATCGAGAATGCCCTCAAATTCAAAATAGTTCATATAGTAGAGACCGCCGTTGCTTTTCAGGCAGTGACCTTTAAGAACCTCACAGATACCGTTTACGATGACAGGTACTGAAAGTGTCATAGCTTCAAGTACAGAGATAGACAGGCTCTCAAACTTTGAAGGAAGAACAAGTGCTTTTGCGCCGGATATACCGCTGAATTTGTCCTCTTCGCTGACGAATCCGAGACTGAGGATGTCTTTATGCTTTGGTATCTCGCAGACTGCCTTGCCCATGAGTACGAGCTTGAGACTGCTATCCGGACGGCGTTTCTTATACTCCATGAAGTACTTGAACATCATCGGACAATCCTTGCCTTCGTCGATACGTCCTACATATATGATGTAGTCGCCATGAATATTGTATTTCTCGCGGAAAGCCTTTTCGTCCGGTTCGCAAGGTATCTCAACTCCGGTGCCCATTACCTTGCAGGGGATATTTCCGCAATTGAAAAGTCCTTGAACAAGGGCTTTTTCCTCGTCTGTAAGGAACACATAAGCCTTAGGGAGAGTGAATATTTTCTCGAAGCTTCTGAAGTGGATGAAAGGCTCTTCATGTGCTGTCGGGATGAAAATTGCTTTCTCAGCGACTTCGGGTATTCCCATTACACTGAGGTAATAAAGATATGTCACGAAGATAAAAGCATCGTAATTGTCCTTATTTGCCTTGATATACTCGATAGCATCAGGACAATAAGGCCCTTGTTTCTGGAACCATGTCTTTTCGGCATCCTCATCGAAATCGCCGGCGCCGATCCTTGCAAGGTACTTTCCGTTATACTCATTGAAGTCTTTAGCGCGGCACTCTTTTACGGAAAAACGTCTCACATGAACGCCGTTTATATCCTCTTCATCGGCAGTATAGCTGTCCTCCCATGTGGTGTAGTCAACAGCCTTTGTGGTGATGACATCTACCTGATAATGGTCGACGAGCCTTTCTGCGATAAGGCGTGTATAATACTCCGAACCGCCGTTTACTTCAAGTCCGTAGCGCTGATTAACCAATGCTATCCTTTTCATTTTTCACTCTCTCCGGTTATGTCTGCGAAAAATCGCTTATATTTATCGACTATAATGTCCCAGTCGAAATTCTTCATAACATAGTTTTTGCCGTTGCTGCCCATCATCCATGCCTCGTTTTTATGTTCAAGGATGTAATCGGTGCAGCCTTCAAACTCGAAATAGTTTCCGAAATACAGACCTCCGTTGGATTCAGAAGCAAAGTTTCTTGTAACAGCGCAGTCTGCATGAACGAGAACAGGTCTGCCACAAAGCCAGCTTTCCATGATAACGAGCGAGAAGCTTTCGTTTTTTGACGGCTGGCACAGGAACTCTGCTGCTCCCTGAGCGTTGTATTTATCCTGTCTGTCAACGAATCCGAGATCGAGGATCCTTCCGCTCTTAACGAGGCCTTCCGGAAGCTCTATCTGACCTCCGCCGATAAGGATAAGTCTGAGGTCAGTCTCGTGGCGCTTGATATATTCCGCATAATATTTCACGAGCGTGTGAACGTTCTTGCCCTCGTCCTTACGTCCTGCATAGAGGATGAAAGGCTCTTTGACCTTGAACTTTTCGCGGAAAGCAGCAGGATCGGGAACTATATCCGTATCCATTCCTATACCCATGACAATAGTTTTGGTACTGCTCTGCGAGAAGCCATAAAGTCTCTCAGCGAGTTCTGCTTCGGGACGTGCATTGAATACCATACCGGCTGTTTTCGGGAACAGTTCCTTGAATTTTCCGATATATGCATAGGCTTCATCGTGGAAGCAGGGGATGAGCACAGACTTGTAAGGGCACACCTGAGCGCCGTAATACGTAGTTCCGAACATATATGGTATGAATACGAACAGCGAATAATCGTCAACGTGTTCGCTCATATAGGCGTAAAGGTCGGGGCTGTTTACCATTTCACGAAGAAAAGTTTCTTCTTCTTCGGGGGTTATCGGCGTTTTAGCCATAAGCTTTGCATTAACTGCATCGAAAGCGGCGTTATCGCGTTTTCTTACCTTGAATCGGCGGATGGTTATACCGTTAGCGGTAGAATCCTCGCCTTCTTTATAATAGTTCACGCTCCAGTCAGAGCCGAATTCCTTAACACAGGTAGTAAGTATCTCAACCGCAACACCAGCGTAGTGCAGATGTGATGAGACCTCGCGCAGTTCCATTTCTGCGCCCCCCGGTATAGCGTCAGCATACCACGGGATAACAAAGCCAATCTTCTTCATTATGTTATATCATCCTTTATTTTGCAGCGATAAAATTTTTCAGCTGTTCAGTGAAAGTGTCTCTTATCTTCTCATAAGAGAAGTCCTTGAGACGGCGGCGCTGTCCGGAAATAAGTTCATTCCGCAGAGCCTCATCATTCAGAACGCGGTCGATGACTCTTGATACGAATACGGGATCATTATCGTCAACAAGGAAGCCGCTTCCTCCGAGAGTATCAGAAATAGCACTTGTATCGAGCGCTACTATCGGAACATCGAAGAACATTGCTTCAGCCAGCGGAACACAGAAGCCTTCGTGAGCGCTCATACATACGAAAACGTCTGCGATACGGTAGAATGCAAGTATAGCACTGAACTTTATATGACCTGTGAATACAACATCTTCTTTAAGACCAAGTGCAGCGGCGTACTTGACCAGTCTGTTATAATAATTCTCCATTCCGGAATAGGAACCGACAAGAATAAGACGTGATTCCGGATTGAGCTTCTTATAGTGATAGAAAGCGCGGATAACGTCTTCCTGCTTTTTATTCGGAGCGATCCTTCCGACGAAGATGAGGTTCTTTTTGCCGTCGCTGTATTTGCGGATAGTTTCTTCATCAGGAGTTTGTTTGTAATCCTCAAAGCGTATGAGGATAGGTCTTATGTCGATAGGACAGGTATAGCCCATCCTGAGAAGATCAGAACGGTTATAGCTTGAAACAGCAAGACAGTAATCTATCTTATCCTTGAGATACTCGACTCCCTTATAGCCATATTCCGTAAGAGCTGTAGCCGCAGGGCTGTAAGGACGGAAGAACTCAGGCGGAGTTATATTGTGGTATATCATTATCCTGCGGCATTTGAATTCATCTATCCTGAATGTAAGATCCGTGCCGGTAGATTTATGATAGAGTATGATGTCATCTTTTTTCAGACCGCTGAGCTTGGAAATATCCAGACCGGATCCGGCAGGCAGGCGCTTGTCGATATTTTCGGCGTAGACCTCGGTCTCATATCCCATATCACGGATCGCACCTTTAAGTGCGAGCGTATCGTTTCCGATAGCATCTCCGAATGAAAGTGTAGGAAGTATCTGGATTATTCTCATTCTGTCCTCTGCTTTCCCAGTTCTTCACGGAGAGCAGCATTCTCACGTTCGAGGCTGTCGATACGTTTTGTGAGTTCCTTCTGAGCGAGTTCAAGCACTTGAAGCCTGTCGTTCATATCACTGCTTTCCGAACCGGTATTTACAGCGCTTCTGAGTGAGTTAAGAGCCTTTGTGGTATTTGCGTTGAAATCGTTCTGGTCGAAAACCACCGGTTCAACATAGAACTTTATAAGCTTTCTTATGACCTTTTTGAAGAATACCTTCAGCGGATTGCCCTGAAGTTCCTTATAAGGCTGGATGTAGTAGTGTGTATTCATGTATGTGAGAGCAGAATCGCAGTCCTCAAGAGAGCTGCCGGAGCTCATATCGGTTGGTTTTTCGTAAGGTACATCCTCAAAGCTGAGCATATCAGCAGTAAGATTCTTTTCCTTTATCTCTCGCTTGATCTGAGACATTATTTCTTCAATATTGATGTTATTATCCATTTTTTACCTTTCCTATCCTATTATTTTACGGCAACTACCGCGTAGTCCTGACTGCCATAGAGTGCATCTGATACACGTTTCATGGCAGAATTGAATTCTTCGCTTCCGCCTGATAATTCCGGGATGCTGTAAGGCAGACGGCTGTTTTCGGTAAAGATCACTTCGATGTTCCTGAATCCGGCTTTTTCGAGGTAATACTTCATGGTCAGCGGATGAACAGGTTTTATATGTGAAGGATCAATATAGAATGCATGGGTATATATTGCAAGAGAGGTCGGATTCGGAGTTTCGATGATAATGCAGCCGCCCTCTTCGAGTTTTTCATAGGCTGTGTTGCAAAGACGTATTATTTCATGAGTCTGGAGATGTTCGACTACCTGACCGACGAAGATACCGTCAACGCTTTCAAGGCCGGCAAGGAATGCAGTACCATCGCCGCATGAAGCCTTCAAGCCCTTCATATTACAGTAATCGGTATAAGGCTCGTATATGTCAACACCCTGTGCATTGATACCGTTATCTTTCATGAGAGAGAGGAATTCTCCTCTTCCGCAGCCGATGTCGAGAACGTTCTTCTTTCCGTTGAAATATGGCAGGTAAGCTGACTGTGCTTTCTTTATGCTTTCGATAGAGCCGCGGAAATGGTTCTCGAAATCGAAATAGTCGATGCTTTCGTAATCAGAGGATGACTCCTGTACCTGTACAGGAGCAGGCGAAGCTGCGCCTGTATCGGTGCTTGCAGCAGGTGCTGCCACAACAGCAGTGCCGACGTTTTGGAGCTTCTTTTCAAGCGATGCGATCTTGACTTTAGCAAATTCCGAATCGCTTCCGAGATTTTCGAGCATGGCGTTATTGTTTCTGAGGTTCTCGCAGGCGTTTTCAAGATCACGGCGCAAGCAAGGGATAAGTTCGTTATAGTATTTAACACTCTGTTCCACGCTTCCCAAATTACGTTCCAAAGTGGCTTTTATTTCGTTTACGGAATTTTCGCAGGTCTGGAGTCTGCTGAGGATATTCTGGATATTGGCGATAACTGAATCGTTGTTTTGCTTTATAGCCTCAGCGTTTTCGTTTATTCTGCTGTTGATTGAATCTATCTCTTTATCGGTCATTTCAAAGCACTGTATCATGCTTCCGAGAAGCTTTTTCCTGATACTTGCCTTGAATCCCTTTTGTGCATTGAAATTGCTGATAAATTGTGAAATGCTACTCATAGTTCACTCCTCAGATGTTCCAGTTGTGGTCTATTCTTGCTATACCGACATCGCCTGTCGGAGTTATCATTTCTATTTTATATGCCTGACGGTAATAATCTACCGGTATACCGTCGCCTGTCTCGATAGCGAAGTCGAGCAGATACTCTCCGGCGAGCAGATGGACATCGCTGAGAGTGATCTCTGCTGTACCGCTTTTTGTGAGTTCAAATTCCGGAAGCTTGTCAATACGTGTGTTCGTACCGTAGCACTGAGTGCCGGAAAGATTGAAAACACCAATGCCGATCACAGCATCGCTGACTTTTTCTTTGACAGTGTAGTCGATTTTGAATATAATGTCCTCTCCTGTACGGAAAACACGCTGTTCAGCGCCGTCGGATGTGTAAGCGGTAATTTTCTTTATTCTTGCTTTGCCGCTGCCCCAGCGTTTTGCAGCTTCAGGATCTTCGGGTTCTTCATGCTGTTCGCTGCTGCTGTCCTCAGCCGGTTTTTCTTCAGCCTTTTCAGCGGCTTTTTTAGCGAGTTCCTTACGGGTATTCTCCTGAAGCTTCTGTCCCATGAAATCGAGGTATTCGAGATCAGTTTCCTTCGGAGGTCCCTCTGCGCGTATAAGACCTTCATGTATCCATATTGATCTGTCGCATATCTGCTCGATCTGACCGAGAGAATGTGATACTATAACGATAGTAGTGCCGTTTGCCTTGATCTCTTTGAGTTTGTTGAAGCACTTTGCCTGAAAATTGGCATCTCCGACTGCGAGTATCTCATCAATAAGGAGGATGTCCGCATCAACGTTGATAGCAACCGAAAATGCCAGACGCATATACATACCCGAAGAGTAGGTTCTTACGGGGTTATCAATGAATTCTTCGAGTTCGGAGAATTCGACTATATCATTCAGACGGGCATCGATCTCTTTCTTTGTAAGGCCGAAAATAGCTGCATTGGTATAAATATTCTCTCTTCCGCTCATATCCGGATGGAATCCGGCACCAAGTTCGATAAGGCTTGAAACTCTGCCGTTCATTTTTATCGTGCCCGTATCCGGATACATTATCCTTGTAAGGAGTTTGAGAGTTGTACTTTTACCGCAGCCGTTATGTCCGATAAGACCGATCGCCTCGCCCTTTTTTACGGTGAAGCTGATGCCTTTAAGAACCTGACGCAGCTCATATTTGTTTCTTTTGCGGAAAAGGAGTCTTTCTTTAAGCTGAGCGCCCTTATCAAGATAGACCTTGAAATTCTTGGTTATATTATTTACTTCTATTGCTGTTTCGTTCTGGATCATTATTATAATTCCTCCGCAAAGTGTTTCTGGAGCTTATTGAATACAAGGCAGCCGATCAGCAGGAACAGCATTCCAAGACCTAAGGCAGAAAGAAGTGACGAAAGATCCGGCAGTGCCTTATTGTAGAGCACGGTCCTGTAACATTCGATAACATGAGTCATCGGGTTGATATTGAAGACCGGCTGGAGTTTTTCAGGAATTATGGATTTATCGTACATGATCGGTGTCATATACATCCAAGCCATAGCTATGATGCCCAGAATATGTTCGAGGTCTCTGAAATATACTGTAACAGCGGAAGTAAGCAGTGCCATTCCGAGTGCGAGGATGTATTCCACTATCATAATTATAGGCAGAGTCAGCAGCGCGACGAAGTTCACGCCTACACCGGTGATGACTATTACCGCGAATATTACTATGAAGCACAGCAGCATATTTACAAAGCAGCTTGTTACATACGATATAGGGATGACCATTCGCGGAAAGTATATCTTTTTAACAAGATCCTTCTGCGCGACGACCGAAGCTGCGCCTACGGTTATTGAAGACGAAAAGAATATCCATGGGATAAGTGCCACGAAAAGATAGAGGTAATAGCGCTCGATATTTGACTTGAGAATGAATGAGAAAACCATTGTGTAAACAATGAGCTGGAACAGAGGATTGATGAATGTCCACAGGAATCCTAACACCGAGCCCTTGTAGCGTCCTCGCAGATCTTTCTTTACGAGACTGAATATCATTTGTCTGTATGCATACAATTCTTTTATTGTATTCATTTGTATCTCCTTCAACAAAACATAATTTTCCATTGTATCATTTAATTATATCACGCATATTCTGTATCTGTCAACAGTGATATTGCCGAAATAACACGACATTCCGGCGGAAATATGGTATCATATGCGGAAACGGCATCCTATATGGATGCCGTTTCATTTTACTTATGATATTTTCCGCCTGATGAGATCTGGAAAGCACGGTAGATCTGTTCAAGCAGCATAACTCTTGCAAGCTGATGAGGGAAGGTCATTTTAGACATTGAAAGCTTCAATGTCCCCATATTTTTTATTTCAGGATCAAGACCGAATGAACTTCCGATGATGAAAGTCACGGTGCTGAAACCGTTTACTCCGGCTTCACAGAGCTTTTCTGAAAGCTCCGGACTGCTCAGCTGTTTGCCTTCGATGCACATAGGTATTATCATTCCCGAAGCACAGCGCTTTATCTGTTCGCCTTCCTTTTTCAGTGCAGCCGCGATCTCCTTTTCAGGCGGTGAATCGCTAAGGCGGTATTCTTCCAGTTCGTGAAGTTCAAAAGTGCAGAAACGTCCTAAACGCTTGATATATTCCGCACAGGCGTTTTTCAGGTAATCCTCTTTGAGTTTCCCTATTACAATTAGTTTTACAGTCATCAGAATATCACCGCTCCGCCTTTAGTTTCAACGGGCGCAACGCCCATGAGATAGTCTTTTCCGCGGACAAGTCCTGACATACCCCGTTCAACTGTGGAATCAGCAGTCTGCGGAGTGTTATTGTCCTGACTAAGATGTCCCAGAAGTATGTGAGTTGTACCTCTTTTAACAAGGCTTTCTGCCTGTTCGGCGCAGTCATTGTTTGAGAGATGTCCGTAAGGCGAAAGGATACGTTCCTTCAGGTACATAGGGTACGGACCTGTTCTCAGCATATTCTCGTCGTAATTGGCTTCGAGAAGCACAAGACGGCATCCGACAAGAGCCTGATCGACCTCTGGCGTAACGTGTCCGAGATCGGTGCAGACGGCACAAAGCTTATCATCGGCAGTACGTATTCTGTAACCGCAGCTTTGTATCGCATCATGAGGCGTGTTGAAGCAGTTTATCTCCATTCCGGCGCAAGCGATAGAGATGCTGCTGATGTCCACGACTGTTGAGGTCGGCGAAATCTTGCCTGTATCGCACAGACGCTGGAGAGTGCGTTTCTGACCGTAGACCGGCAGACCGGTCTTTTTGCTGAGCATGGCAAGTCCTGCAACGTGATCCGAATGCTCATGGGTTATAAATACTGCCATTACTGCCGAAAGAGGTATATTATTCAGTTCAAGCGCTGCGGAAAGCCTTTTAAGGCTCACACCGCAGTCTATAAGTATACCGCCCTTTTCAGTTCCGATGAAAGTTGAATTACCCTTGCTTGAACTGAAAAGAGGATAGATACGTGCCATTATGATTCTCCGTTCCGTAAAAGATCAGAGCTTATTGATCTCGGTGCCCTGACGTGTTTCCTTGACTTCATAGCCGAGTGCAGCGATCTTGTCACGGAGTTCGTCAGCGAGTGCGAAATTCTTATCCTTACGTGCAGCTTTACGCTGTTCTACGAGTTCGAGGACTTCCGACGGGATATCGGCGGTATTTCCGGCACTCTGAGAAGCTTTATCCTCAGCCTTCTTTATGAGGTCGAGACCGAGTACCTTGTCGAACTCAGCAATGAGTGCAAGCTTGGTAGCGGCATTTGCGCTTGATTTCAGAACATCATATACCGCTGTGAGGGCGAGTGATGTGTTGAGGTCGTTATCGAGAGCGCTTGTGAATCCGTTCATGAGGCGGTCGTACTCAGCCTTGTCGATCTCACCGGACTTCTCCTGAGTAAGCGGAGCGATCTTTGCGATAAGCTTATTGAATGTAACAACAGCATTATCGAGGTTCTCCCAAGAGAATACAAGTGATTTGCGGTAGTGTGAAAGCAGGCAGAAATACCTGTAAACCAGCGGATCATAGCCTTTTTCTTCGAGAAGGGAAACTGTGAGGAATTCGCCCTTGGATTTACTCATTTTTCCGTTTGTTGTGTTGAGGTGGTGTACATGGAACCAGTAGTTGCACCACTTATGTCCGAGATAAGCCTCAGACTGCGCGATCTCGTTGGTATGATGCGGGAAAGCGTTGTCGATACCGCCGCAGTGAAGATCGAGGTATTCGCCGAGGTTTTTCATGCTTATGCAGCTGCATTCGATATGCCAGCCCGGGTAGCCAACGCCCCATGGGCTGTCCCATTTGAGTTCCTGATCGTCGAACTTGGATTTTGTGAACCAGAGCACGAAATCTGCTTTATTCTTTTTGTTTCCGTCAGCTTCAACGCCCTCGCGTACTCCGACTTCGAGGTCTTCCTCGTTGAAATCACCGAAAACGTAGTATTTATCGAGCTTGGAGGTATCGAAGTAAATATTTCCGCCGGCTTCGTAAGCATATCCTTTATCCATGAGAGAGCTTATAACGCGGATGAATTCGTCTATATAAGTAGTAGCCGGAACAACTACATCCGGAGTTTTAATGCTCAGCTTAGCGCAGTCTGCGAAGAAAGCGTCTGTGTAGAACTTAGCTATTTCCATGACTGTTTTATGCTCACGCTTTGCGCCCTTGAGCATTTTGTCATCTCCGGTATCACCGTCGCTTGTGAGGTGTCCGACATCGGTTATGTTCATGACGCGCTTTACATCAAGACCTGTGAAGCGGAGATACTTTTCAAGAACATCCTCCATGATATAGCTTCTGAGGTTTCCGATATGAGCGAAATGATACACGGTAGGACCGCAGGTATACATACTCACCCTGCCAGCCTCATTCGGGATGAATTCCTCTTTTTTGTGTGATAAAGAATTATACAGTAACATAAATATACCTCCGTTAGAATTCCCATATTTCAGGGGGGCGTTTTGGATCTTGAGTTTTGAGAAATAGCCGAACATCACAAGAAATTCGGGGATAGTCCGCAGACCGTCGCTGTAATATCCGGATAACCTTGCCGAAAGATCGGGGATATCGTTATAATGCGGCGGACAATCGAATTCCCAGTCTGCCGAATTGCTGTTGAAGCGTATCCGGAAGAAGCTGTCGGCATATTCTCCGAAAAATCCGCAGCTTTCAAGGAGTATCCTGTGATCCGGCAGTTCCTCTGCGGGGCAGACAACAGCGGTTGTGCCGTCGCTTTCTATTGCCGCTATGAGAGGTCTGTCCTCGGCAACGGCATTATTGATTTTTTCCGCATCGGGGAATTTTATAATATTCATAAAGCACCTCTCTTAACAAAAAAAGCCTCCGAGAGACAAGCCTGCTGCTTATCCTCGGAGGCGTGACAACGCGGTTCCACTCCGTTTTATTGCTTTTATCCTTAACGCGGAAAACGCCGGCAGATACTATTATTTCCCTGCCGGGGCTGACAGCCGCACTTCACTTATCCGGTCTGCGGACTTGCACCTTCCGTCCGCTCTCTGAAAGCACTAAATAAGCTACTCTGACTGCTACGCCTTTAGAATATCCGATACATATTATATGCTATTATACCGGATTTGTCAAGAGTTTGCGGCAGGTTCATCAAAACTGTCTATAAGTTTAAGCGAGAATCGCTGTATAACGAGGGCATCGTTTGCAGTTAGACCTGCCTTGCCGTCAACGTCGGCAGCCTTTGTACCTTCTGCGGTTATGCGGTCGGGACTTGTGCCGTCAGTACCGTATTTCTTAGGGTTCAGGCAAGCCTGCATCACCATTACCACGTCAGACATATTCACCTCGCTGTCACCATTGGCATCGCCTTTTTTGAGTTCTTTTCCGGATGTCGGACCTTCGTTAAGCGACTTAAAGGGTATGCCGTTATTCTTTGCAAAGGTTTCAGCGTATGATCCCGAATTTGCCCTGATGATCAGATCATCACATCCCTTAAATGAATCATCATCAATACTTGTTACGCTGTCCGGAATTGTAATTTCTTTCAGACTGGTGCAGTTATGGAATGCTCCGCTTCCGATACTTGTCACGCTGTCTGGAATTGTGATTTCTGCAAGACTGGTGCAGTTATAGAATGTACTGCCTTTGATATCTGTCACGTTGTTTGGGATCGTAATTTTTGTCAGGCTGGTGCAGCCTTCAAATGCCCAGATGCCGATATTTGACAAGCTTTCCGGAAGCGAGATGCTGGTCAGATTATGGCATCCACTAAACGCTTCTCTACCGATACTTGATACGCTGTTTGGGAGCCAGACGCTGGTCAGACTGGTACAACCGTAAAATGCACTGTTATCAATGTATGACATTGTGTCTGGTAAATAAATGTCGGTCAGATTATCGCATCCGCTAAATGCACTATCACCGATGCTTGATACACCTTCTTCGAGCATAACTTTGCTCAGATTCTTGCAGTTGGAAAATATTTCGATGCCAATATCTGTAACGCTGTTCGGAGGAATATAGAGCTCGGTCAGTCCACAGTTTGAAAAAGCATAATCTTTGATAACTGTAACGCTGGGCGGGATTACAACACTCTCCAGACTGGTACAGTTGCAAAATGTACTTTCATTGATCGTAGTAATTTTGTCCGGAATCTCAATACTTCTTAGATTTTCGCAGTTGTAAAAAGCATTAGAACCGATGCTCATAATGCTGTCCGGGAGCGTGATCTCTTGCAGATTTTCGCAGCCGTAAAATGCATTATCTTCGATGCTTGTTACAGGTATACCATCGACTTTATCAGGTATCTCAAGCTTGGCAGGTATACTATCCGAAAAGCCCTCAACGCTTAGTTCGCTGCCATTTAACGCATACCTTATCCCCTGATTGGCTGCCTTATAATTCGCAGCGCTTGCCGTTATAACGCACTCCGGCGCACTGCTGTACACCGCCGGGAGAGAACCTCCCACGATACAAAATGCCATAACAGCCGCAATAAATTTTTTCATAGCTTCCACTCCTTTAAAATAGAATTCCATAAACAAATTCTACCATATTTTCACAAAAATGTCAATGGACGCATAGAAAAATCGCAGTTGAAAACTTTCGCGGAACGTGCTATAATATAATGTAAAGCTAAGTTATTTTATGGGGGAAAACTATGTTTGCCAATTATCATACACATACTTTCCGCTGTCATCACGCTTACGGCGAGGACAGAGAATACGTCGAGGCGGCTATAACAGCCGGAATGAAAGTCCTTGGCTTTTCCGACCACTGCCCGTGGATATTCCCGAACGGCTTCGTTTCGGATATAAGAATGACTCCGGCTCAGACCGAGGACTATTTCAGATCACTGACCGACCTAAAAAGCGAATATGCCTCCGATATTAAGATATATATAGGCTTCGAGGCGGAATATGTTCCGGAGCTTATGGAGGCTCAGGATCGTTTTCTTGCCGATTATCCTGTTGACTATATGATACTCGGTCAGCATTCATATGCGCCGGAATATGAAAGTCCATATACTGGTGAAGCTACCTCTGATGTGTCAATGCTTGAACGCTACACCGACCTCGTTATCGAGGGAATGAAGTCCGGACGCTATAAGTACCTCGCACACCCCGATCTTATCAATTTCACGGGAAGCATTGTGGATTACGACAGACAGCTTTCGCGCATATGTGATTATCTTAAAGAAGCTGATTCACCTGTTGAGATCAACCTCTTCGGACTTAAAGACGGCAGAAATTATCCCTCCGAGCGATTCCTCAAACTTGCCGGAGAACGCGGCTGCAAGGCTATTCTCGGCTGCGATGCTCATGTAAAAGATATGCTTACAGACTATGAACTCGCAGAACGCGGCAGAAAACTCGCTGAAAAATTCGGACTTACGGTCATTGACCGCCTGAAAGGAATGGAGTGACGTTATGATAACAAGAAAAGCTGCTCTAAACGACATAGATTCACTGACTGAGCTGCGTATAGCCTATATAAACGAGGATAACGGAGCACTTCCGCCGGAAGAGGAAAAGACGTTCCGCAAGCAGCTTCCGGATTATTTCAAACGCCGTCTCGGCAAGGAACTTATTGCTTATATCGCGGAAGAAAACGGCGAGGCTGTGAGCAGCTGCTTTCTGCTCATAACTGAAAAGCCGGCTGGTCCACGCTTTCCGGACGGTCTCACAGGAACTGTCCTCAACGTCTACACGAAGCCCAGCTTCCGCAGACACGGTATTGCAGGCAGGCTTATGAAGATGCTCCTCTCAGACGCAAGATCTCTTGGCCTCGATTATGTTGAACTCAAAGCCACAAAGGATGCTGTAAAGCTATATAAGTCGCTCGGCTTTGAGGAGACTTTTTCTAAATATACAGATATGAAATTTGAACTTTAAGGAGAATTATATGAGTATTTTTGATGTGTTCGACCGTATTTCCTCAAATTCGCCCTCGGCAAGAGGTAAAATAGAATATGTCATCGCAGGACTTGGCAACCCGGGAATGGAATATGACGGCACTCGTCACAATGCCGGATTTGCTGTGCTTGATATTCTCGCTGAACAGCTTGGCGAAAAAATCGACCGCCTTCGCTTTAAGGGCAAGACTGCCGAGGTAACTATTGACGGCACACGCTGTCTGCTGCTGAAACCGACTACATATATGAATAACAGCGGCGAATCAATAGTGCAGGCGCTGGAATTCTATAAAATAGATGTCACAAAGCTTATCGTGGTATGCGATGATATTTCGCTGGATGCAGGCAAGCTGCGTATCCGCAGAAAGGGAAGTCATGGCGGACACAACGGCCTTCGCAGCATATGTGAACTCACCGGCAGGGACGATTATCAGCGTATAAAAATGGGTGTCGGCAAGAAGCCGCATCCGGATTACGATCTTGCAAAATGGGTGCTTGGCAAATTTGGTAAGGATGATGCTGAAAAGATGAAGGTCTCGTCTGAAAACGCCTGCGAATGTATCAAGCTTATGGTACAGGACAAGACCGATGAGGCTATGAACAAATATAATTCTTAACAGAGATCCGTCAGCTGAATGCTGACAGCTATTATATGAACTGGTGAAAATATGAACATATTCAAAAGCACATTTACTGAACTTTCCGGATACAAAAGCGTCCGCGAAGCAATTGAAAAGAGGATCACTCCCGTCTCTGTGACGGGACTTTCCCATATACACAGGTCTCAGCTTATTTTCGCCCTGAGCGGTGAAAAGGTGAATCTCGTCATAACAGGCTCGGAGGCTGAGGCTAAGAAGCTGTGTGATGACATTAATATGATGTCCGGCAGCGAATCCGCAGTGCTTTTCCCCTCAAAGGAACTCACGCTCACTCCCGTTGACAGTTCAAACCACGAATACGAGCATATGCGTATCTCGGCGCTTTCACGCGCAGTACGCAATAAATGCAGCGTTATATGTGCGAGCATAGAAGCGGTCATGCAGCCGGTCATACCGCCGGATACTCTGATAGGTTCAGCTTTAACGCTCTCTCAGGGACAGGAGATCGACCTCGCTCAGCTTTGCTCAAAGCTTGCAAAATGCGGCTATCAGCGCTGTGAAAAGGTCGAGGGCGCTTCGCAGTTCTCAGTACGCGGCTCTATCCTCGACATATTCCCGGTACAGACTGATAAACCGGTACGTATCGAACTCTGGGGCGATGAGATAGATTCGATCGCTGAATTTGATACTGATACGCAGCGCCGTGCTGATCCGCTTGATTCGATAGAAGTATCTCCGGCAGGTGAAGTCCTGTACGAATGTGATGAACTTGCCGGCAAGATAGAGGAACTTTGCAAGAAGGTACGCGGAAAGCGTATGGAGCTCATCCGTGAGCGGCTTGGGGCTGATGTCCACAGGCTTCGCGCCGGAGAGATACTTGCCCACAGCGTGAAATACTATCCGCTTGTTTACGGCGAGCCCTCTACCGTTTTCGATTACATTGACGGCATCGTACTTTTCAGCGATTATTCCGATATTCTCGATAATGCTCAGGGCGTTGCTGCACGTAATAATGAGGATGTGAAGATACTGCTTGATGACGGACAGCTCTGCAAGGGGCTTGACGGCTATATCCTCGATCTTCCGACTATACACTCCATTGCCGATAAAAAAGTCTGCCTTTATATGAGCAGCTTTCTCCAGAGCGGCGAGCGTATAGAATTCCGCAGACTTATCAGCTTTGAGGCTATGCAGACCGCGGCATGGAGCGGCGAAATGAAGCAGCTGCGCGAAGACCTCGAAGACTTCCTTGCACGTAAATACCGAATAATTCTTGCTGCCGGAAGTGAGAAAACGCTTCCGATAATCCGTCAGGATCTCAACGACGACGGTATCCCGTGTGATCTCATCAGCGATGACATAGTTCCGGTTGCCGGACGTGTCTGCCTTATGTCGGGAAGCTTCAGCGGAGGATTTGAGTATCCGGAAAACAAGACAGTTCTCATAACTCAGGGGCGTTCGCTTGATACTACACGTAAAAAACGTCGCAAGAAAAAGAATAAAGCAGAGGAGATAAGATCCCTTGCCGACATCACTGAGGGCGATCTTGTTGTACATTCCGGTCACGGTATAGGACGCTTTATTGGTATACGTAAGCTTGAAATGGAGGGCGTTACCAAGGACTATATCACTATTCAGTATGCCGGAACGGATAAGCTTTATATCCCTGTAACTCAGCTTGATATGGTGTCGAAGTACATAGGACCGCGTGATGACAGCGGCGTTAAGCTGAGTAAGCTGAGTTCAGGCGAATGGCAGAAGACAAGAAGCAACGTCAAACGCGCAGTCAAGGACATGGCACATGAGCTTATCGAGCTTTATGCAAAACGCGAGAAGAGTCAGGGCTTCGCGTTCTATCAGGATGACGAGATACAGCGCGATTTTGAGGAGCGTTTCCCGTATGTCGAGACCGATGACCAGCTTCAGTCCATATCCGAGATAAAGGCGGATATGGAGCGTCCAAGACCTATGGAGCGTCTGCTATGCGGCGATGTAGGCTTCGGCAAGACGGAGGTCGCACTCCGTGCTGCGATGAAGTGTGTGCTTTCGGGCAAGCAGTGCGCTATCCTTGCGCCTACGACAGTCCTTGCATGGCAGCATTATCAGACTGCACTCCGCAGATTTGAGCATTTTCCGGTCAATATCGAACTGCTTTCGCGCTATCGCTCACCAAAGCAGCAGGATGAGATAATCAAAAAACTGAAGCAGGGCAAGATAGACCTGCTTATCGGAACTCACAAGATCATTCAGAAATCAGTGGTTTTCAAAGACCTCGGACTTGCCATAATTGACGAGGAACAGCGCTTCGGCGTTGCCCATAAGGAGCGCTTCAAGGAATCGTTCACAGGAGTGGACGTTCTGATGCTTTCGGCTACACCTATTCCGAGAACTCTGAATATGGCTATGAGCGGCATACGTGATATGTCCGTTCTTGAAGAGCCTCCGCAGGATCGCTATCCGGTCCAGACTTATGTTATCGAGTACAACGTCGGAACGATAATTCAGGCGATAGTGCGTGAGCTTCGCCGCGGAGGACAGGTCTACTACATCCACAACCGTGTGGAGTCTATAACATCCTGCGCCGCAAGGCTGAAGGAATATTTGCCGGAAGCGCGTATCGCAGTCGCTCACGGACAGATGAGCGAGGAGGAAATGTCCGACATATGGGAGCAGCTTGTTGAGCATGAGATCGACATTCTTGTATGTACTACCATTATAGAGACTGGTGTGGATGTCCCGAATGTAAATACGCTTATCATAGAGGATTCCGACCGCTTCGGGCTTTCACAGCTTTATCAGCTCCGCGGTAGAGTGGGACGTTCAAACCGCCGCGGCTATACCTATTTCACATACAAGCGTGACAAGATATTAACAGAGATAGCAACTAAACGTCTCAATGCGATGAGGGAGTTCACTCAGTTCGGAAGCGGTTTCCGTATTGCTCTGCGCGATCTTGAGATACGCGGAGCAGGAAGCATTCTCGGCGGCAGACAGCACGGACACATGGAAGCTGTCGGTTATGATATGTACCTTCGCCTGCTTTCCGAAGCCATAGCAGAGGAAAAAGGTGAGCAGCCCGAGAAGATACCGGAGTGCCTTGTTGACATCCAGATAGATGCACATATTCCTGAAAAGTACATTTCAAGCCTTAATCAGCGAATAGATATGTATCGCAAGATAATGTTAGTGAATGAGGATTCCGATAAAACTGACCTCATAGACGAGCTTATTGACCGCTATGGTGAGCCGCCTAAATCCGTGCTCGGACTGATAGAGGTGTCGCTGCTAAGGAACAAGGCTGCACATCTTGGCATCACTGAGATCTCGCAGAAAAACGGTTCAATGTACTTCTACACTGAGTACCTGAATGCGGAACAGATAGCCGGATTGTCAGCTGCATATAAGGGCAGGATAACCTTCAACGGTATCGGAAAGTCATATGTTTCAGTCAAAATAACCCCGAAAATGCGACCGTTTGACATGATGAAGGATACCGTTGACATAATCTATTCAAAGCGCGGCAATGCGACTTGATGACAATTTGCTAAAGAGATCGGACATTTGTATAAATTTGTGAAAAATGCTACTTTACACTTTCTGCTTTTTGTGATACAATTATTTAATGCGGATACGACCGCAGCAGATATAGAAATATACGTAACCTTACGACCTGCCGGCTTTTATTGGCAGCGACCAGAAAAAGGAGATATAACGTGGAACATAAACGTAAATTAACAAAGCGTATGATCGCGGCTTCATTTGCACTTTCGCTCGCAGTAAGTTCTTTCGGATGCAGTAAGGGCGGCAGTTCAGATTCCGAAGAACTCGTTCCGCCTGTGCCGGCAGAGGCATCAGATCCGAACACAGTGACTTTCGATGACGGCAATTTCGTATTTGCAGAGGTCATCACTGACGATAAGGTATGTGCTGAGGGCAAGCTCTCTGTTGAAGAGGTAAAGGGCAATAAAATGCTGAAATTCGCAGACGATCTTTCCGTTCCTATGGAAGGAAAAGTCCAGAAAATAGAGATAAATGCTGCGGCATTGCTCGGACTTGATAACATTTCAAAAGTTCGCAGCATCGAATTCGATGTTTATGCGGATGCCCTTGCGGAAAACTATGTCAACCGCGATGGTGAAAGAGTTCAGGTCCCCGGTACTATCAGCTGCGGAGGCGGTACTGTTACCGCGAAGCTTGATGCAAACGGTCAGAACAAGTGGTACGACTTCGCAAAATTTGAGGGCGGTGAGTATAATTTCGATTTTTCCGGACCTGTTCACGGCGAATTCAAGTTCCTTCTTGCAGATTCCGGTGAGCATTGGGATGATACCATGTATGATGCGAACTTTCTGATAATGCGCTGGGGCTCGGAAAATGATTCAAACTTTTATATAGACAATATCGTTTTCTATGATGAGAATAACAAGTCTATACCGCTCAGAAGTGATCCTCAGCCTATTACAACATCCGCTCCGGCATCTGAGCCTATCACGACAGAACAGTTCTCAACAGAGCCGGCTTCAGCTGAAACAGTAACAAAAGCTCCGGTGACCGTGGATATTCCAACGGTAAGCATTGATATTGACGGACTCAATGAGAATATCTCCAAGGCAAAGGTAAAGGCTTCAGAGGCGCAGCAGCAGCTTAACGAAGCACTGACAGAAGCTTCAAGAATGATAGATGAAGCAAACAGCAAAAAGAGTAACTGAATGTATTTAAAAAGCCATAAAGAAGCATTTACTTCTTTATGGCTTTAATTATTTCTTTATCCTGCAAAGATTAGCTTCGCCGGAATTTAGATGTTTTACGATGCCATCTGAGAATTCAACGATCAGATTGGCGTTGTCGTCTATGCCGAGAGCCTTTCCGGAGGTCTGCTGACCATTCACGGATGCAGTTATCTCGTTTCCGGTGAGCAGCTCTCTACGGCGGTATTCCGGCAGGAATGTGCGTTTCTGAAGTGATGAAATATATTTTTCGAGATTGTTGATTATTTCGGAACAGAGGATGTTGCGGTCGAGGCTCATACCTGTCTCGTCCTCAACAGATGATGCGATACTGCTGAGCTGTTCGCTGAATTCACTGCGTACACTTCTCACATTAACTCCGATACCAATAACAGCATAGTCGATAGACTGCGTTTCAAGTCCGAGTGAAGCTTCTGTGAGGATGCCGCATATTTTTTTACCGCATAGATAAACATCATTCACCCACTTTATCTGTGTTTCCTTGCCGCAAAGCTTTTCGACAGCCTCTGCAACGGCAACAGATGCGGCAGTTGTTATCATTGGTGTCAGATCCATGCTGAATTCCGGACGCACTATAACAGTGAAGTAGATACCTGTTCCGGAGGGGGAAACGAAAGTCCTTCCAAGTCTGCCGCGTCCCATAGTCTGTCTGTCGGCAACGATAACTGTACCGTGCGGAGCACCTGCGGAAGCAAGCTTTTTTGCGGCGATATTTGTTGAGTCAACTTCATCGAACACCTGCAATTCTCTGCCGAGTGCTTTGGTTTGCAGATGTGCGGCAATGAGTTTTTCTGAAAGGCGGTTGTTGCTCTCTGAGAGACGATAGCCCTTTGAGGTCACTGATTCGATAGCGTATCCCTCCGCTTCGAGCGACTTGACCGCTTTCCAGACGGCGTTTCTGCTCACTCCGAGACTTTCAGCGAGAGCAGCACCGGATATATAATCGCCGTTTGCGGCGGCGAGAGTATTCAGAAGTGATTCTTTTATATTCATAGCAATTACCTCCAATGAAAGTATAGCATAATGTGCTTGAAAAAACAAGTGGGGAACAGACGTGCCGTTCCCCAAAAAATCATATATTCTCACAGAAAGCGATTATTTCGTCTTTTCTCGGCTCGACTGCCTCCTTGTACTCGACCGAGCAAAGTCCGAGTGAGCCGCAGCACTCTATTTCGAGATGCCCGTAGAAATGCTCGATAGTACCGATAATGCGCTGACATTCCGGCATCGAAGGACCTGTCCTGAGCGCAACGGCATATCCGCGCTTCCCCTTGCTGAGAGAAGCGTGTGGTTCGTGGGTATTGCACCACGGAGTGAATCTGTCGATGAACGCCTTGAACTGTCCCGGAACATCTGCCCAGTAGGACGGTGAAACGGAGACGATAATATCAGCTGTTTCAAATTCTTCAACCGCAAGGCTGAAATCGTCATTCCGGACGCATCGGGCTGTGTTATGACAGCTGCGGCAGCCCTTACAGAAGCCGAAATCATAGTCGTCGATGCAAATGCTCTTTGCTGTGTAGCGTTGAGACAGCTGCTGTGTAATGATGCTGACTATCTCGGCAGTTGCACCGTTTCTTACGGGACTGCAATTGATAACAAGTGCGTTCATAGAACCTCCTTATCAGCTTTCTGACTTTGAAGCTGCTTCTCTTATAATTCTGATGATCTGAGTTACAGCGAAAGGTATAACAGCAAGTCCGGCTACTTCAAGGAGATTCTTTGCGCTGAAGCAGTCGCTTACGGACATGAATCCGTGGAAAGGAGTTACCATGAGTGCAGCTGTAAGGAAGAGAGCTCCGATGATAAATGCACCGATAGAGAAGAGATTTGTGGTGAAGCCAAGCTTTGCAAGTGAGTGCTTTCCGCGGCTGTCGAAGCCTTCAAAGAGTCGTGCAAGACAAAGTGTTGCGAATGCCATAGTGCTTGCCATTGCAGCAGAATCGCAGGAATCCTTGCCTATCATGAATGCAAACATTACGCAGGCTGCAATGATTATACTGTGGAATGCGATATAGATACCGGTCTCTTTATTAAGTATTGATTCATTGGAAGGACGCGGCTTTTCCTTCATAACTCCCGACTGCATAGGCTCCATACAGAGTGCAAGTGCCGGAAGCGAATCGGTAAGAAGATTTATAAACAGCAGATGTACCGGCATGAACGGCAGCGGCAGATCGAATATAGTGGTAAGAAGAACTACGATTATTGCAGCGGCATTTCCGGCAAGAAGGAACTTGATAGCGTTTTTGATATTGTTATAGATGCAGCGTCCGTTTGCGACTGCCTTTACGATTGTTGCAAAGTTATCGTCAGCGAGGATCATGGAAGCAGCGTCCTTTGAGACCTCAGTACCGGTAATGCCCATTGCAACTCCTACATCAGCCTTTTTAAGTGCAGGGGCATCGTTTACGCCGTCACCTGTCATTGCGACTACCATATCTTTTTTCTGCCAGAGATCGACGATACGTATTTTGTGCTCAGGAGATACACGCGCATATACCGAGATCTTGTCGAGCTTTGCAGAGAGCTCGTCATCGGAAATATTGTTCAGTTCGTTACCATCCATAGCGATGTCGCCGGACTTGTATATGCCTATTTCCTTGGCAATAGCAACAGCTGTGAGTTTATGGTCGCCGGTTATCATGATAGGCTTTATGCCGGCGGAGATACATTCGGCAACGGCAGCCTTGCTTTCCTCACGCGGAGGATCGGTCATAGCCGTAAGACCGATGTAAACATAGTCGCATTCATCATCGAGGGTTATCGAAGAATCGCTGCTGAGAACCTTCTTTGCAAATGCAAGAACTCGCATACCGTTTTCGGAATAAGTCAGGTTGGACTTCTTTATCTCATTTATGTCATCCTCTGTGATAGGGCGTGTTCCGTCTGCATCAAGAACGAATTTAAGGCGCGGTACAAGAACGTCGATAGCGCCCTTTGTATATGCGGTGCGGATACCTGAGAAGTTATGAACAGTTGTCATAAGCTTGCGGTCGCTGTCGAACGGTATCTCATCGAGGCGGGGATTTTCCGTGCGTATACGGATATACTCATCGTTTCCGATATAATCGGAAAGAGCAGTTTCAGTCGGATCTCCGAGCCAGCCGTCTTCGGATTTTGCGGCATCGTTGCAGAGCGCCATAGCGAGGATCAGTTCATTTTTGGCGTTTTCGCACGGGAATGTCACATCACGGACAGTCATGCGGTTCTGTGTGAGAGTACCGGTCTTGTCTGAGCAGATTATCGAAACACATCCGAGACCTTCAACAGCCTTGAGATCCTTGATTATAGCCTTCTGCTTTGACATCTTCTGAGTTCCGATAGCGAGTGATATAGTGATTATCGAGCTGAGAGCCTCCGGTATCGCAGCAACTGCAAGTGCAACTGCGAACATGAGAGCGTCCACAACAGGCTGATCGTTTATAAAATACGTCATAAGGAAAACGATGATACATATGCAGATTATTGCAACTGAAAGTATCTTGCTGAATTTATCAAGACTTACCTGAAGCGGAGTTTTCTTCTTCTTTGCGTTCTGCATGAGAGAAGCTATCTTACCGATCTCGGTATTCATTCCGACGCCGGTAACGACTGCCTTTGCACGTCCATTAGAGATATTAGAGCCGGAGTATATCATGTTCAGGCGGTCGCCGAGAGCAACTTCTGAAAGCTCGATCTTCTCGGTATTCTTCGTAACATTGAGAGATTCTCCTGTGAGGGCGCTTTCGTTTACCTGAAGCGAAGCAGCTTCGATGAGACGTCCGTCAGCGGCGGCAACGTTTCCGGCTTCCATGAGGAGAATATCTCCAACAACGACCTCTGAGGCAGGTATCTCGGTCTGAGTGCCGTTTCTGATAACTCTTGCGTTCGGAGAACTCATAGCCTTCAGACTGTTGAGCGATTTCTGTGCCTTGACGTGCTGTGCAGTACCGAGGATAGCGTTCATTATGAGTACCACAAGGATAACGATAGTGCTTCCTATTTCGCCGCTTATCATTGAGATTATCGAAGCAATGATAAGTATGACCACGAGAAGGTCAGCGAACTGTTCGAGGAATACTCTCAGCAGACTTTTCTGTTTTTCTTCTGATATGGCGTTTTCGCCGTATTTTTCACGGCTTTCGGTGACCTGCTGGTCCGAGAGACCTTTTTCAATATCAGAATTAAGTTCCCTTGCGACGCATTCAACGTCCTGATCGTAATAATTCATGTGTTATCTCCTCATATATTGTTATCGTGAGCATAGCTCATACTGTTTGCGTATCTTTCGGCTTTTGATCCGGAAGGTGCATGGAATACCGGGTTATCACCGATATATTCAAATGCTCTTTTATCTATCTTGTCAACACTTGCTGCGATGTAAATGTCGTTGAGGTTTTCGCAGTAAGCGAAAGCGCTTTCGCCGATCGACTTGCAGCCGTCGTTGATGATAAGAGTTTTGAGATTGCTGCAATACTCAAAGGCTTCCGCCTTTATCTCAGGACATCCGTCGATAATGACGGTTTCCAGACCTTCGCAGTATTCAAAGGCGTTCGGAGCGATGTATTTTACATTTGCGGGGATAGTGATAGTTTTAAGTCTGCGGCAATACTGGAATGCCTCGGATTCAATGGATGTGATATTTTCTGGGATAGTGAATTCGGTAAAATCAGCGTGTTCATACTGTCTCGCACGTATAACATTTTCAGTATCGAGCTTTTCGTATTTGGCTTCGCCTGCGGAATAGGAGATGCGGTTGCTTTTGGCGAAACTCTCAGCCACTGAGCCCTTTGGAGCGTGTATGGTGAGCTCAGGTATCGACCAGAATGCGGTACTTCCGATAGAGGTGACACTTTCAGGTATAATAACGTCCTTGAGAGCGCTGCATGACCAGAAAGCCCGATCTGATATTTTTTTCATGCCTTCCTCGATCTCAACATATCTCAGAGCGCCGCAGCTCCAGAAAGCGGAATCTCCTATATACTCGACACTTGATGGGATATAAACGGCTTCGACTACATCATTGCCCCAGAAAGCTCTTGCTTCTATGCGGGTAACGTCATCGGGGATGTGTATTTCAGAGTCAGTTCCGTCATAGTCATAGAGGATGCCGTCATCAATGATAAAGCCGTCGTCATCTGGTTTGATGCCGCGCTTTTTCTTTTCAAGGTCCATTGCAGCATTTCCGTCTGAAAGGTCTATCTCACCCGGAAAAGTTACATTTTCGGAATTGCGGTTCTTATCAGAGGAAGTTTTACTGTTCTTTTTGCTGCTGCTTTTAGTGCTGCTCTGAGTCTGATCTTCACCAGGAAGCCTGATCTTTTCAGCTGAGAGAGACGTGGCTTCAGAAGTCGTTTTTGATGCAGCAGTGTTTTTTTCAGGTCTTACGCTGTCATTTTCGCTGCTTTCGCTGGTGCTTCCGCAGGAAACGAGCATTGAAAGCGAAATTGCGGATATTATGGCGGTTGCAATTGTTTTTTTCATGCTTGATACCTCATATCATGATTTAATAGTGAGCATTTTCATGTAGATATAAAAATAGACTTTTATTGCAGAAAAATGACCGCAATAAAAGTCTTGCTAAAGCTTGAAACGTAAGTTGCAGGCTCTGTCCGTCCGACAGTTCTGAGACTGTGGCAATGGCGAGGCGGACACTTGCAGTGATCTGCATAGAAGCTACTCCCTTTTACAAACAATATTTTACCATTAAAATAGTACAATGTCAAGTGGGCAGATATTTTACTTTTGTAGAATTATTACTGTTTTGAAAGCTGTTTTATGGATATTTTGACGCCTTACAATGATATGTTGACTATAAAGCGGTAACAGAAAATGGGCAATATTTACAAATTAACATTGAAGATATAAAAAAAATATTACAATTCGAGGACTTTTTGGATATTCGCTTGAAAATATGGATATACGGTGCTATAATAATATTGTTTCATTAACCCCCGTCATATATGTACGTATCTGCGTTGATACGCCGTTTATCATGAAAGGAGATTATTCATGAAAAAAAGATGTATTGCACTGATCGCTGCATTAGCGGTCGTAACAGGTTCTTTTGCAGGCTGTGGAAGAGACAGCGACAGCAGTTCATCAGACAAAAAGGCTTCAACTACTGCTGCTTCAACCACCTCATCAGTTGATGATGATGAGCAGTCAAACTCTGATACTTCAAAAGAAAAGACTACCGGAACTACAAAGGCTTCAACCACAAAGTCTTCCGGAAAAGCTGAAGAACTGAAGAAAAAGAGTTCAGAGATCATTAAGAAAGTCGATATAAGCGAAGCCAAGGGCGGAGACATTGTTGGCTCATGGAAAATGGAAGATGAGATAGATGGCTATGCCGGAAATATCATTTTCGATGAAAACGGCAAAGGCTCTATCAGAATAGATTTAGATGAAGGGATAGCTTTTGATTCAAAGGACTCACTCGTTGCAGGTGATATGGTTATAGATTCCGAGGATATTATTTTCGACGGAAAGACTATCGACATAAGAACAGACTTCGATATTGATGAACTGCTCGGTATGGCTGAAGATGATAAAGATAAGGAAAAGACCTCAAAGGGAAGCGGTGAAAAAAGCTCTATCATCAAACTTGAACGCGTTGACGGTGATGATGATGAAGACTCTATGGACGGAGAATACAAAATCTCAGGCGGCACTCTTCAGATGCTGGTCCAGATGTTCCTTTCTGAAGCACTCTCAGGCGGCGATTCCCTTCCTGAGCTCCCGCTCCGTATCATAATTGACGACAGCAAGATCGGTATCAAACTCAATGACATCTTTGATTATGAAGTAGACGGCTCAAAAATCAAACTCACTCCTATGAAGGGATTTGAGGAAGAATTAGAGGAGATCGGTGCTGAAGATATATACTTTACCGTTGAAGATGACGAACTTACCCTTATCAACAGCGATGGCGAGGCTATTGTATTAGCAGGCGAATAATTTGAAAAGAATCATTTGCGTCTTTGCAGCAGTGTTTATGATCACTGCTGCAACATCATGTGTTGAAAGGGTACCCGAAAACCGGCAGGATCAGATAATCGGTCGGTGGGACACTGAAGAAGAGGGTACTAAGGGCTGCTACATATTCAGTGATAACGGTGTTGGCAGCATAGAAATAGATATGTCGTCAATATGGAAATTCGACGGTACAGTCATGAAGGTCGAAGATTTCATATTCGAGGAAAAGGACTACACTTTTCAGGAGGGAGTTCTTTCCGCAGATTACCTCGGAACGAATTTTGTGAATATGAAAAAGAATGACGGCAATAACGATAGTATTGAAGGCTCTTATACGATCAACAGCGGTCTCGTTTATGATACTTATAAGAAGATGTATGCGAATACCGATGAGTATTCTCTCGGATTCGTGAAAAACGGTGATTCCACCAGACTTATGGTCCATAATTGCTTTACTTATGAGTATGCACCGGAGAATAATGTGCTGAAGATCATTAAAGGAACTTCACTTTTTAATAATTCTGAATTTGAATGCCTCGTATCTGATAAGGAAATGAAGCTTTCAGTAGACGGCGCAGTTCAGGAATTTAAAAAGGCAGGATAAGGAGACAGGAATGAATAAGCCGGCGGCTGCTATTACTGCTGCGATGTTACTTGCTTCGTGCGTTTCGTGCGGGAATTCAGGCAGCAGTTCAAAAAACGAATATAATATTTCAGGAACGTGGAAGATCGAGGATAATTCTTTCAACGGCGGATACGTTTTTGATGAAGGCGGTCAGGCGAGCATTTTTATCTATCCTGATAACATTTATTTCAGCGATAATGATCTCTGGTTCAATGACGAAAAGATACCAGCAAAGTTCGTTGAGTACGACGGAAGTCAGATGGACGTTTATTATCTTAACGGCACTGTTCTTTCTCTCGAACGCTGCGGAAGCAGTGACGAGGAAAGCTATAACGGTGAATACGTCCTTGAGGACTGCAAGGTACGCGAATATATGGTGCAGGGATTGGGGATCACTGATGACGATGCTGAACTCCGCGTCAATATAGAAGACGATAAATTCCGTTTCACAGTTGTTGACGCTCTGGACTATTCTTTCAACGGAAGTGAGATCGTGCTTGACGGCAAAAACGGGATCGCAAGCAGCAAAGGTGAAGCTGTGCTTTCCGGGGATAAACTCACTATCAAACGTCAGGACGGCGGCGAAAGAGTCCTTAAAAAAGTCAAATAGCGCCATGCGCTTTTGAATATACAATAATCATTTTTTTACACCAAAACCAAGAAGGAGAATAATTATGAAAAAACTTACTGCTATCCTTATGAGCTGTGCTCTTATCACTTGTGCTTTTGCTTCATGCGGAAGCGACGACGACAGCAGTTCAAGCAGCAAATCAACAACCACATCAGCATCCACAACAGCTTCAGACAGCACTGATGAATCATCAGAGGCTTCATCTGAGAAGGCTTCTAAAACATCAGCATCTACAACAGCAGCTTCTACAACTAAGGCTGCTTCAACAGAGGCTACAACAAAGGCTGGTTCATCTTCAAGTTCAGCTCAGTACGAAGCTGGCAAGATAGATGAGGATATTTTAGGTATATGGGCTACTAAGGAAATGGGCTTCGATGGAAGCTATGAGTTCCTTGAGAACGGCAACGGAAGCGTTTACCTCGATTCTTCAAGCATCGTTCGTTTCGACGGCGACAAGCTTATGATGAGCAGCACTGCTATCACAGCTGATAAGTATACTTATGACAACGGTCATTTTGATTTCACTCTCAATGGTCAGAACTTCCTTACAATGGATAAGGTTGAGGGAGACAACGCTGTCCTCGACGGTACTTACACTGTAACCGGCGGTAAGTTCTACGATCAGTTCAAGACAAACTATGCAAATACTGATGCTTATGAGTTCCGTTTCATAGTTAAAGGCGATAAGTCACAGATGTGCCTTATGAACTGCTTCACATACTCAGCTGACGGAGAGAATTTATGTATCGACAAGGGTGCTTCACTCTTCAATAACAAGAACCTCAAGTACACTCTCGACGGAGATAAGCTTACTTTCACTGTTGGAAGCCTCAAGCAGGAACTCACAAAGCAGTCCTGATCTGAGGATGAAATGCATTTAAGGAGAATAAAATGAAAAGATTAGCAGCTATCATTGCTTCATGTATGATAATAACTGGTGCTTTCGCTTCCTGCGGAAGCAAGGACAGTGATTCATCATCATCTGCTGAAACTTCATCTGCTGCATCTTCGGACGCTTCCGAAACAACTACTGAGGATCAGACAGAAGCTTCTGCATCAGGTACGACATCAAAGACTACAACAGAAGCAGTTACAACAAAGGCAGCTACAACAAAGGCGGCTACAACTAAAGCAAGTACAACAAGCAGTAACTCAGCTGCCAGCGATATTACAACAGAAAAGAAGGAGACACCTTCTGTTGACGCTTCTGAACTCAAGGGCGGTAATATCGTTGGAAAGTGGAAGGTCCAAGATGATTACGATGAGGATATGGTCTTTGAATTCAAAGCTGACGGAAATATCACTTTTTCAGCAGATATGTCCGATATGCTGTCGTTCAAGAATGGTAAGGCAGTTATAAGCGATACTTTAGAAGCTGATACCACATTCGACGGAACAACTTGCACTGTAAGATATATGGGTGAGGATTTCATCATCATGAAGAGAACATCCGGAGAGACTTCAACTACTGATATGTCGGGTGAATATGTCGTAACAGGCGGAGAGTTCTTAGGAATGTCCGGTGAAATGAATTCAGAACTGAAGATTACTATTTCCGGTGAAAAAACTTTCATGGAAACAGATACGTTCGGAAAGTATACAACAGACGGAAATAAGCTTACTGTTTCAGAAGGCAAAAGTGCAGATAATACCCAGACACTTACTTACGGTGTCATCGGCAATAAGTTTGTGACCGTTGATGAATACGGAAATGTTGACGAAATGGTGAGAGCTGATTAAGGGTATAGAATTATGATAGCGCAGATATTTCTGCAAATTTTGTTTATTATTCTTAATGCATTCTTTGCTTTTGCAGAAACTTCAGTATTGTCTGTGAGCGATTCCAGACTTGATAAGCTTGCAGCAGGCGGAGGAAAGCGTGAACGGAGACTAAAAAAGCTTGCCGGGAACGAAAGGCGGCTGCTTGCAGCTATGCATAGTGCTGTTATGCTTACATCGCTTGTTTCTGCGGCTTTTGCCGCAAAAGCCTTTTCAGGAAAGCTTTCCGAAAAGCTATTGAAGCTTGATATTGAGATTTCTGAAAGCGTTGCTTTAAATGTTTCTTTAATAATCATTACGCTGATACTTTCGGTGCTGATATTAGTATTTGGAAGTATCATCCCAAGACGTATTGCTATGAAGGATCCGGAAAAATATGCGCTGCGCGTCGGTTCGGCAGTAGTCTTAACGATGATCGTTATGACTCCGCTTGTTGTTTTGACAGGGATAATTTCTAACGGTATACTGCGGCTTATCGGAATTGATCCACAGGCTGTCGAGGAAACTGTCACCGAAGAGGAGATCCTTATGATGTCGGATGCGGGTGCTGAAAAAGGTACTATCGACGAGGATGAAAACCGTATCATAAAGAATGTTTTCGCCTTTGACGATATGACAGCCGGACAGGTCTGCACTCATCGTACCGAGGTATCAGTGCTGTGGGATGCGGATGATATTGAGGTCTGGGAAGAGACTATACACCGGACAAGACATTCTGTATTTCCGGTGTGCGGAGAGAGCGTTGATAACGTTATTGGTGTTCTTGACGCTAAGGACTATTTCCGTCTTGATGACAAAAGCCGCGAAAATATCATGAAAAATGCTGTCCGCGAGCCGTATTTCGTACATGAGAATATGAAGGCTGACAGACTTTTTGAACAGATGAAACAGAGCGGTTCGGATCATTTTGCTGTGGTCGTTGACGAATACGGCGGAATGAGCGGTATTATTACGGTCACCGATCTTGTTGAACAGCTTGTCGGCGAATTTTCCGATGACGAGGATGATATTCCTCAGCCGCATATGGAAAAGGTCGGCGATAATACATGGATCATTCCCGGTGCGACCTCTGTTGCGGATGTCAGTGATGAACTTGATATAGTTCTGCCTGCTGAAAAGTATGAGACATTTGGCGGATACGTTATAGCTGAGCTTGGAGATATTCCGCGCGATGGCACAAAGATCTCTTTTGAAGCGGATGGTCTTAATATCGAGGTCATCGAGATAAGACATCACAGGATAGAGTCCTGCCGCGTAGAAAAAAAGACTCCGTCTGATACGGAGTCCGAATAAAAAATAACCGTCCAAGTTTTGCTTGGACGGTTTCTTTTATATTATCAGTTTGCGTTGTTGCCAGCCTGAGCGCCCTGCTGCTGATTAGCTGCGGCGTTGTTATTGTTGTTAGCGCCAGCCTGAGCGCCCTGCTGCTGATTAGCTGCGGCGTTGTTATTGTTGTTGGCGCCAGCCTGAGCACCTTGCTGCTGATCAGCTGCGGCGTTATTGTTGTTAGCACCTGCCTGAGCGCCGCCCTGCTGTGCATTATTACCGTTGGCGTTATTGTTTGCATTTGCGTTAGCGTTGTTGTTCTGACCTGCTGCTGCAACTACTACCTTTATTGTAGCTTCCTGCTTTGGATCCTTCTTGGATGAGAGAGTTACGTAGCATTCGCCGCTTGACATACCGGTTACATTGCCGTATGCGTCAACAGTTGCGATCTTAGTATCGCTTGAAGTCCATACTTCATCCTCTTCTGCGGAGCCTGCCGGATACTGCTGAACAAAAGCGAGGTCAGATGTACCGATGTCTATGTAGAGGCTGTACTTATCAAGCTTGAATCCGTTCGGATCGTTAGCGCCTGTAACGACAGCTGTTGTAGTCACCATTGTGATCTCAGGAACGGTAGTCTGTGTTACGATAGTTGTTGAAGATGTAGCCGTAGTAGTTTCAACAGTAGTGGTGCTTCCGCCGCCGCCTCCATGTGAGCAGGCTTTAGCGAGCAGAATCACGAGAAGAAGTACGATGAATGCGATGATGCACAGACCGCCGAGCTGTCTTTTGCGGAGAGTATCGCGTGAAACTTTTCTTCTGCGCTGACCGTTATTGCTGCGCGGACGGTAATTTCCGCTGTTGTAGTTATAATTATTATATCCGCCGTAGTTATTGCCGTTAGGATAGCCGTTGTTAGGACGCTGAGGATAACCGTTATTAGGATGTCCTCCGCCGTATCCTCCGTTCTGCATACCGTTATCGTAGCTGTTCTGCTGGCGGTTATTATTGCTGTAATCAGGATTATATCCGGAATATCCGTTGTTGGAGTCTTCGTTGTTGAATCCGTTATAATTATTGTCCATTTTTTCTGATCCCTTCCTTATATAATAGATCTTCGGGAGATCTGAGGGTACAAACACCCTGATAACATTATATCACAGTAAAGTCATCTTGTCACGTATTTTTACAAAGCTTTTTTATTTTTTAACACATTGCCCTATAATTCGCACTGATTTTGGACGTATTCAACAAAAAAAGTCCGGCAAATCAGGCTAAAGCCACATTGCCGGACATGATTTTTATTTATTGAAAGCCTCGATCTCCTTGTCAATCACCGACTTAACGTAGTCGCGGAGTTTCTCCCATGTATCGACAGGCTCGGCAGGCTCGAGAAGAGCAGTCGTGAGGTTTTCCATAGCACCTCTTGTATCATAGGTGTATTCGCCGTAGCTGTGCATTTTTTCACCCATACCGTAAGCGAAGTCGTTAGCAGGGGTGAACTTCGATGTGTCAAGGTAGGACTGTATTGCATCATATTGTTCTTCGGTAATGAACGCTTCGGGGGTTCCGAGGATAGAGTTCTTTGCAGTGAGTGCCCTCTGCTTTGCGGCATCGAGATATTTCTGATCCTTTGCTGCGTATCGTTCACACATTATATATGTTGCAACTCCCTCTGCTTTTTTGGAATTAGCAACGAGCATTTTAGCGTTGATGTCGCAGGTGATGCAGTATTTGTCAGCATCCGTAGCTTTAGGGAACGGAACTACCATAAGATCCATATCCGGGTTATTTGCATTAGATTCCGCAAGAGACCAGTCCTTTGAAGCAAAGAAGAGAGTAGCGCCGTTGCTTGGAAAGCTTGATTTCCATTTGGGATTATACAAACTTTTTGCAGCGATGTCCTGCATGAGGAGCTCAGCTTTTTCTATCGAAGGATCAGAGAGGTTGCTTGAGAATTTCTTGCCGTCGTAGAGTACGACATTCTTTCCGGTCGACTGGAGCAGAGCTTGTCCGAAATCGCCGGTGATGCCGTATCTTGATAAAGGCGGAACTTTGGAAGTGAATTTTTCCATCATTTCCATGAAGATGTCCCAGTTCCACTGATCGTTCTGATAAAGCTCATAAGGATCTGCAAGTTCCTCTTCCTGCATGAGCTTGCGGCTGTAAGTTATCATGAAAGGACTTGAAAGCTTATATGGTATCACATAGTGCTTGCCGTTATATGAATATGATTCGATAGTACCTTTCATATCGTCCCACAGACCGCTGATATTCATTCCGAGTTCATCGTATACATCGTCGAGCGGTGCGAACTGATTCCGCATAACTCCGCTTGGAACAGCGCTCGTATCGTATGGGAACATATCGACTTCCTCACCGGCATTGAGCATTTCACTGAGCTTTGTAAGCATTTCGCCGGATGAGGTCTGAATGTATTTCACCTTGCCGCCGTAGTTGTCCTCAAATGCTGCGAGTGCAGCCGGACGTTCCTCATTTGGCGACTGCGGATTAAGATCGTAATCAGCAAGCCATGTTATTTCCATAGGATTGCCAAGATTCACAGGCTCGGTAGTTATTACCTGAGTTGTAGGTGCTGTGCTTGAATCGTCACTGCCGGAAGACTTGCTGCATGAATATGCACACGTAAGCATTGAAGACAGTGCAAGTACAGCTGCGGCGGATCTTGATATATTCTTCATTATGCTGAAGACTCCTTCCATAAGCCGCATTATCTCTCATATATATGCGGTCATAATCATATCAATTATACTATAAATATAGTGAGAATGTCAAGAGCGGAGCTTCAAAAACGTCTGCGCGGGAGAAAAAGCCGACAAAAACATGGAAAAATAGAAAAAATTTCCGAAAAACACTTGATTTTTCAGAAAAAGGGTGGTATAATACTTTATGATGATAGTTAAAGCAAAAGACCGGAAACTTCCGGTCTTTCGTTTGTATAGGGACTATTAGAAATAAATGAAAGGAGAAGTCCGGAAAGGACAATTGCCTATGAAATTCAAGAAATTCGGCGGCACAGAACAGAAGGTCTATGATCTCATCAAGCCTATAACAGATGAACTGGGATATTTCTTGTGGGATGTCTGTTATGAAAAAGAGGGTGCAATGTGGTATCTGCGAGTGTTCATAGATCAGGACGAGGGTATTACTATTGCTGACTGCGAACGCGCTACTGCGCCTATCAGCGACATCCTCGACAAAGAAGACCCGATCTCCCAGAGCTATATGCTTGAGGTCGGCTCGGCAGGTCTTGAAAGAGAGCTCGTAAAAGAGGAACATTTCGAGGTTTGCTGCGGAGACAAGGTAAGGATTCGCTTTATCAGAGAAAAAGACGGTGAAAAGGAGATCACTGCTACACTAAGCAGTGCTGATAAAGATGGTGTATGCGTTACACTCGAAAACGGCGAGGAAAAGAAATATCCGCTTGCTGATATTGCCTTTGTCAAGCTTTATCTGGACTTCTGATCAGAAAAGATCAATTACCCATAAATAAAATTATACTGGAGGAATTAACAGAATGAACAAGAATAACGATTTTTTCACCGCTCTCGAATCTCTCGGTGAGGAAAACAGCGTTGAGACAGAGCTCCTTATCGATAAGGTAAAGTCGGCTATGCTCAAGGCGGCAAGAAAGGCTTATCCGCACAGTGAGGAAAATATCCGTGTGGAGATAGATCCCGCAACCAAGAAGTTTGAGATGTATATCATTCAGGAAGTTATTGATGATTATCCGATCGACGAGAACGAGATAAACATCGACGTTGCAAAGACTATTGATCCTGATGCGTATGTCGGCGGTACTATAATCAAGCAGATAGATATTTCAAAGCTTGGCAGAATGGCTGCACTTTCTGCAAAGCAGTCCATTAAGGGCGATCTCAGAGAGATCAACCGTGAGCAGATGCTCAGCAAGTTTGAGCAGAAAGAGCATGAGTGCATAACTGCTACCGTTTCACAGGTAGAGCCGGGCAGAGGTACTGTTACAGTAGTTTATCAGGGAACAGAGCTCTATCTCTTCCGCAATGAGCAGATCCCGGGCGAAACACTTGTTGAGGGCAAGCCTGTAAAGGTGTATATTACAGGCATCATCGGAAAGAACAAGAAGCCTGTTGTAAAGATCTCGCGTGCTCATAAGGATCTCGTTAAGAGACTTTTTGAGCTTGAAGTTCCTGAAATATATGATGGTATAGTTGAGGTCAAGTCTATTTCGCGTGAAGCAGGCTCAAGAACAAAGATCGCAGTATGGTCAAAGGATGAGAATGTTGACGCAGTCGGTGCCTGCATAGGTTCAAAGCGTTCAAGAATCACTGCTGTTGTAAATGAACTCAGCGGCGAAAAGATAGACATCATCCCGTGGAGCGAAGTTCCTGAGGAATTCATCGCAAGAGCACTTGCTCCGGCAGAGGTTCTCAAGACTGTTATCACTTCATATGAAGAGAAGATATGTACTGTTATCGTTCCGAACAATCAGCTTTCACTTGCTATCGGCAATAAGGGACAGAACGCCAAGCTTGCGGCTAAGCTTACCGGCTTCAAGATCGACATCAAGCCTCAGTTCGATACCCTTACAGGCGATGAAGCACCGGAACTCAGTCCGGATTTCAAAGCACCTGAGCCGTTAGCTTCAACAGCTTCGGAAGATGAAGAGCCTGAAATGGCTGATGAAATAACATCCTTCGATGAGCAGCCGGCTGAGACAGCAGATAATGATACTGCTGAAAATACAGAGGAATGATATGAAACCGAAAAAGATACCTATGAGAATGTGTCTTGGCTGCGGAGAAATGAGATCGAAAAAGGAACTCATACGTGTGGTGAAATCTCCGGAAGGTGAGATAAGCCTCGATTTTACCGGAAAGAAATCCGGCAGAGGCGCTTATATATGCCGCAGCAAGGAATGCTTTGATAAGGCTCGCAAGGGCAGAAGGTTTGAAAAATCATTCTCATGCAAAATTGAGGAAAACGTCTATGAGGTGATGGCGGATGAACTCGCAAATGACCCGCAGGATAGCTGATCTGCTGACTATATGCAATAAAGCGCGTAAAACCGTTAAAGGCTTCGACAGCGTATGTGACAGTGTTAAGAACGGTAAAGCATTCTGCGTCCTAACAGCTTCTGATGCTTCAGCAAGAACTCTCAAGGAAACCGCTTTTGTTTGCGGAAAGTGCGGAGTTCCGGTGATAGATACCGGTATGCTGAAGGAAGAGCTTGCGGTGCTGTGCGGAAAAAACACGGCAGTCATCGCTGTATGCGATAAGGGGTTCGCTGATGCTTTCGGACGTATATCCAAAGAATAAACACAGATATTGCTGTGATGACATATATTTTTACATGAAACGTTAATTCCTTCCGCTGTCTGCGGAATATGTAATGGAGGTATATGAGCCTATGGCAAAAAAAATAAAGCTTAGTGACGCTGCAAAAGATCTTGGGATAGCTTCTCAGGAACTCATTGATTATTTCGCTGAAAAAGGCGATAATAAAAAGAAGACCGCATCAGGTCTTACTGAACAGGAAATGGATATGATACTGGAGCATTATACAAAGCTCCATGAGGTGAAGTCTTTTGATGATTACTTCGCTTCAAAAAATGATCCGAAGCCTGAGAAGAAAGCCGAAGAACCTAAGGCAGAGCCTAAGAAGGAAAAGAAGACTGCTGAAAAGAAGGAGTCTAAGGAAGAAAAGAAGCCGGCTGCTAAAAAGGCAGAGCCTAAGCAGGAAAAGCCTGCTGAACCGGCAAAGAAAAAAGCTGTTAAACCTGCTGAAAAGTCGGAAGCTAAGCCAGAACCAAAGGTCGAGGCAAAGCCTGAGCCAAAGCAGCAGCCAAAGCCTGAAAAGAAGGCAGAGGAGCCAAAGCCTGAGGTAAAGCCTGAAACCAAGCAGGAACCAAAGCAGGAGATCAAGCCGGAGGTCAAGCACGAAGAAAAGCCTAAGGCAGCTGCTCCGGTACAGAATACAAAACCGAAAAAGCCGGAAAAGAAAAAGGAGCAGGCTAAGGCTCAGGACAGAGGCGAGCGTACAAAGTTCAACGCTTCATTCAGCTCAGAGACCGCTCAGACCTCTTCACAGCGCAGAACGGTCGATACAAGAGGAAGCTACGTTGATCTCGACAAGTATAACGAGCGTTATGACAATATGGCTTCTTCAAACAAGCATAATAATGAGAACTACTCTTCAAAGAAGCAGAAGATAAATCAGAAGTCCGCTCAGAGAAACCGTCAGCAGTATTCAAGAAAAGAAACTGAGGCTGAAAAGCTCAAGAGACTTGAGCTCGAACGTGCAAGAAAGCAGCAGCTCAAAGTTCTTATCCCGGATGCTATCACAGTCGGCGAGCTTGCTACACGCCTTAAGGCTGCTGCTACTGAGGTCATCAAGCAGCTTATGAAGCTTGGCGTTATGGCTACGATCAATCAGGAGATAGACTTCGATACAGCTTCACTCGTTGCTGAGGAAATGGGCGCTAAGGTGGAAAAGGAAGTTATAGTTACCATTGAGGAGCGTCTTATCGACGATACTGACGATGACGATACAAACCTCCAGCCGCGCTGCCCTGTTGTAGTTGTAATGGGACACGTTGACCACGGTAAAACTTCTATCCTCGACCGCATCAGAAACGCTCATGTTGCCGCAGGTGAAGCAGGCGGAATCACTCAGCATATCGGTGCTTATCAGGTAAATATCAACGGTCAGGACATCACTTTTCTCGATACTCCCGGACACGAAGCATTCACTTCAATGCGTGCAAGAGGTGCTAATATCACTGATATTGCGATCCTCGTTGTTGCTGCTGATGACGGTATCATGCCGCAGACAGTAGAGTCTATCAACCACGCTAAGGCTGCCGGAGTTTCTATCATCGTTGCTATCAACAAGATGGATAAGGAAGGCGCTAACCCGGACCGTATAAAGGAAGAGCTTACAAAATACGATCTTGTATGTGAGGACTGGGGCGGTGACGTTATCTGCGTTCCTGTATCTGCAAAGACAGGCGAAGGTATCAACGAACTTCTCGAAAACGTTCTCCTCGTTGCAGAGGTCAAGGAACTCAAGGCTAATCCGGACAGACTTGCAAAGGGTACTGTTATCGAAGCGCGTCTTGATAAGGGAAGAGGTCCTATCGCTACACTTCTCGTGCAGAATGGTACTCTCCGTCAGGGCGACGTTCTTATCGCAGGCACTGCTGTCGGAAGAGTCCGCGTAATGACTAACGACAAGGGTAGAACAGTCAAGAGTGCAGGTCCTTCTGTTCCGGTTGAGATCACAGGTCTTGCTGAAGTTCCGAGCGCCGGCGACATCTTCAATGCTGTTGAGGATGAAAGACTTGCCCGTGAACTCGTTGAGCAGAGAAAGCATGAGCAGAAGCAGGAACAGTTCAACGCTTACCGCAAGGTTACTCTTGATAACCTCTTCAGCCAGATCGCTGAGGGTGAGATCAAGGAGCTTCCTATCGTTGTAAAGGCTGACGTTCAGGGCTCTGTTGAGGCTGTAAAGCAGTCACTTGAAAAGCTTTCAAACAATGAGGTAAGAGTAAGAGTTATCCACGGTGCAGTTGGTGCTGTCAAGGAGAGCGATGTTATGCTTGCTGCTGCTTCAAACGCTATCATCGTAGGATTCAATGTAAGACCAGATCCCGTTGCTGCTGAAAATGCTGCAAGAGACGGCGTTGATATAAGACTCTACCGTATCATCTATGATGCTATCGAGGAAATATCCACAGCTATGAAGGGTATGCTCGCTCCTAAGTTCAGAGATGTTGAACAGGGAAGAGTTGAGGTACGTCAGGTATACAAGATCTCTAATGTTGGTATGGTTGCCGGAAGCTACGTTCTCAGCGGTAAAGTAACAAGAGGATCACAGGTAAGAGTAGTACGTGATGGTATCATCATTGCTGATGATAAGATCGCTGGTCTGAAGCGTTTCAAGGACGATGCTAAGGAAGTCGCAGAAGGTTACGAGTGCGGTATCAGCCTTGAAAAGTTCAGCGATGTTAAGGAAGGCGATATTTTCGAGACATATGTTGTTGAGGAATACCGCGAGGATTGATGTATCAGCTATTGCTGAAATATAAAGGGAGGTCAGATGAATGGATAATAACAGAATGAGTACAGCAGATATGCTTCAATACTGCGATGAAGCTCTGGCTTGGGAGGATTTTGGTCCTATTGATATTTTCTTCTTCCAGTCGGTGAAGAAAATACTTCTTGGTCAGTGCAGTGCCATTGAGGAACAGGAGGACGTTATCGACGATCTTATGGGTATCGAAAGACCTGTCCGCGATGTTGAACTTGAACCTGATTATGATAAATATGCTGACATCTACTACGGCGAAGAGGGCGATGACGACATCCCCGATTACAGCTGCAGCAAGGAAGACGAGGCTTTCGATTCGATAGTTACAGGTGAAGGCTTCTTTGATCAGGAAGCTGAAAGCAGTCAGGAAGAAAAGGCTGAAGAGATTAATACTGAAGAAAGCAATGTTCCTGAAAATGAGAATGAGAACGCTGCTGAGGAAGCTGCTCCTGAAGAAGAAAAGACTGTTTCAGGCGAAAAGCACGAAGAAAGCGAAGGCAGCGGATTTACTGTCAATCTTTGATATAACGAAAGGATCAAAATGCCTAATTTCAAGAACAGCCGCATGGCTGAGGATATAAAACGTGAGATGACAGCTATCCTCCGCGAACTTAAAGATCCGAGGATCGACAAGATGCTCACTATTGTGAGAACGGATCTTTCCGGAGATATGTCATCTTGTAAGATATATGTTTCAAGCTTTGCAGGCATGGAAAAAACACTGGAATCGGTGAAGGGACTAAAAAGTGCGGAAGGCTTTATACGCCGCGAACTCTTTCACCGTCTTAAAATGAGAAAATCACCGGAGCTTACTTTCGTTGCTGATAACTCGATAGAGAGAAGTGCGGAAATAAGCCGCAAACTCAGTCAGCTCAGCAAACCGGAGGAGGAATAATATGTTTATCGGCTTCAGCGAGGCGGAGGTTTTTCTCCGCAATTGCAAGGACGCTGTTATAGTAATACATCAGAATCCTGACGGAGATTGCATCGGCGCAGGCTTTGGTCTGAAGGATATCCTTGCTGAGCTTGGTGTTCGCAGCAGAGTGGTCTGCCATGACGAGATCCCTTCGAGATATGATTTTATAACCTCTGTCGGCTTAGGTGAGGAATTTGAGCCGCAGACCGTTATTGCAGTAGATATTGCCGATAATAAGCTTATGGGCAGATATAATGAGGTCTATGGCGAACAGGTCCAGCTTTGCATAGATCACCATATCTCGAATAAGGACTATGCTGAAAAAACTCTGCTCAGAGGAAATGCAGCCGCTGCCTGTGAGGTGATATATGACCTTGCAAAATATATGGGCGTGAAGATAACGGAGCATTGTGCTACTTGTCTTTATACAGGTATCGCTACCGATTCCGGATGCTTCAAGTATGACTGCACTACTCCGCGTTCACATGAGATAGCTGCCGAGATGATGCGATGCTATAATATCAATTTTGCGCGTATCAACAGGTATATGTTTGATGTCAAGTCTGCCGGAAGAATGAAGCTCGAAAGCAAGATCACCGAGATCATGGAGACTTATCTCGGCGGCAAGCTCAATATCATTACTGTTACTAAGCAGATCGCTGAAGATATGGGCATAGATATGGATGAACTCGAAGGATTTGCACCGATAACCATCCAGCTTGAGAAATCAGAAGTGGGTATATTTATCCGCGAGCGTGATAACGATTTCAAATGCTCGTTCAGATCGGCTAACGATGTTAATGTTTCGCAGATATGTCAGACACTTGGCGGCGGCGGTCACGCTAAAGCTGCCGGATGTTCGATGACAGGCGAACTCAGCGACATAAAAAAGCAGCTTATCGAGGCTGTTGAAAGGGCTATTGGCTGATGAACGGTATCCTATGTGTCAATAAACCGCAGGACTTCACTTCATTTGATGTTGTTGCGAAGCTGCGCGGAATATTACAGATGAAACGTCTTGGTCACGGCGGAACTCTCGATCCAATGGCGACAGGCGTTCTGCCGGTATTTGTCGGTAATGCTACGAAAGCCTGTGATATTATGCCGGATAATACAAAAAGCTATCTTGCCGGATTCAGATTCGGCTGCACATCCGATACTCAGGATGTGTGGGGCGAGGTATGTGAGTGTTCTGATAAGCCGGTCAGCATCGAGGATATAAGGGCTGTTCTTCCGGAGTTTACCGGAAAGATAATGCAGCTTCCGCCTATGTATTCTGCTGTTCAGGTGGACGGAAAACGTCTTTATGATCTTGCAAGGCAGGGAATAGAGGTCGAGCGTCAGCCGCGTGAGGTAGAGGTCGCTTCGCTTTCAGTATCTGAATATGATCCCGATAAGCGTGAAGGACTTGTTGAAATAGTCTGCGGAAAGGGTACTTATATACGTACTATTATAAATGACATCGGTCATAAACTCGGCTGCGGCGGTATCATGACTTCGCTTGTAAGGACTTCATCCTGCGGTTTCTGCCTTGATGACTGCTATACCTTTGAGCAGATACAGCAGGCGCGTGATGATTCCCGACTCGAAGAGCTTATACTTCCGGTGGACAGGGTGTTTGTAAGTCTGCCGGCACTGAAACTCGGAGAGGCTCAGACAAGAATGTACCGCAACGGCGTTAAGCTTGACCTCGGAAAAATCCGTGATATACGCTCCGGATGTGATGATTACCGCATTTACGCTTATGACGGCAGTTTCATCGGAACAGCTGTCGCTGACCGTGAAAACGGCATACTGCGTATAGGAAAGAATCTGGGGTGAGACTATGGAAAGTACAAGAACAGCGGTTGCACTGGGGCTTTTCGATGGAGTTCATCTCGGACACAGAGCTGTCATAAATGCGGCTCTTGCTCAGAAAAAAAACGGGCTATCGTCTCTGGTATTTACGTTCGAGCCTGACTGCGTTCTCAGAAAAGCAGGCGGAACTCAGGGCTATATCTACACCAAAACAGAGAAGGAGATCCTTCTTTGTGAGCAGATAGGTGTGGACGAGATCGTAAGCCCGCCTTTTGAGAGGCTTTGCTGCCTTTCGGGCGAGGAATTTGCTGATGAGATACTCTGCCGTCAGCTGAGGGCTGCTCACGTATGCTGCGGTAATGATTTCAGATTCGGAAAGAATGCTGCCTGCGGAGCAAAGGAACTTATGGACTTCGGAAAGCGTTTCGGATTTGAGGTCGAGGTCATAAGCCCGGTAGAATACGGCGGAAGTATTGTTTCGTCGAGCCGCGTAAGAGAGCTTCTGCTGAAAGGCGATATTACTTCGGCAAATGAGCTTCTTGGTTTTAACTATTTCATAAACGCCGAGGTGTTAAACGGCAATCACATCGGCAGAACTATCAACTTTCCTACTATAAATCAGGAGTTTTCCGATGGACAGCTGATACCGAAGTTCGGCGTTTACAGTACGCTGACCAATGTTGGCGGAAAGGTCATGCCATCGGTAACTAATGTGGGGGTAAAGCCTACCATAGAGGGTGTTCGCAGACCGCTTGCAGAGACGCACATAATCGGATATAACGGCGATCTTTACGGAAAAAACGCAGATGTCTGCTTTAAAAGCTTCATCCGCCCTGAGATGAAGTTCGCATCGCTTGGCGAACTTAAAGCACAGATAAATAAGGACATACTCTCAGCCGGGACAGACATATAATATTCAGATTGTTTTCACCGTGCTGTCACACTGGTGAGGTAACATAATTAAGGCTGCTGTGCGGCAGCAAATTTCAGTAACTTCTAAAAGGGAGGACATCTGATGATAGAAGTTAAAAACTTAGTCAAAAGATACGGTGATAAAAAAGCCGTAAATGATATAAGCTTCAAGGTCGAGAGGGGAGAGATACTCGGCTTCCTCGGACCTAACGGAGCAGGCAAGTCAACTACTATGAATATGCTTACCGGATATATTTCTTCAACCTCCGGTCAGATACTTATAAATGGAACTGATATTCTTGAAGATCCGAAGAAAGCAAAGGCAAATATCGGCTATCTTCCTGAGATACCGCCGCTTTATGTTGATATGACCGTTGATGGTTATCTCAACTTTGTTTACGATCTCAAGAAGTGCAAGCTTTCAAGAAAGGCACATCTGAAGGATGTCTGCGATCTTTGCAAGATCTCTGATGTAAGGAGTCGTCTTATCAAGAATCTTTCAAAAGGTTACCGCCAGAGAGTTGGTCTGGCACAGGCACTTATAAATAATCCGCCTGTACTCATCCTTGATGAGCCTACTGTTGGTCTTGACCCTAATCAGATAATAGAGATAAGAACACTCATCAAGAAACTCGGAAAGCGCCATACAGTTATCCTTTCATCACATATTCTTCCCGAAATACAGGCAGTTTGTGACAGGATAATCATTATCAACAAGGGCGTTGTTGCTGCTGATGGTACTGCTGATGAGATCGCAAAGAGCATTACAAACGAGCACAAGATGACTCTTCGTATCGAAGGTCCTACACATACAGCTTCTGATAAGGATATGATAGTTACTGCACTTCGTGCTGTTGACGGCGTTAAGTATGTCCGCGCAGATATGGAGCGTGAAAGAGGCGTTTACGATTACGATGTCGAAACTGACGGCAAGACCGATGTAAGACGCGCTATAAATTCCCTTTGCAGTGAAAAAGGCTGGAATATCCTCATGCTTCAGCTTTCAGACCTCACTCTTGAGGACATCTTCCTCAAGATAACAATGGGCGAGCAGATAGGCTCTGACAAAGAAAATGACAGTAAACCGCGTCCTCGTATCAATCTTGTATTTGATAACAGCAGTGAGACTGAAAATGCTGCTTCTGATAAAGGAAGCGAAAACGCTGAGGCTTCAGCAGATGATAACGGGGGTGAAAAGTAATGGGTGCGATATACAGACGTGAAATGGGCGCATTCTTTACGTCCGGAGTTGCTTATGTGTTTTTGGCAGTATTCTATGTATTTTCCGGTTATTACTTCTATAATGAGGTGATACAGTCGGGATATACGGATACATCACCGCTGTTCAGCAATATGTTCAGAATAGTTCTTTTCCTCATCCCTATACTCACGATGCGACTTCTGAGTGAAGAAAAGAAAAACCGTACCGATCAGGGACTTCTTACTGCTCCTATCGGACTCTGGGAGATCGTTGTAGGCAAATACCTTGCTGCTATGACCATCTTCGTTATAGCTGAGAGTATCATATTCGTATATTCGATCATACTCGGCTATCTTGGAGATGTTGTATGGGCAACTCTCCTCGGAAACTATTTTGCAATGCTTCTTCTTGCTGCTGCATTTATCGCTGTTGGTATATTCATCTCTGCACTTACAGAGAACCAGATGACAGCGGCAGTATTCTCGATGGCTGTACTTTTCTTCGTATACCTTTCAGATTCTTTCACAGAAAGGATCTCGAGCCAGTGGCTTTACGATATTGTTGTTCAGCTTTCATTTTACAGCAGATATATAGAGTTCACTCAGGGAATTTTCAATCTCACAAGCGTACTCTTCTACCTCAGCACAGCTTTCCTCTTTAATTTCTTCACTGTAAGAATTCTTGAGAAAAGACGCTGGAGCTGATAACATTGCGAAAGGAAGGTACAGATTCAGATGAAGAAACCTGAAGTTGACGAAAAAGTCAAAAACGCGGCTGAAAACAAGGAAAAAAGCAGCCATGTAAGCCTGAAAAAAGTTAAATACGGCTCAATGTCGCTGATAGTGACAGCGCTTGTTGTTGCAATAGTTATCATACTCAATGCAATGGCTTCATATATGGTTAAGCGTCAGCCGCTGAAAATCGACCTCACTGCTGATAAGAGATACGAACTCAGCGATGAGACAATTGATTATCTCAAAAACACACTTGATAAAGACGTTGAAATAATCGTTACCTGCAACAAGGATGAGTTCAGTGCTCTTTCACAGAACATTGAGGATTATTTCAAGCAGTACAATATAAATCTTGATTGTCCTTTTGATATGATCCCGATAATCCTTGAAAAATACGAGATGTATTCAACTAAGGGCAAGGGCAGCGTCAAGGTAAGATACGTTGATCTTGACAAGGATCCTAAGGCTGTTAAGAAATACAGTGATATTTACGGCGCTGAGATAACTTCACAGAGCATGGTAGTTTACTGCGACGACAGAGTTCGTGTTATTGATAAGAGCTCAGTTGGTTCGATGATCGCCCCCGATACTTCCAATCAGGCTTCTATTTCACTTGTTTTTGCAGGTGAAAGCATGATAACTTCTGAGATCATGAACGTTACAGATGCTCACCCTATCAATGTAGCATTTGCTTCAAAGCTCAACGGCAGCGAGATCTACGATGTATCACACTATGCAGATTCTCAGCTGTACGGCAATGCGGTAAGCGGTCTGCGCGATCAGCTTCTTGTAAAGAACGGATATTTCTGCACAGACATTGATCTTGCCAAGGATGAGATAGATCCCGAAAAGTATGATATGTTAGTTATACCGATGCCATCGGTTGATTTTGATGAGTCTATCATTGATAAGATCTCGAAGTTCCTTGATAACGATGGAAAGTATGATAAGAATCTCTTGTTTATCACTGATCCTATGACTACAAACACTCCTCATATCAAGGAATTCCTCGAAGCATGGAGCATCTCTCCTAATGAGGGACAAATACTCGTTGATGACAAGAGCTTCATGAGCAACAGTCAGGTGGATATTCAGATCGTGCAGTCAGAAAATGAAGATGCCGGAGAAAAGATCAGCAATTCAAAGTATATCGTTGCTCCTTTCTCTCAGGAACTGAATATTCTCAAGAAGAATAATGACATTATTACTTCTTCTCTGCTTGAGACTCATGATACTGCATTCAATCTCGACATCATCACAAGTGATAAGATGGATAGTGCAGATGTAAAGACTATCGCTGCTGTTTCAAGAAAAGAAAAGCAGATAGGAGACCAGATAGACAGCTATAAGATAGCTAAGAGCCATGTTATGGTACTCGGAAGCGGTTATCTTACAAGCCCTGTTTATCTCATGCAGTCAAATCTCTACAATAATGCGAGTGTTCTCGTAAATGCACTCAATACTATGACAGGCAAGCAGACAGAAACTATCATCATACCTGATAAGGCTCTTCAGCAGGCTGTTATAGCTCCAACTTCAACTCAGGATAAGAGGATCAAGGTAATAGTTATCTTCATTATCCCGCTGATAGTTGCAGGTATCGGAATCTTTGTACTGATATGGAGAAAGAACCGATGAAAAAACAAACAAGTACTATTATTGCTCTCGGCGCAGCTGTTGCTGTGCTGGGAGGCGGTCTTATCGCACTGAAGGTCACAGACAAATCAGATGATACAAGTTCATCCTCTGCCGCTGTACAGGATACTACCAACAATGGTGCGGATCTTGTTCTTGTTGAGGACAGCACTGCAAAATCAGGTTCACATACTATGGAGGAATCTCATCAGCATGGTGTTGTGAAAACGGTCAAGGTAACCAACGATTCAGGCAGCTATAAAGCCGTTATGGAATCACCGGCAGAAGGCGAAAAGTCAGCAGTTTATACCATTGAAGGCTTTGAGGATCTTCCGGTAGATAAAGATATGGTATCAACACTTGCAAGCAATGCAGATAATCTTACATCGGCTTCGATAGTTGAAGAGAATTGCAGCGATTTCGGTAAGTTCGGACTTGCTGATACAGCGATCACGGTTGAGATCGCATATGAATCAGGCGTTGCAAAAAAACTTTATATCGGTGATGTTTCGCCTGTTTCAAATCAGACCTATGTGCGCGTCGATGACGATAATACTGTCTACACGATCACTAACGGATATGCTGCGAATTACCATTGCAAGGCTGAGGAATTCATCAGTCTAACAATGCTCGAAGAACCGCCGCAGGAATCCTACCCTAAGGTGAATTCGCTGCGTATCGAGCGCAAGGATATTGATTATGACATATTCATCGAGTATGATTCAACCACCGATGAAAAGAACTCAGGCGGAAGCTCAGCCAAGCACGTTATGAAGGAGCCTATGGAAGCGCTTCTGGCAGTTGAGAGATCGAACGTTATCACAAATGGTATGTTCGGACTTGCTGCAAAGAAGGTCAAGGCTTACCATTGCAGCGATTCCGATGTTGAAGCTGCCGGGCTGAAAGATCCTTTCTGCCGTGCAACCATGAAATGTGATGACGGAAATGATTATGTACTTCTAATGAGTGAGCCTTACACCGAGGAAGGTGCAAAGTTAAGCAACGCAATGTTTGAAGGATCAAACGTTATCTATACCGTTGATACAGAAAAAGCACAGTGGGCAACTGTCAAGCCTGTTGACATAGCTTCAAGAATGATGGTGTCATCGTTCGTTTGGAATGTCAGCGAGCTTACTGCTGAAGCGGACGGAGTTTCAGAGAAATTTGAGATCTCCATGAAGGACAGCAGTATGAAGACCAACGAAGCAAAAACAGAAGATGTAAACGTAAAACGCGGCGGCAGCGATTTCGACGCAGAACGTTACAGACAGTTCTTCTCTTACCTCGTTAATGCATACGCCGAAGAATTTGCCATAAACGAGCCGAAGCCAACGGGTGCTCCTATGGCAGTCATAAAGATAAAGGACTCATTCAGAAATAACGAAACTACATTTGAATTCTATGATTATTCCGTTATGAAGTCGCTTATAGTTGTGAACGGCGAGCCTAAATTCTTCAGCAGCAAGACTTATGTAGACGATCTTATCGAAAATATCAGGAGGATCGGTTCGGGCGAGGATTTCAAGAACGTATCGTGATCTATTAAAGGAGGAAAAAATGAACGAAAAGTTTTATACCTATAAGGGCTACCCTCTCGTGAGGAACGGCAATCAGATATACTATGGATATATGTCCGATCCGTATGTCATCTGGATACAGATACTAGGAACTGAGGAAAAGGACGGCGAAAAGCTTACTTCAAAGGTGAGAGTTATCCAGATGGATACAAACGAGCCTGATCCTATGAAAGCCTTCGTTAAGAATACTGAGCGTGAGTGCGGACTTTACGAGGCTTTAGACATTGCAAACGTATGGCTTGAAAAGGCACTTAACAACTGATATGGCAGCCGTGCTTTAGCGGCAGCAAGCTTAAAAAGCCCACGATACTGAAAATGTATCGTGGGCTTTTGTATTTTATCGACCGGCAGCGCGGTTAGTTTATTCAACTGAGATTATATAGTAGTATACTGGCTGACCGCCGTTGACAAGAAGTATCTCAACTTTGTCGCCAAGCTTGTTCTGTATGAACTGCTGGAGCTGTTCTGCATTTTCTGAAGTAACATCAGCGCCGTAGATGAGAGTGATATAGTTCACATCACCCTTGTTAAGCTTCTTTACAAGCTTGTATGTAGCCTTGTTGATGTCCTTTTCGGTGAATGAAAGCTTGCCGTTATCAAGTGCAAGTATCTCGCCTTCCTTGATAGAGTGTCCCTCGAACTCCGAATTTCTTGCGGCAAAGGTGATAAGTCCCGTGGAGACTTTTTCAAAAGCCTTTGTCATATTGATACGGTTATCGGAGAGTGAAGCAGATTCATCGAATGCAAGCATAGCTGCGATTCCCTGAGGGATAGTTCTTGTCTGAAGAACGCATACCTTGCGGTCGGTAAGTTTAACAGCCTGTTCAGCAGCCATTATGATATTCTTGTTATTAGGAAGCACAAAAACTGTATGTGCCGGTGTTCTGAGTATAGCGCGGAGGATGTCATCAGTGGAAGGATTCATGGTCTGACCGCCCTTTACAACAACATCAACGCCGAGGTCGGTGAACATAGCCTCAAGACCGTGACCGGCTGCAACTGCGACAAATCCGAAGTTTTTCTCAGGTTCTGCCGGTGTAAAGCCTTCCTCTTCAGCAGCTTTTGCTTCCTTGACCTTATTTTCGTGCTGGATACGCATATTCTCGATCTTCGGGCGTGGATCATTTATGAAGTGACCGAATTCGAGGGCTTTCTGGAGAGCCTTGCCTGGATTGTCCGTATGAACGTGTACCTTGATTATCTTTTCGTCATCAACTACGACTACGCAGTCGCCGATAGTTTCGAGGTAAGCCCTGAGCATGAATACGTCGGGACAGTTGTCGTCCTTTTCTACCATGAATTCAGTGCAGTATGTATAATTTATTTCGTCATCGTATTCGCTTACAGCGGTACGGAATGAATCAGAGGAGGATTCGTTATTAGCCGGAGCCTCTTCCGGCTTTGCGATAGCGCCGCCCTTGAATACATCAAGCATAGCGGTAAATATGATAACAAGTCCCTTGCCGCCGGCATCGACTACGCCGGCTTTTTTCAGCTGAGGGAGCATATCAGTAGTCTGGGCGAGAACTTTTTCGGCTTCAGCGCAGACTTCTGTCCAGAATACGACATCATCGTTTGTATCTGCCGCGATCTCCCGTGCTTTAGCTGCGGCAGCCTTTACTACTGTGAGGATAGTTCCTTCGACCGGCTTCATAACAGCCTTGTAGGCTGCTTCAACGCCCTTTTCAAGAGCATCCGCGAAGTTTTCACACGAAGCCTCGGCACAGCCTTTGAGTCCTTTTGAGATACCGCGGAATATAAGTGAGAGAATAACACCTGAGTTGCCGCGAGCTCCTCTGAGGAAAGCTGATGCCGCAGTTGAAGCTACTTCCGAAGCCTGAGCGTTATCGGGAAGTCTTTTTAATTCTGCGACTGAATTTCCGATAGTCATAGACATATTAGTACCTGTATCGCCGTCCGGAACAGGATACACGTTAAGCTCATCGACTTCGCGCTTTTTGTTGTTGATAGTAACAGCGGCGGAAATAATAGCGTCTCTGAGCGTTGAACCGTTAATCACAGTAAAGTCCTCCAATATTAATAATGTATTTTTAAGCGTTCATATCATCGACATACACATTTATTTTGTGAACATCAATGCCGGCAGTTTCCTCAAGTGTGAAGCTAACCTTGTGTATAATGCTGTCGACAGCGGCGGTGATATTTGTACCGTATGTTACCTTGATATGAAGGTTTATAACGAGACCGCCGTCTTTGTCTGTACGGATAGCGACTCCGCGCTGCTGTTTATAAGCTTTTCCGAATGTTAAAGCTGATACGACTGAACGGAACGTATTTACACAGCATACATCGGCAACGCCGAAGCATCCGGTAACGGTATGCTTAACGAGCTGAGTAAGGTAGTTTTCTGAGACTGAAATTTTACCGATATGATTTTCAACAGTGACCATAAACAGCACACCCCTTTTTGTTAGAGTTTACGCATTTGTCTGCGTGTACCTTATTATTATAACACACCATTTCAGATTTTACAATACCTAAATGATAAATATCAAAAAAGGTATTGACAAATCGGGAGAGTCGTGATATAATGTGTAAAGTGATTTTAGATTACACCTCGGAAGGAGCGGCTCAGATGGCAAAAGAACTTAGATTTGTTATGCTGCTCGATTGCTACGGCGATCTTCTTACCGAGCATCAGCGCAATGTTATGGAGCTTTATTACTGCGAGGATCTTTCGCTCGCTGAGATAGGCAATCCGCTCGGAATAACGCGGCAGGCAGTGCTGAGTCTGATAAAGCGTACTGAGAATATCCTTCTTAACTATGAAGAGAAGCTCGGATTCGCTGAGAGACTTTCCGGGATACGCGCTTGTATCGACAGGATAAGATCAGGTGCAGATAGCATACCGGATGAAAAACTGCGCGATAATATCACTGATGAAATAGATAATATCAGCAAATTGCTTTAAATAAAGGAGTGGTCTTATGGCATTTGAAGGACTTTCTGAAAAACTGAATAATGTCTTCAAAAAACTCAAATCAAGAGGAAAGCTTTCTGAGAGCGATGTCAAGGACGCTATGCGTGAAGTGCGCCTTGCACTTCTTGAAGCTGACGTAAGCTATAAGGTCGTTAAGGATTTCGTCAAGGGCGTTACTGAAAGAGCAGTCGGTGAAGAGGTGCTTTCAAGCCTTACTCCGGCACAGCAGGTCATCAAGATAGTTAATGAGGAACTCTGCGCTCTCATGGGCAACAGTAATGCGCGTATAAACTTCGCATCAAAGCCGCCTACGGTAATCATGATGTGCGGACTTCAGGGTTCAGGTAAAACAACACATTCTGCTAAGCTTGCAAAGCTTCTTAAAAAGGAAGGACACCGTCCTCTGCTTGCAGCCTGTGATATTTACCGTCCTGCTGCTATTGATCAGCTCGAAGTTGTAGGTAAAAAGGCAGATGTAAAGGTCTTTCAGATGGGACAGGAAAATCCTGTTACCATTGCAAAGAGTGCTCTTTCTTATGCGAAGGATTACGGTCACGATGTTCTTATCATAGATACTGCCGGACGTCTCCATATAGATGAGACTCTCATGCAGGAGCTCGTTGACATCAAGGCTGAAACTCAGCCGGACGAGATAATGCTTGTAGTTGACGCTATGACCGGTCAGGATGCAGTCAATGTTGCTAAGGCTTTCGACGATGCTGTTGGTATAACAAGCGTTCTCATGTCAAAGCTTGATTCTGATACAAGAGGCGGTGCGGCACTTTCCGTACTCGCAGTTACAGGTAAGCCTATCAAATACGTTGGTATGGGCGAAAAGCTTGATGATTTCGAGCAGTTCCACCCTGAGCGTATGGCTTCAAGAATCCTCGGAATGGGCGATGTTCTTACCCTTATCGAAAAGGCTGAGAGCGTTATGAGCCAGAAAGAGGCTGAAAGACTCACCAAGAAGTTCAAGGAGAACAAGTTCGATATGGACGATCTCCTCGATCAGATGAAACAGATCAAGAAACTCGGCTCAATGAAGAACATTCTCGGAATGCTTCCGGGTCTCGGCGATAAGATCAAGGACGCTGATATTGATGAGAGTCAGCTCGGCAGAGTTGAGGCTATCATAACCTCAATGACAAAGGCAGAACGTGCTAAGCCTTCTATCATCAATCCTTCGCGCAAGAAGCGTATTGCTAACGGCTCGGGCACAAGAGTAGAGGATGTAAACCGTCTGCTCAAGCAGTTCGATCAGATGCAGTCGATGATGAAGCAGTTTACCGGCAAAAACGGTAAAATGTCGCTCAGAAAGGCAAGAAAGAACCTTGCCGGCATGAACTTTGATAAAATGGCAGGCAAGGGCGGCGGAAATCTTCCGATATGATCCGGGAGTGACGGATTCCAATGTCAGGACTGAAATAACAGCTTTCAATGCGGTCTCCCGCCGCTTGAAATATATATTCCGCTTAATGGAGGTGAATACAAATGGCAGTTAAAATCAGACTCAGAAGAATGGGCGCTAAGAAGGCTCCTTTCTATCGTGTAGTTGTTGCTGATTCCAGATACCCAAGAGACGGCAGATTCGTTGAAGAGATCGGTTACTACGATCCTACAAAAGAACCTTCTGTTGTAAAGATCGACGCTGATAAGGCTAAGGACTGGATCGCTAAGGGCGCTCAGCCTACTGATACTGTTAAGGAACTTCTCAAGAAGGAAGGAGTTCTTTGATCTCAGCTTTAACGGAAGAGGTGGGACTAAGAGTCTCTGCCTCTGTTCCGGAGCTGGTTGGAGGTTTAACAATGAAAGATTTACTTTATGCTATTGCTGCCGGACTTGTTGAAGATAAGTCGGCAATTAAAATAACAGAAGATGAGCCCGATGAAGAGGGTGTTATCGTTTTCCATCTCTCCGTTGCACCGGACGATATGGGAAGAGTAATAGGTAAGCAGGGCAGGATCGCTAAGGCGCTCAGAACTATCATGCGCGCAGGTGCTGCTAAGAAAGACATAAAGGTCTCTGTTACTATTGAATAATATCAATGATAAGTAACTCCCATTGGTTGTAATGGGAGTTGATTTTTTAACGGCAAGGAGGTGCGTTATGGCGGCGAATCTGTTCAGTGAGATAGAATACCTTAAAGGCGTTGGAAAGGCGAGGGGAGAAAAATACCGTAAGCTTGGCATTGGCTCACCCTATGACCTCATATATCATGTGCCGAGAGCATATCTTGATTTTCGTGTACACGTTCCGGTATGTCAGGCAGAATGCGGCGCTTATAACGTGCTGAAGCTTACAGTTTTCCGCAAAATGCCTCCGCAGAGGATAAGAGGCGGACTTGTTATTTGTAAGGCTGCCGCTACCGATGGCATTGATGACATCCTTATCGTTATGTATAATAATGTATACGGCTTTCAGGCTCTTAAAGAGGGCGAGACCTATTATATGTACGGCAAGGTTAGCGGTAATTTTCTGCGTAAGGAGATAAGTGCGCCTGTTTACATCAGTGCGAATGGGAATGTTCTTATTCAGCCGGTTTATCATCTTACTCAGGGACTATCCGTGAATATGGTACGCACCAATATGCGTCAGGCACTTGAACTCATGAAAAAAGAGCCTTTTGAGACGCTTCCGCTGAACATTCAGCGAAAGTACGGTCTTTGCCCGCTTACATGGGCGCTGGAGAATATTCATTTTCCTGAGAGCGATGCTGCTTCTGAGACCGCAAGGCAGCGACTTGCGTTTGATGAACTCCTGAAGCTTCAGCTCGGCATGGCACTTATGAAGAAGCGCAGCCGCAGAAATACCGCCTTCAAGATGAATGGTGACCTCGATATAGCAGAGTTTACTTCCGGACTTCCGTTTGAACTCACAGGCGACCAGAAGAAGGCGATAGAAGAGATCGTTTCTGATCTTTGCCGCGATGTTCCGATGAATCGTCTGCTGCAAGGGGATGTCGGCAGCGGCAAGACGGCTGTTGCAGCGGCAGCCTGCTATTTTGCGTCAAAGAACGGTATGCAGTCCGCGCTCATGGCACCAACTGAGATACTTGCTTTGCAGCATTACCGCACTCTTTCGGAATTTCTTGAACCATTTGGTGTAAAGATATGTCTGCTGACCGGTTCACTAACTACAAAGAAAAAAGCTGCACTATATGAGCAGATAGCCTCCGGAGAGACGGATGTTATCGTGGGTACTCACGCGATAATCCAGAAGAATGTCGAATACAAGGCGCTTGGACTTGTAATCACTGATGAGCAGCACCGCTTCGGCGTTGCTCAGAGAGCGGCACTTGCGGAAAAGAGCGACGCTCCGCATAAGCTGGTAATGTCGGCAACCCCTATCCCGCGTACTCTTGCGCTGATAATCTATGGAGATCTTGATATATCCGCTATAACTCAGCTTCCGAAGGGACGCAAGCCAGTCCGGACCTATGCTGTTACAGGCAAGCTTCGCAGCAGAGCTTTCGGATTTGTGCGCGGAAAGCTTGATGAGGGGAGACAGGCATATGTAGTATGCCCGATGATAGAGGAAAGTGAAAGCGATCTATTTGCTGTCAAGACCTATGCAGAGAATGCTCAAAGCGATGAACTCAAAGGTTATACAGTTGCTTTGCTGCATGGAAAGATGAGTGCAGCCGAAAAAGAGCGGACTATGAAGAAATTCCGCGCTGGCGAGATACAGGTGCTTATCTGCACTACGGTCGTTGAAGTCGGCGTGGATGTTCCGAATGCTGCGGTAATGGTAATAGAAAATGCCGAGCGCTTCGGACTTTCGCAGCTGCATCAGCTGCGTGGACGAGTGGGCAGAGGCGAATTTGAGAGTTCCTGCATTCTTATCACCGATAATACCTCGGAAGAATGCGTTAAGCGCATGAAAATAATGTCGTCTACTTCTGACGGCTTCAAAATATCTGAAGAGGACCTTAAAATGCGTGGTCCGGGAGATTTCTTCGGAAATGCTCAGCATGGCTTGCCACCTCTGAAAATAGCGGACATCGCCTGCAATATGGAGCTTATGAACAAGGCACAGAACTGTGCAAAGGAGCTCCTTGCCGCTGATCCGGAACTCTCAGCTCCTGAGCATAAGACATTGAAAATGGATGTTATAAAGCTGTTCAACAGAGAAATTGTCGGATAGTGTCCCTGCTGAATGACGTATTGAAGCCCTGAATGACGAATTTGAAAAAATCTGAAATTTTTTTCAAAAAACGCTTGACAAATCGCTCGCGTTGTGATATAATTAATATCGTCGTCAGGGCACTGGTTGAGTCCTGATTGAAAAGCTGTGGGGGTTTAGCTCAGCTGGGAGAGCATCTGCCTTACAAGCAGAGGGTCACAGGTTCGAGCCCTGTAGTCCCCACCACTTTGGCCTCGTAGTTCAGTTGGTTAGAACGCCTGCCTGTCACGCAGGAGGTCGACAGTTCGAGTCTGTTCGGGGTCGCCATGCGCTTCTGTAGCTCAGTCGGTAGAGCAGGGGACTGAAAATCCCCGTGTCGTTGGTTCGATTCCGACCGGAAGCACCATATAGAACGTGAGAGCGTTCTATATATAATGCGGATTTAGCTCATCTGGTAGAGCGCCACCTTGCCAAGGTGGAGGTAGCGAGTTCGAGCCTCGTAATCCGCTCCATAGTATCGGGGTAATAACCTCGGTATGACATCAATCCCGAAGCAATAGTTTCGGGATTTTTTATTATATCCGGAAAAAGGTGGAGACTATGGAAAAGGAAATGCGCTATGCTGTTCTCATTGACGCGGACAATGTTGCTTCTAAATATACAAAGTATATCCTTGATGAGGTGTCAAACTACGGTATTGTTACATATAAAAGAGTTTACGGCGACTGGACACGTCCTAATCTCCAGAGTTGGAAGTCCATGGCGCTTGACAATGCAGTAACGCCGGTGCAGCAGTACAGCTACACTACCGGAAAGAACGCTACTGACTCCGCTATGATAATAGACGCAATGGACATTCTTTATTCGCATAATGTTGACGGCTTCTGCATAGTTTCAAGCGACAGTGATTTTACACGTCTTGCTATCAGACTCAGAGAATCGGGAATGCACGTCATCGGAATGGGCGAAAAGAAAACTCCGAAGCCGTTCAGTACAGCTTGCAACGCTTTCAAGTATCTTGAGATCATTTCGGATGAGGAAACTCAGGAACAGCCTGAGACTGACAGAGTTGAGATGAAAACGCTCGAATCAGCGATAATACGCATAATTGCTGAAAATGCAAATCTTCAGGAAGAGATAAACATCGGCGAGCTCGGAAGCAGACTTCAAGGACGCTTTCCGGATTTTGATGTCCGTAATTATGGCTATTCAAAATTCTCGCGCTTCCTGAAGGACTTTGACTGCCTGAATTTCAGACAGGTTGGCAGCAGCATACTTGTTTCCCAGAAAATAGCCAAGACTGATCTGGGACAGGTCGAACAGGTGCTGGCTTCGATAGTTCGCAGCAACGGCAATCGCGGCTATAATCTTGGCGAACTCAAGAAACAGCTGTGCACAAAGCTGCCGGAATTTGAAGTCAAGACATATGGCTATTCAAAATTCAGTCGTTTCGTTGAGAATCTTCCGGATTTCAGAATAAGGAACAATACGGTTCTGTTCAAGGGACAGAGCGGCTGATATACCTATGTTTTCTCGGAGGTGAGCGGCTTGGGCAAGAGGATAACAGTGATGTTTTTTGTAGCTGCGTGTGTGATGTTCGTGATAGTCGGTGCAAAATTCGTGCGCGATACCGGACTGCTCAGAAAATATCCCGAAGCTGAGTATTTTGATGAGGCTGATTCGCATAAGCGGCCTGTTTATGAGCTGCTCAGCGACAGGGAAAAAGCGGTTTACCATGCTATGTATGAGGGGATGAAGGGGCATAAAGAAAAGATAGAGTTGCCATATGAGATCAGCGGCGACACCTATTCAAAGCTCTACTGCATAGTCGAAAAGCAGGAGAGCGAGCTGTTTTATGCTGATTCCACATATTATACGGCTGAAAAACTCAGAGATGCAAATATTATTTATCGGCTTTCAGATGCAGAGTGCGAAACAAAGATGCAGGCGCTTGAAAACGCGAAAATAGCTGCTGTTGCCAGTATCAGACGTTCAGACGACGAGTATTCAAAGGCTCTGAAAATACACGATCATATAGTAAAAAATTGCAAATACATTACCGGCGAAGATCAGATGTTCAGTTCAACTGCTTACGGATGCCTTGTCGAAGGCAAAGCAAATTGTGAAGGCTATGCCAAAGCGTTTGATCTGCTTGCGCGGGAGTGCGGATTGCGTTCGGTCCTTGTTACCGGCGTGACTGATTCCGGCGAAAACCATGCGTGGAATCAGCTTGAAGTCAACGGAAAATGGTACAATCTTGATGTAACATGGGATGATACCGATATTGTTGGAGATGTCCGGAGGGCGTATTTCCTTTGCAGTGATGATGATTTCAGCAGTACGCATACAGCTGACAAGGAAAACTTTGAGCCGTTTGACTGCTCCGGAGGAGACGATGAATACTACATCCGCTCTGGAAAATACGCGGATTCACTTGAATCAGCCGAGAATATTATCAGAACAGGCATTTTTGAAAACTTAAAAAATATTGAGATCAAGTTTTCGGACAAAGCTCTTTATGATAAGTTCAAAGCACGCTATTTTGAGCAGCGCTACATATTCAATGTTATAGCTGCTGAAGATCCCGGGCTTGCTTCAAATATCAGTATTTCGGTGCGTGAAAACGAGAAAGAATGCTGCATAACTCTCGTTTTTAATGACGACTGAATCCGGTGTGTGCAAAAGGCACAAAAAAAGCGGAAAACAAGGCAGATACTTTTAGTTGACAAAAGAAGGTAAAGGTGATATAATAACATTACTGTCGAACGCGGGGCGGTTCAGATGACTTTGACTTTGGGA
>Ga0256404_1000866_pt1 | contig 77483 bp, 78 predicted proteins | sample RumenRJG_01DNA_FD_185990 | JGI IMG/M metagenome (GOLD analysis project Ga0256404, IMG submission 185990) | Bovine rumen microbial communities from Lethbridge, Alberta, Canada - RJG_01 | ecosystem: Host-associated > Mammals > Digestive system > Stomach > Rumen | place: Canada: Alberta | collected...
GCGTCTTGCTCATGTCGCGCTGTCGCGCTATGAATACGAAAAAGGGATTGCTCCCCAGCAAGTAAACTTGCGGAAGCAATCCCTTTTTGTATTCGCATCGCTTGTAGAAACGCGCAGATTATCTCTTCGAGAACTGCGGTGCGCGACGTGCGGACTTTAAGCCGTACTTCTTTCTCTCCTTCATTCTCGGATCTCTCGTCAGGAAACCAGCCTTCTTGAGAGCCGGACGAAGCTCAGCATCCATATCGCAAAGAGCTCTGGCAACACCATGACGGATTGCACCAGCCTGACCTGTCGTGCCGCCGCCGCGAACGTTTACGAGAACGTCGAACTTGCCCTCATTCTGTGTGAGAACGAGCGGGGACTTTACCATCATACGAAGAGTCTCAAGACCGAAATAGTCTTCAAGGGATCTCTTGTTGATCGTTACCTTACCTGTACCAGGCATGATGTAAACTCTTGCAACAGCATCTTTTCTTCTGCCTGTGCCGTAATTTCTGTTCGTAGCCATGTCGTCTTCCTCCTTAGTATGCGAGCTTCAGCTCTTCAGGCTTCTGTGCCTGGTGCTTGTGATCCGGACCAGCATATACAAAAAGCTTCTTGTACATCTGTCTGCCAAGCGGTCCCTTCGGAAGCATACCCTTCACGGCATACTCGACAACCTTCTCCGGCTTGTTTGCCTTAAGATCACGAAGAGTGGTCTCCTTCATGGAGCCAACGTACTTACTATGTGTACGATAAATCTTCTGATCAAGCTTCTTACCAGTTGTTGCAATCTTGTCTGCGTTTACAATGATGACATAATCACCGCAGTCAAGGAACGGTGTGTAGGTCGGCTTGTTCTTACCACGAAGAACCATAGCAACCTGTGCTGCGAGACGACCAAGCGTCTGACCCTCTGCATCTACTACGTACCACTTTCTGTTGATCGTAGAAGCTGTAGCAACATATGATTTCATAACAACCTCCTGTTGTAAGGCTACTTACTCTGGTCTCTGCCTGAAAAAGCTGTGGCTTCGCTGCCTCTGCCAATGCCTACATCGGCGAAACAGCACCTGTACTTCTTGAGACTGATTTCAGTATTTAATGTAGCCCGAGCCTTTTCGGCTCTGCTTATAAGTTTCCACTGCCTTCTCGCAGACACACTACGCCCGCAATTGCGACAGCTTTTTTATTCTATAGAAAGCTTGTCTCATTGTCAACTGTGAAATCGACTTTTTCTCCACCGCAGCTGATGGATTTAAAGAAATGATCCTTCCATCTGCTTTTCGCAGATAGAAGGATCATTTCTTTATGACACCGGGGACGGTTCTCTCTGTCAGCTTTTTAGTGAAAAGCTGACAAGGAGAACCGTCCCCGGTGTCACCTGGTGTCACATCTGGCTGGCGGCCCAGGCGGGGATTTCGCGGAGGGAGGGGAGGATGGTGTCACAGAGGGAGGCGACGGGGGTGAGGTCCAGGAGGTCGGGGATGCCGATCACGTGGCAGCCGGCGGCGTGGCCGGCACGGATGCCATTCAGGGAATCCTCTACGACAACGCAAGTTTCCGGTGCGAGGCCGAGCTTCTCCGCGACGATGAGAAAAATGTCCGGCTCCGGCTTTCCGTGGGTTGTGATTTCTCCGGTTCCAATGAAGTCAAAAATATCCGTGATGCCGGCTGATGCAAGGTATGCATCAACCTGCGTCTTCATCGTGGAGGAGCCGATGCCAAGCTTATAGCCACAAGCCTTCAGGGCCGTTAGCATTGGCACAAGACCGGGCTTCTGCGGGGCGCCGTGCTCCGTCACATATTGCATGACGCGAGCGTACCGCTCCTTCCGCTCTGCGAAATAGTCAACGTCCGGGTTGTAGTCATGGAAGACCTTCACACCGACCTGCACGGACGCGCCGCGCATGAGATCAAGCATATGGTCATCGACGTAGTAGCCGTGCTCCTTTCCGAGCTCGAACCAGAACCTCCGGTACAGCCGCTCGGTGTCAAATAGTGTGCCATCCATGTCAAAGATGAAGCCACGGATGGAAGCATGATTCTCTTCTTTCATACTGTTCCCTCATAGTGCAATAGATGTAACCTCATAGAACTAAAACCGCCCTGGTGTCATGCCGCAAAAGCTGACAGCGAGAACCGTCCCCGGTGTCATACCGAGTAGTCGAGGTCGACGAGGCAGAGACCTTTCGCGGGGACTGTCGGACCGGCCTTCGTGCGGTCCTTCGCGTCAAGTATTTTCGGGATGTCGGATGGCGTTTTCCGGCCGACCCCGATGTCGAGGAGTGTCCCGACGATGATGCGGATCATGTGGTAGAGGAAGCCGCTGCCGGAGATGCGGATGACGATTTCGTTTTCCCTGTTGTCCGTCTGCTCGAAATCTTCTTCGTGGCTCCAGCCGTCGATGACCTGATTCCGCCCGATGCGTTCAATCTCGATAAGGTAGATCGTCCGCACCGCATCGCCGCCATGCTGAAAGACCTGCGAATCGGGGTTCACGAAGCTCGTGAAATCATGCGTGCCGGTAAGGTAGCCTGCTGCCTCGCGCATTCTGTCGATGTCGACCGGATAGGTGAAGCTGTAGCTGTAGAGCCGCTTCAGGGGGTCCGGGATGCGCGCGTTATCGATGTGGTATTCGTAGGTTTTCCGATGCGGGGTGTAGCGGGGATGGAAGTCCGATGGCACCTCGCGCGCCTGCATGATGCGAATGTCTTCGGGGAGATAGCGGTTTAGCGCCCGCGGGAAATTCTCCGTCGGGATCGTGCAGTTCGTGTCAAATGTCGCCACGTTGCCCTTCGCATGGACGCCGCTGTCCGTCCGGCTCGCGCCGATGATGGCCGGCGTTTCCCCCGGAATCAACTGCCCGAGCGCCGTGAGCAGCGCCCCCTCGATCGTTGGGACAGCGCCGACGTCGTTCTGCGCCTGCCACCCATGATAATTCGTCCCGTCATACGCGATGACCAGCAAAATCCGCCGCATATCCTTCCTTTCCAATGCCTACACCAGTGGCAGAAACCGTGAGCCGATGAAGAGCGCGAAGTAGATGAAGATGCACGCATAGGCTGCGTAGTCGCGGCCCGCGTAATGAAGCGGCTTCATCTTCGTCCGGCCCTCGCCGCCGTGATAGCAGCGGGCCTCCATGGCCATCGCGAGGTCATTGGCGCGGCGGAACGCGCTGATAAAGAGCGGCACGAGGATCGGCACCATTGCCCTGGCGCGCTGGAGGATATTGCCGGACTCGAAGTCCGCGCCGCGGGCCTGCTGCGCCTTCATGATCTTGTCCGTTTCATCAACGAGGATCGGGATAAACCGAAGCGCGATCGACATCATCATGGCGATCTCATGCACCGGCACCCCGATGTGCTTAAACACCCCAAGTCCCTTTTCAAGCCCGTCCGTGAGTTCATTTGGCGTGGTGGTAAGCGTCATGATCGTCGAGCCGATGACCAGCATAATGAGCCGGACCGCCATCTTCGTCGCGATCGCGATACCTTCCTGTGTCATCTTGAGCGGCCCGATCGTCAGTACCGGCGTGCCCGGTGTCAAGAAAAGATTGAAACTTACGGAGATCAGAAGAAGAATCAGGATCCCGCGAAGGCCTCGCACCATATATTTGAAGGGCACGTTTGTGAGCCGGATCAAAATCGCGAGAAACACCGCCGCGACGCCGTACATCGTGTACGACTTCACCAGAAAAAGCGAGATGAGGAAAAGCAGAGTCCCGAGCAGCTTCACCCGTGGATCTAGCCGGTGGATCACTGAGTCGACCGGATAGTATTGTCCTAGTGTTATTTCCCGGAACATACGCTCCCCCTCCTTTCATTCATTCTCCAAGAACAGCTTGTCAAACAAGAATAAATTTCTACCACTCGCAAAACTGTTTCCTTAAACGAATTCTTCATTCCAAATAAATTTTCTACTGCTGTTAAGGTCCAAGCCTTGCAACAGAGATGTTCAGAAAATAAGTTTTGCATTTTATGGCAAGAATTATAAACGAGAGTCGTCATACCTTCGTCCTCCCGTCCTTCTTTGCATCCTGATATTTCCGATACAGCTTTACGATCGCGTCCGCCATTTCTTCAACCGTGTCCGGGCGCTCCTCGAAGCGGATGCCGAGATCCTTCAGCTCGTGGATCAGGTACGTCATCTGCGGCGCGCCGAGCCCCATCTCTTCAAGCTCCTTGTACCGACGGAAAATCTCCTCCGGCGTACCCGACATCCTTAGCTCTCCGTGGTCCAGCACCTCAACGAGGTCCGTATACCGCGCGACATCGTCCATCGAATGCGACACAAGCACGATTGTCATCCCGGCCTTCTCATGGAGCGACTTAATTTCCCGGAACAGATCGTCCCGCCCCTGCGGATCGAGTCCCGCCGTCGGCTCATCGAGGATCAGCACCTCCGGCCGCATCGCGAGCACGCCGGCGATCGCGACCCGCCGTTTCTGCCCGCCGGATAGCTCAAAGGGCGACTTCTCATAATATTCCTCACCCATGCCCACGAGCGCCAATGCCTCCTTCGCGCGGCTTCTCGCTTCGTCATCGGAGAGCCCCTGGTTCTTCGGGCCGTACATGACGTCCGTGATCACATCCACTTCGAACAGCTGATACTCCGGATACTGGAACACAAGCCCCACCTTGAAACGGAGCTGCCGCTTGTTGATGTTGTCGTGATAAATACTGATGAATTTGCTGTCGTCAATCGCCGAATTGATGCCGCTGACGGCTTCCGTCTTCCGGTCGGTGGCACTGGCCGGGAGGTCAGCTGCTGCACCGGCGGAAGCATTGGACGAAGATAGGATAGCCGCGGTTGATGCGCTCTCTGATGCCATATTGCCTTTCGAACGCTTCGCCCCTTCGCTTCTGCCCTTCGACTTTTTCTGCCTGCGGCCGGGTTCCTCCTTAAAGAGCGGCGCGTTGTCCCGGAAATTGACGAGGATGTCGCCGTCGGTCGCCTCTAAGAGGCCGTCGAGATGCTGCGTGAGCGTTGACTTGCCGGAACCCGTGTGGCCGATGAACGCTGTGATCGAACCGCGCGGGATGTCGAAGCTGACATCACGTAGCGCATAGCTCTCCATGGCCGTGCCCTGCTGGTACACGTGCGAAAGGTGGCTGACCCGGATGACCGGATCCGTGATCTCGAGATGCTTCGGCTTTTGCTTCACGAAATCCGGCTCAAACTCCGCCTGCTTCGGAAGAAGCTCCGAGAGCCGGTCGCAGAGCTCCCGCCTCGTCAGCACAGAAACCGGCACCGGAAGCCCCGCCTTATTAAGAAGGAAGCTAAGCTCCGTCACCTCCGGCACATCCATATGGATCGCCTTCAGTTCTTCGACATGCGAGAACACCTCGCGCGGCGCACCGTCCATGACAACCTGTCCCTTATCCATGACGATGATCCGGTCTGCACCGACCGTTTCCTCCATATAATGCGTAATGAGCACAATCGTCACGTGCGCCTGCTTGTTTAGCTCCGTGACGGTCTTCACGACCTCGCGCCGGCCGCTCGGATCGAGCATCGCCGTCGGTTCATCGAGGACGATACACTTCGGAAGCATCGCCATCGTACCCGCGATCGCTACCCGCTGCTTCTGCCCGCCCGAAAGCCTGTTCGGCGACTTCAGCCGATACGCTGTCATATCGACCGCCTCCAGCGCGCGGTTTACCCGCTCCCAGATCTCCTTCGTCGGTACCCCGATATTCTCCGGCCCGAAACCGACATCCTCCTCGACCACCGACGCAATGATCTGATTATCCGGATTCTGAAACACCATCCCCGTTTCCTTCCGGATATCCCAGAGCTTCGACTCATCCTTCGTATCCTTCTCCCCGATAAAGAGCGTCCCCTCCGTCGGCAGATTCAGGGCATTTAAGAGCTTCGCAAATGTTGACTTGCCTGAGCCATTGTGGCCGAGCACACACACAAAAGAGCCCTCCGCGATAGTAAGACTCACATCCCGAAGCGCCCTCGTCGTATCGATCACCTTGTTGTTTTCATCCGTCCTGACATAGTCAAACGAAAGATTTCTGGCATCAATAATATTCAAAGCAAATTCCTTTCAGAGGTGTCGTTCCAAGCAGGATACAGCCCTCAAACTCCACTAGTTCCGATTCAGTATATTAAAAAAGACGGGCACTGACAAGTGCCCGCTTGCATTCCCACAAAACAGCGGAGAACCAGAGTGAAGCGGGCGGAAGCCCGGAAGCGGCAGAGGCGCGCTCTGGACACACTTCCTGACGAAAGTCTCAGCTAGCCAGCACGGACAGGGTAAAAAATCGGTGCCCTCAAGGCCCGATTTTTTAGGCCCATTGAAGGAAAAATCCCTTCAAGGATTTTTCCTGAATTGGGCCGGCCCAGTCCGTGATGGCTGGATAGCGCTAAGACTTTCGTCTCTGTGCGTCCAGAGCGCGCCTCTGCCGCTTCCGGGCTTCCGCCCGTTTCGCTCTGGTTCTCCGCGTCCGCTTATCAATGCACCCAGTGTCCGTCGGCTGCGATCGTGTAGGTGCCGAACAGTGTGGTGCTCCGCGCCATGGATCCCTTCGGGATCCCGGACGCTGCTTCCGGATAGAAGTAATAATACTTATTGTTGAGAAGCACCCAGCCGGTCCGCATCTTCCCCTCATGGTCAAGATAATACTGCTGCCCGCCGACTGTGATGAGCTTATTTACAACCATCGTGCCGTAGCCACTGCCCGATGTACCACTAAAGTAGTACCACTCACCGCCGATCTCCGCCCAGCCGGTCTTCATCGCACCGGAGCTTGTGAGATAATATACGCCATTCGTCCCGCTATAGAGACCGGTCATCATCTTACCAGTGCCATCCAACCGATAAAACGCATTATTATAAAGCACCCAGTCATTCGTCACATACTGCCCGGTCACAAGCTGAAAATACCAGCCGCTGCTCTGCTGCACCCACTTCCCGGCGCCATTAATCGCAAAACCACCCGCAGCCCGCTCTATAGGAAGCGTGGTCGTCTGACCGTTAGAGGCATTGTAAACCTGATACCCCGCTGCGCCGGCAGCTGAAGAAGCACCGGCTGTGCTATACGTCGCGCCGCCCGACGAACTATACGAAGACGTCGTCCCGGTGGAAGCATTGTACACTGTGTACGTCGTGCCCGTGCTGGAGCCCGTAGCAGCCGTCACCTTCGTGTTATTCTGCGCCGCCGCGATCCGCTCGCCCTCGCCAGAGAAAACCGTCGACGAAGCATACCGCCCGGACCCATCCGACACCTGACCATCCGAAATCATGATCGTGTTCGAATTCATGATGTCCGAAGCGTCCCCATACTTCGACTGCCCGGAAGCATACGGTACCGTCTGAACCTCATAGAAATAGCCGCCTGCCTTCGTCATGTATGGATATAAGTTTAGACTCTGATTGTCCGTCGTGATCGTCGTCACCTTCGAACTATCCCGATACAGCGTCACCTTATAAAACCCGGATGTGTTCGCCGGCGCCGTCCAGGACGCCACACCCGCATCACTCAGATAAATATTCGTCGGCGCGCTATACGTCCCCTTCATATTGTCAAGCATGATAACAAGCTCAAGCTGATACGAATTACTCTGCTTCGCCGAAACAAACGAACCGCCACTCACCGAAACCGAAGACGCATTATAGCCGCCCCCGAAATAATAAATGATCTGATCCCCGTTTGACTTATCCTTATACTGCGCCGTCAAAGACAAAATGACCATCGGCCGCTGCCCGACGCCGCTCACTGACTCATTGACCCAGGCCGCCGAATCCACCTCATACTGCCCATTGTCCGGCACCGAAAAATCATTCTCCGAAATCGACGGCAGATACTGATCATTCGCATCATACTCAAACTTCTTGAGCGAATCATCCACTGTGATCTTCACACTCGTGATCCGCCTACGCGTATCCGAAGCTGCAGCCGTCATTGGCCACACCGCCGAAAGCATCACACAAATCGCTGCCAAAACCGAAACCAACTTCCTCGATTTCATTTTACTACCTCGCTACCCAAGTTTTCTTTAATCAAGGCAGTTGGAGCAAAGCTCCAACACGCCGTATCAAAGACACATTATCCCTAACTACTATGGTAATAGAAAATCCGTTTCCTTTCAAATTACAATATTGAAAGAAATCTTTACAATATCCGTACATTTAACCACATCCTTTACTACGACAGCTCTTTTTCACTTACGCAGCCACAACCTCAGCTCCGGAGGGGCGCCGTGCTGCCGGGGGCGGGCCGTCTGTGCATCCGTGTGTGGGGCCTTGGAGGGGCACCCGTACGAACATAAAGCCGAAAGTCCCAGCTAGCCGGGTGGCTCGGGCGAGGTAAAAAATCGGCGCCCACAAGGCCCGATTTTTTAGGCCCATTGAAGGAAAAATCCCTTCAAGGATTTTTCCTGAATTGGGCCGGCCCGACCGAGACGCCCGGATAGCGCTAGGACTTTCGAGCGTGAGCTAGGGTGCCCCTCCAAGACCCCACACACGGATGCGCAGACGGCCCGCCCGGCAGCACGACGCCCCTCCGGAGTTGGCCCGCCAACATAAGAAGGCATCGCAAGCGATGCCTTTGAACGCGCTCGCCGCTAAGGCATCCCGAAGCCTCCCCGCGCAAGCGCGGTACTCCGGGATTATACAAAAAAGGAGCTGTCGCGCTAGCGACAGCCCCCTGCAACTTTGTTCAAATGTAAATCAGCGATTAAACGAGCTCGAGGAGCACTTCCATCGCAGCATCACCCTTACGCGGGCCAACCTTCACGATACGTGTGTAGCCACCGTTCCGGTTTGCATACTTCGGTGCATACTCATCGAAAAGCTTCTGTGCAATATCAACCTGCTTCGTGTTCTTCTTGCGGCCTGCAGCTTCCTTCGGAACCGAAGTTACTGTGTAGGTCTCAGCAAGGATATGACGACGAGCAGCCAGTCTAGAAGGCTTGTCCTTCTTGATGGTCTTCTCAACTTCATCATAAACGGTTACCTTAACAGTCTTGCCGTCTACCGTCTTCTCTTCCTTCACACGCTTGCCATTCGCATCCTTACGAGCAACCTTAGCCTTGACGGTAACTTCCTCGTAATTATCCTTTTCCTTGACAGCGAGGGCGATGAGCGGCTCAACAAACTTGCGAACTTCCTTAGCTCTTGCCTCTGTGGTAAAAATCTTACCATGCTCAAGAAGAGATGTTGTCATCGCACGAAGCATAGCCTGTCTCTGTCTTGACTCTCTGCCTAACTTTCTATACATTGCCATAATAATTTTCCTCCACCATGCTTTTCAGACTTACTGGTAAACTATCTGAGGCCCGTTGCCTTTAACGGAATTATTTCTCATACTCCATGCCGCCAATGCCTACATCAGCCGGCATGTCAGGATCACTCCTCCTTCTGAGAGAGACTCAGATTTAATTCCTTTAACTTATCCAAAACTTCCTCAAGAGACTTTCTGCCGAGATTTCTCACCTTCATCATCTCATCCGGTGTCTTCTCGCAGAGCTGCTGTACCGTATTGATACCCGCTCTCTTCAGGCAGTTGTATGAACGAACCGAAAGCTCGAGTTCGTCGATGTTCATCTCGAGAACCTTCTTCGTGTTATCATCCGGCTTTTCCTTGAGGACCTCAGTGGTATCCGGCTCCTGGCTCAGATTGATAAATAAAGAAAGATGATCCGAGATGGTTTCTGCTGCATCCGAAATCACATCATCCGGTGCTGCAGTACCGTTCGTGAAAACGTCCAATATGAGTTTATCGAAATCGGTCATATTACCGACACGCGTATTCTCAATGGTCATATTGACACGTTCTACCGGTGTATAAATGGCGTCGATGCCGATCACATCCTTCGGAAGGTCGGCTGCCTTTGATCTGTCCGCTGCCACATAGCCTCTGCCCTCGGTGATGGTAAGTTCCATCTCGAGCTTGGCATCCGCGCCGCTGAGCGTTGCGATGACCTGGTCCGGATTCTGAATCTCGATATAATCAGGAACCGTGATATCGGAAGCCTTTACAACTCCCTCACCGGTAAACTTGATCGAAGCCGGGATCACGCGCTTCTTTGCGCTTTCATCCGCATCATAGGCTGACGTCTGGTCATCGGAGGACCCGATGTTCTTAATTGCAAGACTCTTCAGATTCATGATGACATCTGTTGTGGATTCCTCTACGAAGGGAATCTTGATGCTGTCAAGCTGTAACAGCTTATGGGCATCGTCCTCACCCTCGGAATAGTTCGAATCATCCAGATGGACGCCATCGATTTTGACCTGAGAAACCGCAGCACCCGGCAGAACGGAAAGCATGACTCTCCTAAGTGAATTACCAAGTGTTGTGCCGTAGCCTCTTTCCAGCGGCTCGCAGACGAATCTGCCGTACTTCCGGTCATCTGAAATCTCGACAATTTCAATGTTTGGTTTCTCAAAATCGAACATGCATTGCCTCCTCGCAAGCCAAAAGTATAAGTTCCATATAAACACCGCACCAGCGCCTTAAGCCGCCTGATGTAGGCATTGGCTCTAAAAGGCGCAGGAATGTGCAGAAATTTATATTTATTATTTCGAATACAACTCGACGATGAGCATCTCGTTTACCGGGACGTCAATATCCTCTCTTGCAGGAAGCTTCGTTACAGTTGCCTTCATGTTCTCGGCATCAGCATCGAGCCAAGCCGGAACGAGACGGCCATTTGTAACTTCTGTGATATCCTTGAATCTCTGAAGAGACTTCTTGTTTTCCTTTACAGCGACTACATCGCCAGCGGAAACACGATAGGAAGGAATGTTCACAACCTTGCCGTTTACAGTAATGAGTCTGTGGTCTACGACCTGACGAGCCTCACGACGTGTACGTGCAAGACCCATACGGAATACTACGTTGTCAAGACGGGACTCAAGAAGGATCATGAGGTTTGTACCAGTCATGCCCTTCATACGGTCTGCCTGTGCATAGTAGTTTCTGAACGGGCGCTCAAGAACGCCGTAGATGAACTTAGCCTTCTGCTTCTCGCGAAGCTGTGTTGCGTACTCACTCATCTTACGACGCGGATTTCTCAGCTGTCTTGTTGACTTCTTGTCATAGCCAAGGTATACAGGGTCAAGTCCGAGTGACCTGCATCTTTTAAGTACAGGAACCTTATCTACTGCCATAATTATCTCCTTTTAATATCATGATAAATCTACGTGATACGCCCTTTACACATCTCTGCTTCTTCGGGCTGATCTGCCACCTGTTTAGACTAAGGTGACCTAAGTCATGTAAGAGTAAGAGTATTATACTCTTCTACGCTTCGGCGGACGGCATCCATTGTGCGGAACCGGTGTTACATCCTTGATGGAAGTAACCTCAAGACCGTTTGCCTGAAGTGCACGAATCGCTGCCTCACGACCTGAACCAGGTCCCTTAACCATAACATCCACATACTTTAAGCCATGGATAAGAGCTGCCTTTACAGCAGTCTCTGCAGCCATCTGTGCAGCATATGGAGTAGATTTTCTTGAACCCTTAAATCCGAGACCACCGGCACTAGCCCATGAAAGAGCATTACCCTCGGCATCAGTTAATGTCACGATCGTGTTGTTGAAGGATGCCTGAATATGTGCCTGTCCACGTTCAACGTTTTTCTTTACACGCTTTTTTGTAACTCTCTTAGCGCTTGCCATAGTAAACTAACCTACTTTCCAAATTTATCTTCCTGTATTTAAAACATGAAGATCACAACAGTTACTTGAATAAGACGTAATCTCTTAAGTCTGTCACAAGAAAAATTACTTCTTCTTGTTTGCTACAGTCTTACGAGGTCCCTTACGTGTTCTGGCGTTGGTCTTTGTCTTCTGACCTCTAACCGGGAGACCCTTTCTGTGACGGATGCCACGGTAGCAGCCAATTTCCTGCAGACTCTTGATATCAAGAGCTGTCTGACGTCTGAGATCACCTTCAACGGTCTGGTGCTCAGCGATGTAGTTGGCAATTACCTTGACCTCATCATCTGTAAGGTCCTTAACACGTGTGTCAGGATTAACGCCTGTTGCCGCAAGAATCTTGTCTGCGCTGGACTGACCGATACCATAGATGTATGTCAGACCAATCTCGACTCTCTTCTCTCTCGGTAAATCGACACCTGCAATACGAGCCATGTTTCTTTCCTCCTGTTAAAAATTAACCTTGTCTCTGCTTGTGCTTAGGGTTCTCGCAGATAATTCTGATAGAGCCTTTACGCTTGATGACCTTGCACTTCTCGCAGATAGGCTTTACTGAAGATCTTACCTTCATCGTAATTCCCCTTTCTAAAAACAAATCTGAACAAAGTTGCCGTATTATTCTAACAAACCGCCAACTTCTTGTAAAGCAGATTCTCTGCTCTGTTCAAATTCTTTTTCCAAAAAATTGTTTTTATTTCAGTACAATGCTTCCTTCAGCCGGCCGCCCTTAAAGCTTCCTCCGCTGGAGCAGCCTGATGTCGGCATTGTGCTGTTTTACTTGTCTCTCCAGATGATCCTACCTTTAGAAAGGTCATACGGAGAAAGCTCGATCGTCACCTTGTCGCCCGGCAGGATGCGGATGTAGTTCATCCGGAGCTTGCCGGAGATATGTGCGAGCACCTGGTGTCCGTTCTCAAGCTCTACCTGGAACATCGCGTTCGGCAGCTTCTCGATCACCTTTCCTGTAATTTCAATAACATCTGACTTTGACATTCGTCCTCCTAAACATTCAAACTTAAAATCTCAGGACCATTGTCCGTGAGCAGGATCGTGTTTTCATAATGCGCACAGAGCTTGTGGTCATCGGTCACGACCGTCCAGTCGTTATCGAGGGTATGTACGTCCGGGCTGCCCTCGGTGATCATCGGCTCGATTGCGAAGGTCATGCCGGCGCAGAGCTTCGGGCCCTTCCGCTTCATCGAATAGTTCACGATATCCGGGTCCATATGGACCTCATGGCCGATGCCGTGTCCGCAGTAGTCCTTGACGACGCCGTAGCCCAAATCTTCCGCCTTGGCGCCGATCGTCGAGCAGATATCATTAAGATAATTCCCCGGAACCGCCTTTTCAATCCCTGCAAAGAAGCAGTCCTTTGCGCCCTCGACGATGCGTTTTGCGTTATCAGAGCATTCGCCGACGCACCAGGTTCTCGTAGCATCCGAATGATATCCGTGATAATTTGTACCGATATCCAGCGATACGATATCGCCGTCCTTTAAGATCCGGTGGAAATCCGGGAAGCCGTGGATCAGCTCATCATTAACAGAGATGCAGCAGGCATACGGGAAATCGTAGAGATGAAGAAAGCTCGGCGTGCAGCCGTACTTCCGGATGATTCCCTCCGCATACTCATTGAGCTCTCCGGTGCTGACGCCCGGCTTTACCTTTTCCCCTGCGCGCTCATGTACCTCTGCGAGGACCTTGCCGGCTTCCCGCATCAGCTCAATCTCGCGCTTTGACTTAATTTCGATCATTTATATTCTTCTTTCTTATGTTATCCCTGAAGCCTCCCCTCGCTCGCGAGGGCGCAAGATGTCCAGTGGACATCTGCTTTGCGCCGACCGGAGCGAAGCGTAGAAGGCTTCAGGGATGCCTTAGCGGCGAGCGTATTCAGAGGCATCGCTTGCGATGCCATCTTTAGCCGAGGATCTTTACGACGTCCTCGAACACCTTCGGGAGGTCCTGCGTGCCATCGACGGTACGAAGGATGCCCTCTTCCTTATAATAAGCGATCAGCGGTTCCGTCTGCTTATGATAAACAGACAGTCTGTCCTGTACGGTTTCCGGCTTATCATCTGAACGGATGATGAGCTCCGAGCCGCAGTTGTCGCAGACATTCGGAACCTTCGGCGCAGCATAGACGATGTGATAGGTTGCCCCGCACTTCGGGCATGCACGGCGGCCGCTCATTCTTTTTACAATGTTATCGTCCGGCACTTCGATATCGATCGCGTAGTCGAGCTTCTCGCCTTTCTTTGCAAGTGCCTTCGTCAGGCTCTCAGCCTGCGGAATCGTCCGTGGGAAGCCATCAAGAACATAGCCGTCCTTGCAGTCCTCCTCTGCGATCCGGTCAAGAAGCATGCCGATCGTCACCTCGTCCGGTACCAGCTCGCCCTTATCGATGTAGCTCTTTGCCTTTTTACCAAGTTCCGTGCCACCCTTGATGTTGGCGCGGAAAATATCTCCGGTGGAAACATGTGGAATACCATACTTGTCAGCGATCTTGATGGCCTGTGTGCCTTTTCCGGCGCCCGGAGCGCCCAGCATAACGATTTTCATACGTCCCTCCAAAAATTTATTGATAAAAACACCATTAGCCCCTCGGGCAAAGCTGCCCGGGAGGCCTACTGCTTAATCCTCAAGGAATCCCTTGTAATTTCTTACAACCATCTGCGACTGAATAGCCTGCAGTGTCTCAAGTACGACACCTACGATGATGATAAGGGACGTACCGGAGAAGGAGATACGGGAAACATTGAACACACCCGAAATGATGATCGGGATGATGGCAACGATCGTAAGTCCTGTAGCACCGATAAAGATGATATAGGTAAGAATATTGTCGAGATAATCACTGGTCGGTTTGCCAGGACGGATACCCGGAATAAATCCGCCGGACTTCTTCATGTTGTTCGCAATTTCAAGCGGATTAAAGGAAATCGACGTATAGAAATATGCGAAGAAATAGAGAAGAAGAATGTAGATGACGAGGCCAATCGAGTAGATCGGTGCGTCAGGGTTACACCAGGATCCGGAGTTCAGCATCATGAGGATCTTGCCTCCGATGGTACCGTAATCCACCTTCAGAATCTGTCCGATGACAACCGGCATGGTCATCAGGGAGCTGGCGAAAATAACCGGCATAACGTTTGCCGTATTCACCTTGAGCGGGATATTCGAGGACTGGCCGCCTGTCAGGACTCTGCCCTGCATACGACGGGAATACTGTACCGGGATCTTACGCTCTGCGTCATTAAGCAGTACAGTGAAGGCCGTCATAGCCACGATTGCCGCGATGATAATGATCGTCATCACAACCATCGTCGAAATGTTCTTGCCCTTGATGAAACGGATATACAGCGTCTGGAAATCTGACGGAATCGAGGAGAGGATGTTGAACAGGAGGACGATGGAAATACCATTGCCGATTCCCTTGTCCGTAATCTGCTCACCGATCCACATGAGAAGTGCAGAACCGGCTGTCATACCCACGACAGCGATCACGATATCCGCGAACTTTCTTGCGGCGCTGGCTGTCGTATATCCTACGAGAAGACCCTGGCTGCCGAAGCCTACGGCCATCGCTACGGACTCAATGAGTGCGAGGCCGATGGTCACGTATCTGGTATATTCTGTCAGTTTCTTTCTGCCATCCTCATCCTTCGAAAGCTCCTCCAGTGACGGGAACGCCACGGTCAGAAGCTGGATGATGATGGAGGATGTGATATACGGTGTGATGGACAGTGCGAAGATCGACAGCTGTTCGAAGGAGCCGCCGGTCATCGTATTGAACCATCCGAACGCGTCGTTGTTTGACATGGAGTCAAACAGCTGCTGGAAATATGCCGAGTTAACACCCGGAATAGGGAGATTCGAGCCAAACCTGATGACTACCAGCATAAGGAAAACGAAAATAAGTCTTTTTCTTAAATCCTTTACCTTAAATGCATTGAGTAGCGATTTGAGCATCAGATCACCTCACAGGTTCCGCCTAAAGCTTCGATCTTTTCCTTAGCAGAAGCAGAGAATGCTGTTACCTTAACATTCAGCTTCTTGGTAAGCTCACCGTTACCGAGAATCTTAACGCCGTCATATTCCTTCTTGATGATGTTCTTATCAAGGAGAGACTGGATCGTAACTTCCTCGCCGTCAGCGTACTTAGCCTCAAGAACAGAAAGGTTGATACCTGTGATCATCTTCGAATTGCGGTCCGTAAAGCCTCTCTTCGGAAGACGTCTGAACAGCGGCATCTGACCACCTTCAAAACCAGGTCTTGGTGCGCCGGAACGTGCCTTCTGACCCTTGGATCCCTTACCAGCTGTCTTGCCATTGCCTGAACCATGGCCACGGCCGCGTCTGAAGTTCTTGGACTGCTTTGAACCGTCAGCCGGTCTTAAATTAGCTAATTCCATGTTATGCCTCCTTAGATTTCCTCAACCTTAACGAGATGGTTGACTCTCTGAATCATACCTCTCGTTGCGCCGTTGTCCTGCATCTCTACGGACTGGTGAAGCTTCTTAAGCCCCATCGCCTGAACCGTAGCTCTCTGCTTCGGGATTGCGCCGAGCGGAGACTTAACAAGTGTAATCTTTAACTTCTTATCTGCCATTTTGTGCCTCCTTATCAACCAGTGATCTCAGCGACAGTCTTTCCTCTGAGTGCAGCATACTGCTCCGGAGTCTTCATGGAAGTAAGACCTGCCAGTGTAGCCATAACAACGTTTGTCTTGTTGTTTGAGCCCAGGGACTTCGTACGAATGTTTCTGATGCCGGCAAGCTCCAGTACGGAACGAGCAGGACCACCAGCGATGATACCAGTTCCTTCCGGTGCCTTCTTCAGAAGTACTGTAGAGCTTCCGAACTTACCTACATAATCATGCGGTACAGACTTCTCATCTGTTACGGCGATGGTTACGATGTTCTTCATAGCAGCTTCCTTAGCCTTACGGATAGCTTCCGGAACCTCGACTGCCTTACCGATGCCGCAGCCTACATGGCCATTGCCGTCACCTACTACAACGAGAGCAGAAAATCTCATCGTACGACCACCCTTAACGGTCTTGGATACACGCTTGATGGCAACGACGTTATCGTTTAATTCTAACTGATTTGCATCAATTCTTTCACGCTTCATCTTGCTTGTTCTCCTCTCGATTAGAATTTAAGGCCGGCTTCTCTTGCAGCGTCTGCAAGTGCCGCTACCTTACCGTGATACAGGAAACCGCCTCTGTCAAATACAACAGTGTCGATGCCCTTTGCAAGAGCCTTCTCAGCAATCTTCTTACCAACGTACTGAGCAGCCTCTGTGTTATCTGTAAACTTGAGATCACAATCCTTATCGAGTGTGGAAGCAGCGCAAAGCGTGTTGCCAGCAACATCATCGATGATCTGTGCATACATATGCTTGTCAGATCTGAAGACGGAAAGTCTTGGTCTCTCTGGAGTACCGGATAAACGGTTCCTGATTCTTCTGTGCTTCTTCTCACGAAGTTCAGCTTTATTTCTCTTGCTAACCATTTTACTTTTCCTCCTGTTTTACTTCTTACCAGTCTTACCGACTTTACGTCTGATGGTTTCATCCGCATACTTGATGCCCTTGCCCTTGTAAGGCTCCGGACCTCTCTTAGAACGGATCTCAGCTGCGAACTGGCCTACAGCTTCCTTATCAATGCCCTTTACAATGATGGTGTTTGTGCCATCGAGAACTGTCTCGATGCCATCCGGATCTTCCATCTCAACCGGGTGGGAATAGCCGAGTGTAAGCGTAAGCTTCTTGCCCTGCTTAGCAGCTCTGTAGCCGACACCATTGATCTCGAGCTTCTTCTCATAGCCCTTGGTTACACCATCAACCATGTTGAAAAGAAGTGCTCTTGTGAGACCATGAAGGGATCTCTCCTTGATTTCATCATTAGGTCTTGTTACGAGAATCTCGCCGTCCTTCTGCTCGATCTTCAGTTCCTTAGCGAACTGCTTCTCGAGAGTGCCCTTCGGGCCCTTGACGGAAACAAGATTGTTGTCCTTGATCGTGACAGTAACGCCTGCCGGGATAGCTACCGGTAACTTTCCGATACGTGACATACTATGTCTCCTCTCTTAAATTCCAAGTCATACGACTTTTTTCAGAAAATACTTTACTTCAGTTCATTTTTCGTGGTTCTTCATGCCCATGCCAATGCTTCCATCAGCCACGGAAAAGTGAGAATTTACCAAACGAATGCGAGAACTTCACCGCCGACGCCCTTTGCTCTTGCCTCACGGTCGGTCATCACACCGAGGTTCGTGGAAACAATAGCGATACCAAGACCGCCCAGTACAGAAGGCATATTGTCCTTGCCTGCATATACACGAAGGCCCGGCTTCGAGATCTTACGGATGCCACTGATGATCTTGTCGTTCTTCGTAGCGCCATACTTCAGCGTCATCTTGATGTCCTTGAACTTGCCGTTATCTACGAGATCATACTTTGCAATGTAGCCTTCATCAACCAGGATGTCAGCGATCGCAAGCTTCATCTTCGAAGACGGAACGGAAACAGTGTCATGCTTTGCAGTATTTGCGTTACGGATTCTTGTAAGCATATCTGCGATTGGATCACTCATACTCATATTACGGATATCCTTTCTCAAATAGTATGAAAATATTGTTATCGGTTCAGTTTATACCTTTCATACAGGATTTCTTCAGGGTTATCGGAAATCATCTATATAAAAAATATCTCTGAACACAGCAAATGCCGCGTCATTCGGATTCATCCACAGAACCAGTCCATCTTCACTCTACTCCAGCATGCCTATATACAGGCACATCAAAGGTCATGAAAATGCTTAGCTCTGCGGCAAAGAGTTTACACTTTGCTTGCCGAAGGCGCAACATTTACATTATAACCATTTTTGCCGGGCTTTCAACCCGGTCTGGCGTATCTTTTCGGAGTATTTTGTACTTCTTTAAATACATTCCAGAGGTTGTCGTCCTTGACGACGCTTTCACATCGCCGCAGACTCTCTTAGGAAACGCAAAGCAGGCTTCCTCGGGAAACTTCCCAAGAAACCTGCAGCTCGCGTTACTTCTATTTACCAGGATGCCTTCTTCACTCCAGGGATCTCGCCCTTGTAAGCGAGCTCACGGAAGCAGATACGGCAGATGCCATACTTCTTCAGAACGGCATGCGGTCTTCCACAGATCTTGCATCTTGTATAAGCTCTGGTAGAGAACTTTGGTGTTCTCTGCTGCTTTAACTTCATAGATAACTTAGCCATTATTCTCCTCCCGATTACTTAGCAAACGGCATGTTGAAGAGTCTGAGAAGCTCTCTAGCCTCTTCGTCTGTCTTTGCAGTTGTGACGAAGATTACATCCATACCTCTAACCTTGTCAACCTTATCAAACTCGATCTCCGGGAAGATAATCTGCTCCTTGATACCAAGAGCATAGTTTCCTCTGCCGTCGAAGGCGTTCGGGTTAACACCACGGAAGTCTCTTACACGCGGAAGTGCGAGGTTGATGAGTCTGTCTGCGAACTCATACATTCTGTCACCACGGAGAGTTACCTTACAGCCGATAGCCTGGCCCTCTCTGATCTTGAAGTTTGCGACAGACTTCTTAGCCTTTGTGGTTACTGCATGCTGACCAGTGATGATCTCAAGGTCACGTACTGCACTGTCGAGAACCTTGGAATTTTCCTTGGCTTCGCCTACACCCATGTTTACTACGATCTTCTCAAGCTTCGGAATCTCATTGACATTCTTGTAGCCGAACTTCTTGACCATAGCATCCTTGATGGAGTCATTGTAAAGATCCTTTAATCTAGCCATGATTTGAATTCCTCCTTTCCCTTAGTCGATGACCTTACCGGTCTTCTTGGCAACACGAACCTTCTTGCCATCCTTAACCTCGAAGCCAACTCTGGTCTTCTGACCATCAACTACGAGCATCACGTTTGAAGCATCAATCGGTGCTTCCTTGTGGATGATACCACCCTGTGCGTTCTGCTGTGTCGGCTTCTGGTGCTTCGTTACCATATTGCAGCCTTCTACGACTACCTTGTTTGTCTTCGGATCAAAGGAAAGAACCTTGCCCTGCTTGCCATTGTCCTTGCCGGCAATGATCTCTACCATATCATCTTTCTTAATTCTACGCATCTCGACTTCCTCCTTACAGTACTTCTGGAGCGAGAGATACGATCTTCATGTAACCATGATCACGAAGCTCTCTTGCAACCGGCCCGAAAATACGGGTTCCCTTCGGGGTACCATCATCCTTCAGGATGACTGCTGCATTTTCATCAAACTTAATGTAGGAACCGTCCTTACGACGAATATCATCTACGGTTCTTACGACTACTGCCTTTACGACATCGCCCTTCTTAACCTGGCCGCCCGGGATGGCGTCCTTGACAGAACAAACGATCGTATCACCGACAGCAGCATATCTTCTGTATGAGCCGCCCATAACGCGGATGCAAAGAAGCTCTCTTGCACCAGTGTTATCAGCAACCTGTAATCTAGTTTCCTGCTGAATCATATAATGCTCCTTCCCTGCTTCCGAATTACTTTGCTCTCTCGACGATCTCTGTCAGTCTCCATCTCTTGGTCTTTGACAGAGGCCTCGTAGCCATAACCTTAACGGTATCGCCTACGTGTGCTTCATTGTTCTCATCATGAGCGTAAATCTTTACGGTTCTCTTGATGATCTTTCCGATTACCGGATGCTTAACGTGAGACTCGATAGCGATCACAATGGTCTTGTCCATCTTATCACTTACGACTTTGCCAACACGTGTTTTTCTAAGATTTCTCTCCATGGTTGTGCTCTCCTTTCTCACGCCTTATTCTTCTCAGTGATAACTGTCTGAATACGTGCAATGTTCTTGCGAACTTCAGTGATTCTCGCAGTATTGTCAAGCTGATTTGTTGCATTCTGGAATCTCAGGTTGAAGAGCTCCTTCTTTGCGGACACAAGTTCCTCATTGAGCTGCTCCTGTGACTTTGCCTTTAACTCCTCTAAGTAGGTATTCTTCTTCATTAGTTAACACCGCCTTCCAGATCGGCCTTGGAAACTACCTTACAGTTACAAGGAAGCTTCTGTGCCGCAAGTCTCAGGGCCTCTCTTGCGTCTGCCTCCGGTACACCGGCGATCTCAAACATAACTCTGCCCGGCTTCACAACTGCTACCCAAAATTCTACAGCGCCTTTTCCGGAGCCCATACGTACTCCAAGAGGCTTCGCTGTGATCGGCTTGTCAGGGAAAATCTTGATCCAAACCTGACCGCCACGCTTGATATATCTTGTCAGGGCAACTCTGGCTGCCTCAATCTGATTGGACTTGATCCAGCAAGGCTCGGTAGCGACGAGACCGAACTCACCATAAGAAACCTTATTTCCTCTGTGCGCTTTGCCGTTCATGTTGCCACGAATCTGCTTGCGGTATTTTGTTCTCTTTGGCATTAACATAATTACTTATCGCTCCCTTCCTTGTTTTTCTTTGTCGGAAGGACCTCTCCCTTGTAGATCCAGACCTTAACACCAAGTCTGCCATAGGTTGTAGCAGCCTCAGCGAAGCCATAGTCGATGTTTGCTCTTAAAGTCTGAAGAGGAATGGTACCCTCGGAATAGAACTCACGTCTTGCGATATCAGCACCGCCGAGACGGCCGCCTACGGAAGCCTTGATACCGAGAACGCCGGACTTCATGGTTCTCTGCATCGCCTGCTTCATCGCACGTCTGAAGGATACACGGTTCTCAAGCTGCTGTGCGATGTTCTCAGCAACAAGCTGTGCATCACGATCCGGACGCTTGATCTCCTTGATATCGATGTTTACGTTCTTGCCCGTAAGCTTCTGAACTTCCTTACGAACCTTCTCGATCTCTGCACCGCCCTTACCGATGACGAAGCCAGGCTTCGCTGTGAAGATGATCACGCGAACCTTGTCATTGGCAGCACGCTCGATATCGATCTTTGCAATGCCTGCGGAATACAGTCTCTTCTTCAGGAACTTTCTGATATTGTAGTCCTCAACAAGTGTATCTGAAAAAGTCTTCTTGTCAGCATACCACTTGGAATCCCAATCTTCGATGACGCCGACTCTCATGCCGTGCGGATTGACTTTCTGACCCATTTATATGCCTCCTTACTTTCTCTCGTCCAGAACAACAGTGATGTGAGAATTTCTCTTTAAGATTCTGTAGGCTCTGCCCTGTGCTCTCGGATGAATACGCTTCATCGTAGGAGCCGCGTTTGCATAGCACTCTGCTACATAAAGATTGTCTCTCGACATATTGTTGTTGTTCTCAGCGTTTGCTGCTGCGGAATCAAGAAGCTTCTTAACGATAGAAGAAGCATATCTTGGGTTATAGGTTACGATACCGAGTGCTTCGTCGAGGTTCTTGCCACGGATGGCATCAAGTACGAAGCATGCCTTCTGTACGGATACTCTTGCATATGAAAGAGTAGCGGAAGGTCTCTTCACAGTATTCTGATTTCTTTCTCTCTTAATCTGAGATCTATGACCTTTTGACATTAGAAATGTCCTCCTTTCAAATGCTTAAGTTATGCCTTCTTCTCATTGCCATTGTGGCCATGGAAGGTTCTGGTTACTACGAACTCGCCGAGCTTGTGACCAACCATATCCTCGGTAATATATACCGGAACATGCTTTCTGCCGTCATGAACAGCAATGGTGTGGCCTACAAAGGAAGGGAAGATCGTAGAACGACGTGACCATGTCTTGATGACTGCCTTGTTTCCAGAGGCGTTCATCGCATCTACTGCCTTTTTAAGACTTTCATCTATAAACGGCTTTTTCTTAACTGAACGTGCCATGTTTTCTCTCTCCTCCTCAATTACTTAATGGCCTTACCATTACGTCTTCTAACGATGAGTCTGTTAGAATTCTTCTTCTTATTTCTGGTCTTGAGACCAAGAGCAGGCTTGCCCCAAGGTGTGCAAGGACCCGGTCTTCCGACAGGTGCCTTACCTTCTCCACCGCCGTGCGGATGGTCGTTCGGGTTCATAACGGAACCACGGACGGTCGGACGCCAACCCATATGTCTCTTACGGCCAGCCTTGCCAAGATTGATGAGGTTGTGATCGCCGTTGCCTACAACACCGATGGTTGCACGGCACTCGATCGGAACCATACGCATCTCACCAGACGGAAGACGAAGTGTTGCATACTTGCCTTCCTTCGCCATCAGCTGTGCAGCATTACCTGCAGAACGAACGAGGCGAGCGCCTCTGCCCGGAATCAGCTCGATGGCATGTACGTTTGTACCTACCGGAACCTTCGAAAGCGGAAGGCAGTTGCCTACCTTAGCCTCAGCCTCGGCACCGCTCATAACCTTCATACCATCTGTAAGGCCATTCGGTGCAAGGATGTAAGCCTTAGAACCATCAGCATAAACGATCAGAGCGATGTTAGCCGTTCTGTTCGGATCATACTCGATGCCCTTTACGGTACCTACGATACCATCCTTGGTGTTTCTCTTAAAATCAATGATTCTGTACTTCTGTCTGTTGCCGCCGCCCTGGTGACGAACAGTGATCTTGCCCTGATTGTTTCTGCCGGCGTTCTCCTTGATCGGAGCGAGGAGGCTCTTTTCCGGAGTCTTCTTCGTGATCTCTGAGAAATCGGAACCGGTCATGTTTCTTCTGGACGCTGTATAAGGTCTGTATGTCTTAATACCCATGACTTTTCTCTCCTATTAGTTGGCTGTGTATAATTGAGAATTTATCACACAGCGGTTCTTGTCCGCCAATGCCTACATCAGGCATCTCCGCGGAATTTCTATGAGAGCCTAAGCTCTCAAGAGAAGTGACTCGCTACGAATTAAAGTCCCTTGAAGATCTCGATCTCCTTGGAATCCTCTGTCAGTGTAACGATGGCCTTCTTCGTCTTGGCAGTTGTGCCGACTACCATGCCTCTTCTCTTCTTCTTGCCGTCAGCATTCATCGTGTTGACAGCCTTTACCTTCGTACCCTCGAACATCTTCTCAACAGCTTCCTTAACCTGAGACTTCGTCGCTGTCGGAGCTACAAGGAAGGTATACTTCTTCTCATCCATCTGACTCATGGACTTCTCAGTGATCACCGGCTTCAGGATCACATCATAATATCTAATGTCAGCCATTATGCGTATACCTCCTCAATCTTCTGGATCGCTGCCTTGGAAGCAACAACCGTCTGGTACTTGAGAACGTCGTAAACATTCAGCTCGTTAACCTGTGCGGTCTTTACATCCGGGATGTTTCTAGCCGAAAGAACGGTGTTCTTATCATTGGAATCAAGAAGTACAAATGCCTTCTCAAGCTTAAATGCATCGAGCATAGCCTGGAAGTTCTTCGTCTTGATCTCGTCGAACTTAATGTCGTCGATCACGATGAGCTTGTTCTCCTGAACAGCGTTTGTAAGGGCAGCCTTGAGAGCGGCTCTCTTCTCCTTCTTGTTCATCGTGGTGGTGTAATCACGTGGTACCGGTGCGAATACTACTCCGCCGCCTCTCCACTGCGGTGCTCTGATGGAGCCCTGTCTTGCATGACCGGTTCCCTTCTGCTTCCAAGGCTTTCTGCCGCCTCCTGAAACTTCTGAACGGGTTAATGCTTTCTGTGTGCCCTGACGCTTGTTGGCAAGCTGGGCAACAACTGCGAGGTGAAGAAGGTGCTCATTGACCTTTGCGCCGAAAACGGAATCAGAAAGATCCATCTTGCCGACTTCCTTACCCTGCATATCAAATACTGATACGTTAGCCATTTATATGTTCCTCCTTTCTTCCGTCTCAGGCCTTAACAGCCTCTTTAACAGTGATCAGTGCCTTCTTCGGTCCCGGTACTGCACCCTTTACAAGGATGAGGTTCTTCTCAGCATCAACCTTAACAACGGTAAGGTTCTGGGTTGTAACCTGTACATGACCCATGTGAGAAGGCATGCCCTTGCCAGGAAGTACTCTGGAAGGTGTAGCGCTGGTACCGTTTGAGCCCTGATGACGGTGGAACTTGGAACCATGGCCCATCGGTCCTCTGGACTGACCGTATTTTCTGATTGCGGACTCAAAGCCCTTACCCTTTGAAATAGCGGTAACATCAATCTTGTCACCTGCTGCAAAGATATCTGCCTTGATTTCGTCTGCTACCTTGTAATCCTCAGCGTTCTCGAGTCTGAACTCCTTGATGTATCTCTTTACAGAAACACCAGCCTTGTCGAACTGACCCTTGCGCGGCTTGTTTACAAGCTTCTCGCGGATGTCGCCGAAGCCTACCTGAACTGCACTGTAACCGTCGTTCTCAACTGTCTTTACCTGTGTTACTACACAAGGACCAGCCTGAAGTACAGTTACTGGAATGAGCACGCCCTGGTCGTCCCAGATCTGTGTCATACCTACTTTTGTCGCTAAAATAGCTTTCTTCATTTGTTCTCCTTTCTACAGCGGAGCCGGTTGCCCGGTTCATTCTAGAATCATTACTTGGTCTTCATCTTGATGTCGACATAAACACCAGCCGGCATCTCCAGTCTCTGGAGTGCATCCATGGTCTTCTGGTTCGGGCTGATGACATCAATCAGTCTCTTGTGGGTTCTCTGCTCGAACTGCTCACGGGAATCCTTGTACTTATGCACGGCACGGAGGATGGTAACTACTTCCTTCTTCGTAGGAAGTGGAACCGGTCCGGATACCTGGGATCCTGTCTTCTTGCAGTTCTCCACAATCTTGGCTGCGGACTCATCAACGAGCTGATGATCGTAAGCCTTCAGTGTGATTCTCATAACTTGACTTGCCATAAAAAAAGTCGCCTCCTATCGGTGATTTGACGATAAGTCGGTGACTGTACACGTAACCGTGCGTGTCGGGAATCCTCTGCGCACAAAATCCATCTGCTGTTCAATGGATCTTAATTGTAGTACAGTGACCTGCCGTCAGTTTCTAAAACTCGACATTCGCTCCATGAAGTTCTCCTGCAAAGCTTATACTTGGTTGCCGGTCGTGCCGGGGCTTGGCTTTCGCGTTACAGGTAATCTTTCATTTCATCGCTATCATGTCACAGCGCTATCTAAAATAGCACATGGGGCGGCGCGATGCAAGGGGTTTCGGCGATTTTTTGTACTTGGTTTCGTACAATGCTTATGGCGAGGGGTCATCTCGGCGTCGCTGGGTTACACCCAGCGGTGCGTGTCATACTATAGCACCGGGAGGCGCGGTTTGCAAGGGTTTTCTTTATTGGCTATGCGGACGGCGGGATGGACGTTTTTCTTTACATCAAAAAAAGGAGGGGTCGTGCTTTCGCACGACTGCCTCCTCTAGGTGTGTGTTCTTACTATATTTAAATGTCTTCGTCTACTTCTGGGGCTTCCGGTGTTAATGCCTCGAGGGAGCCGTCGATGTTTGCCTTCAAGGTGCCGTCGGAGTTTGTCGAAACTTTGTTGCCGTCCTTGTCGGTGAGGCGGGTCTTGTTCTTCATGATCTCACCGGAGGAGTTGATAACGTAGGTGTTGCCGCCTACGGTGCAGGTCATGTATCTTGCAGAGGTTTCCGCTTTCTGGAGCTTGCCACAGTAGTAGAGGCAGCCGTCGCGGACGCCGGTGTAACCCTGGCCGTTTGACTGAGCATAGAAGGTGATCTTGTCGCCGGACTGGTTCAGGGTCATGCGGCCGGTCTTGACGGAGCATTCGGTTTTTGCGGTGCCGCAGTAGTAGTAATATAGGTTGCCGCCTGTGGTGGTGGCGCCGATCTGCATGCCGTATACCGGGTTGCCTTTAGCATTAAAGAGGTATTTCTTGCCGCCAATGGCTTTTACTAGGTTGTAGGAGCTGGTGCCTGTAACCGGATAGCCGTTTGCCTGGAAGTAGAAGTATTCTACGTTGCCGGTTGCGAGTTCTGTGCTGTTATCTTTCTCCTGCGGGCCTACGGTAGTGTACCAGGTGTTGTTCAACTGCTGGCCGAGTTTGAAGTTGGTGTCGGTCGCGGTTGCGAAGTACATGTAGCCGGCGAGCTCCGGGATTGTGTCGGTAACTTTTGTCCAGCCTACCTGCATGACGCCGTTTTCGTCGAAGCCGTATTTGACGCCGTTTATGTTCTGCACCTTTACATTCTGGCTTGAGGTTGCAGCGGTGCGCTGGGCTGTTGACGGGTTAAAGTAGAACCAGACGGCTTCGCCGGCGGTGTAGTCTTCATCATTTTCGTATTCTGATACGAGGTCGTCCGGGATGGTGAGCTGGCGCCAGCCTTTGACTGCTGCGCCGCTTGTGCCGCAGTAATATTTGTTATCATCAACCCAGCCGGTCTGCATCACGCCTTCTGAATCGAAGTAATATTTGTAGCCGCTGATGGTCTGCCAGCCATCGGTTTTCAGGGAGCCGTCATTGGTTGCATAGTACCAGATCGTGTTGCCGTTATCTTCTGCTTTGATCCAGGTGTTTTTGGCGATGGAGCCGTCGTCCTGCTGGTATACCTGCTTGCCGCTTGTGGTGTAGGTCCAGCCAGCTGCAAGTGCTGTTCCTCCGAAGAGCATCGTCATAAGCCCTGCTGTCGTGAGGAGCTTACACATTTCCTTTTTCATCATAGCTTCATTCCTCCGCTATTCTGACATTTACGTTATCTTTACTATAAATGATACGCATTTAATCGTATAAAAGCAATGTATATTCCTTTAACAATTCTGGCAGAAAATTACGGTTTTCTTACGTCTCGGTAGATTTTTGCCATCTTCCGCTGCAGCCGCAGGGGAGGGCCAGGCCGGTTTGGGTTACGGGGAGGCCTACTTCGTCGGATGTGACGTGGCCGCCGAACTTGCTCTGGATTTCGGTGGAGAGCATGTAGGTCATGACGGCGGGCTGGAGTCCGGTCGTGTAGGAGTTGATCAGGAAGAGGAAGCTGTTTTTGTCGAGGAGGCCGGACGAGAGCTTGATGAGGTCGTAGACGGCGTCTTCGATTTTCCAGATTTCTCCTTTCGGGCCGCGGCCGTAGGAGGGCGGATCCATAATGATTACATCATAGTGGTTTCCGCGGCGGATTTCTCTTTCGACAAATTTGGTGCAGTCGTCGACGAGCCAGCGGATCGGGGCTTCGCGGAGGCCGGAGGCTTCGGCATTTTCTTTTGCCCATTCGACCATACCTTTTGAGGCGTCGACGTGGGTAACGCGGGCGCCTGCTGCCGCTGCTGCGAGGGTAGCGCCGCCGGTGTAGGCAAAGAGGTTAAGGACCTTCACGGGTTCTTCGGAGCCGGCTTCTGCTCTTTTTTTCCGTTCACCGAGGATAGCGTCGGAGAACCAGTCCCAGTTTGCGGCCTGCTCCGGAAAAAGGCCGGTGTGCTTAAAGGCAAAGGGCTTCAGGTGGAAGGTGAGGGTCCTGTCCTTTTCGGGGAGTGTCTCCAGGTTTTTAAAGGTGGGAGCGCCGGCCGCGCGGTAGGTTTCTTCGGCTGATGAGTTCAGGGTACTGGTGCCGGTGCCGCCTAATGTATAGGAAATTTTCCATTGCTTCGGGAGGTCGTGGAATTCCCATTCGCCGCCGCCTTTGTCGGAGCGGTGGTAATGGCCGTTTAGTTTTTTCCAGGCTGGGTTTGTCATCGGGGTTTTCCAGATGACCTGGGGGTCCGGGCGGCGCAGGATGTATTTGCCCCAGCGCTCCAGCTTGTCGCCCGCGGATGTGTCGATGACTTCGTAGTCCTTCCAGTGGTCTGCTATGAACATGTTTTCTCTCCTTTTTTGGCTTCGGACAGGTTCCCTTACGTTTCTACACTTCTTATCTTCCTCCTAGTAGCAGGTTGCCTGCTTTCGGACAGAATTTTTTCAAAAATTTTTTGATCCAATATGCTGCGAAGCAGCAAAATGGTGGCAAGAGGAAGTATATCATGAGGCAGAGCCAGCTTCCGGCCACTATCGTGGCCGGGGCTGTACTGGCAGAAAGTCGGTACAGCATGTGAAATATCAGGCGGACGATTGGAAAGTGAATCGTGTATAGTAGGAAGGTGTTTTGCAGGTATGGCTCTGCTGAAGGCAGTTTCTCTCCTGGTAGTATTAGGAAGAAACCCAGGGCCAGCAGGGTTCTTTGGGCTACTGCGATGGCGCTTTGGCCGCCTGATGAAAAGAGCCAGGTCACGGTAGCTTCCGGAAGTATGGCAATCAGGGCGGGGCCGCTGATGTGGGCATTGAAGAAGGAGACGGTCAGGGTGGTGAGCGCTGCGGCTGCAAGAAGCATGATCAAGCCAGCGAGCGGGTGGTTTTCTTCGAACCAGGTAGTTCTTTTCTTTTCATATTGGATCTCGTCTAATATACTATCGGCTTCTTTTGGGCTGTTCCAGCTTGCTTTTATAAAGGAAGTATTCGACTGCATTGCGAGGTAGGCGCCTACGCTGTAGTAGAAAAGGGCGTCGGCATTTAGGGCAGGAAAACTATGGCCGGCGGCGAGGTAGGTAAATACGGCAATGAGGAAGATCTTGCCGGACCAGGTTCTTCGGAGCACTAGTGTAAGCATTGGCGCTAGGAAGGTGAGGATGATGAGCTGGTAGATGTACCAGAACACGGGGTTATAGGTGTATTGCGCGGCTGCCTCGCTGAGCCCGGATAGGGAAAAGCGGGCGCGGCCGATGAGCACGTATAAAAGGTAGTAGATCGTGTTCCAGGCGCAGTACGGGATCAGGATTGACCAGAAGCGCTCCTGCCACTTTCTTCGGATATCCGAAAAGCCGTGAAGTGTCCGGTAAAACAGATAGCCGGCCATGAGGAAAAATCCAGGCACTGCCGCCTGCGCAAGTCCGTTTGAAAAGAAATCTTCGATCCGATAAGGAAGCAGCGCCACGCCCGAAGCGCCACCCGCCGCCATCTCCCGGATCCTTTCCTGAAGAATCCCATTAGAAGGCGCCAAATTCACCGCATGAATCAGCACAACAAGAAGCGATAATATGAAGTTGTACCAAGTCACTTTATTTCTAAACTCACTCTCTCCCATATAACTTCCACTGTCTAAAAACGGGCTGTCTATGCGACAGCCCATTCGTATCACTGCAGGTTCAGCTCCAGCTGCTGGTTCATCTCCGCCCGGTGTGCCTTGTACGCTGCCACCTTGTCATTGATCTTCTTCGAGGAATCGAGGATCGGCGAGATCGACTCGTCATGGTTCAGATTATCGATCAGAAGCGCAATGTACTTCGACATATCCACCGAATGATACCATGGCTTCGTAAGAAGCTCCGGCTGCTGGTAGATGAGGTTCGTCGTGAACACACCATCGAGGATGCCGGCCGCATAGGCCTGATCAAACTTGTTAAAGCCGCTCGTGAAGAGACCAAACGTACAGCAGGCAAATACACGCTTTGCCTTCCGTTCCTTCAGCTCCTTCGCCGTATCGATCAGCGACTCGCCGGAGGAAATCATATCATCGATGATGAACACATCCTTGCCATCCACGTCGCTGCCGAGGAACTCATGGGCAACGATCGGATTACGGCCATCGATGACCTGCGTATAATCTCTTCTCTTATAGAACATACCCATATCGAGGCTTAGGATATTTGCATAGAAGATTGCCCGGCTCATACCGCCCTCATCAGGGCTGATGATCATCATGTGATCCTTGTCAATATCGAGATCGGGTACCGTCCGAAGCATTGCTTTAATGAACTGGTAGGAGCAGGAGATATTATCGAAGCTGTCCTGCGGGATTGCGTTCATGACGCGCGGGTCATGCGCATCGAAGGTAATAAAGTTGGTCACGCCATAGCTTTTCAGCTCCTGCAGCATCATCGCGCAGTCGAGGGACTCTCTGCCGGAGCGCTTGTGTTGGCGGGACTCATACATAAACGGCATGATGACATTGATCCGCTTCGCCTTGCCGGTCGTCGCGGCGATCACACGCTTCAAATCCTGATAATGATCATCCGGTGACATGTGATTGATCTGGCCGAACATCGAATAGGTCATCGAGAAATTCATGACATCGACCATAATATAGAGATCGACACCGCGGACGGTCTCCTGCAGTACGGCCTTACCTTCACCGGAGCCAAAGCGCGAGATCTTGCACTTCACGATGTAATCATCCTTCTGATAGCCGTTGAACGCAATGGTCTCTTTATGCTCGCTTTCACGCTCCCGACGCCATTCGGCGAGGTAGTCATTGACTTTTTCACCTAGCGGACGAATGGACGGTAACGGCAAAAGAGCTAGCGGACCAACAGGAATACGTTCAATAAACTCTGACGATGTTTCGGACATTTCTTCCTCCTTCGAAAGCGAAGCCAACATGATCTTCAATTTTATAGCAATCAAATCCAGGATGCCAATGCCTCCTTCGGGACTTCATACCATCCCGGGAGCGCTCAGACGCCGGCAGACAGACTGCCGGAACGTCACACTTTTAATATTTTATAGCATGAACCGGCGGTGCTGTCATTATAAAATATGCCGGTTTTTTGTTTTTATCGTCCGTTTTTTCTTCGGTTCCGGATATCTGTGCCGAAGAGAGCGTAGCGGTCGAAGCTGCCGTTCAGGCGGGAGGCGGTGCGTTCGCCATAGCTGTCACGAAGCTGATCATGCTTCAGGTTCGTCGAGATGATCGTCGAGCGCTGGTACACGATCCTCTGGTTCAGGATGTAAAAAAGCTTTGAGGAAGTAAAGGTGTTGTTCATCTCGGTGCCGAGGTCATCGATGATGAGAAGCTCGCAGTCAAGGATCGCCTCCAGCATCTCATCCGTTTCATCCTCTTCGGATTTATTCTTCTTATAGGAAAGCGACTCGAAAAGGTCGATGCTTGTGAGGTAGATCACGGAATGATACCGGTCCATCACGGCCTTCGCGATGCAGTTAAGAAGGAAGGTCTTGCCGGTGCCGGGATCCCCGCGAAACAACAGGTTCCGCTCCTTCTCCGGGTTATCCGGGAAGCGACGGCACCAGTCTATGAGGTGGTCCCGCACGTTCCGCATGTACTGAAGATTCGACGTATTCGGACCGACCATCGTGCCGTCGTCATAGACGGATAAATCAAAGGTATCGAAATTTTCCGCGCGGACGATGGTGGAAACCCCGGATTGTCTGTACAGGAACTGCATCTCCATCTCGCGGTAGCAGTGACACTTCTCGCGGCCGTTCGGGCCTTCGATATAGCCCTTGTCACGGCAGTCCGGACACTCGTAAACCGGCTCGAGGTAGTCCTCCGGCAGGCCATGCTCCTTAAGAAGCGTCTTTCTCCTGGCGGTCGCAGCCTCAACTTTTTTCCTCATCTCGGCAAGGGCCTGATGATTCCCGCTCTGCATGCTACGGTAGGTTTCCATCGAAAGATCAAGGATCTCGTTCTCCAGGTCACGGAGCGCCGGGATACGCTCCATTGCCGTCTTTTTATGCAGTTCGAGCGTCCGGTGATCTCTCATCTGACGCTCCTCGTAAACCTTCGAAATCTGATTATATTCTGATCTAGTCAAACCCATGTAAGACCTTATCCATTTCTTCCTGCTCAGCCAGCTTCTCGTAATCCATCGACGTCTTCCCGACGTTCAGGAACTTGTTCGGCCTGCCCTGTGAAACGCCGCCGGACTTCTTCGGCTTCTTCGTCCGCGGATCTGAAAAGCTCTGCACGAGCGCCTTTGCATCCTCCGGCGTCCGGATGCCCTGTTCATACCAGTTGACACCGACCGACTCCATGTAGCGGTTTGTGAGCTTCCCGCCCTGCGCACAGAACTCGATGAGATAATCAAGAAGATCGAAGCTCATCTTGAGATCGCCGTAGAAATACTCAAGCACGCCGATCTGCTGCGGTGTCGCAATCCCGGCATACTGCTCAAGATTAAAGACGAGCTGCCCGAACTCTTCATTGTCCCGAAGATCGTCGAGCGCGCCGGATGCATGCGTGTTCACCGGAAGCTTCCGGCTGTCCGTCTTTCCGCCGCCAATGCTTCCATCGGCCGTTTCTTCCTGATTTTCTGCACGCAAAGAAGCCGTACCGGCATATACAGCACTTCTCCCGGTCTTTACAGCTCCCTTCGGCAGGATATAGCGGGACGGCTCCAGGGGCTCATCCGACTCCTGCGCCTGTTCCTCTTCCTCTGCCTGATCCATCGCACGCGAAACGCGGATCTCTTCCTTTACGGTCTCTACCGAGCCCTCGCGGAATACGCCCTTTGACTCCCAGTAGCGGACTGCACGCTCTACATCATTGTCTGTCAGGTTCAGCGCGTCCGCAACATCCTTTACATCAAAGGGTTCGTTTCTATGTCTCTCAAAGTAAAGAAAAACCTTTATGTAATCACCATGGGCATCGGCCATGTAGTGATCGATGAAATCATTGGAAATGCTGGTTGCCTGACTGGCAAGATTGTTCTCAATTTTTATCCCCATGAACTCTCACCCCTAAAAGCAACTCTTTCGTGATAGTCATACTAACACATCCTTTTCGGGGGTTCAACGGCACTGCTCCACAACTTTATCCACCTAAGTTGTCCACATCGCGGTGGATAAGGTGCATTACTCAAAAGTCAAGGGCGGATTTTTCCCGGATGGCCGGAGGGCTTTTTAAGTTTTTCCACAGACCCGCGTAAAATCGATGTCAACTACGCGGCGGTGATGTATTAATTTTGTACAATCGCCAGGTTATCCACATTTTTTGGTGGACAAAGCCGGTGGATTGTTGAAAAAAAAGATTTCTCCCGTTTTTTTGTGGGGAGGGAAACGGGCGCCGGTGCAGCCGGGGCGGGCAAATATAGTCTTGGAACGCCTGACAGCGGAACATGGGACTGGCTGTGTCAATGCTGCGTGGTCTCGGAGGGGCACCCTCCTCACTGCTCGAAAGTCTAATCGCTATCCAGCCATCCCGAGCTGGGCCGGCCCAATTCAGGAAAAATCCTTGAAGGGATTTTTCCTTCAATGGGCCTAGAAAATCCGGGGTTGTAACCCGGATTTTCTACCCTGCTCGGGATGGCTGGCTAGCGAAGACTTTCGGCTTTATGTTCGTACGGGTGCCCCTCCGAGACCACGCGGCATTGACACAGCCGGTCCCATGTTCCACTGACAGGCGAATGAACCTTTTAGTCTGCCCGCTCCGGCTGCACCGACGTCCGTTTCCCTCTATTCACTTTCTTGACTTCACTTAAGTTGGCTTTGCTGTTTTTCTTTAAAAGTTTAGCCGGCCTGGCGGCCGGCTTGCACTTTCGGTATGTTATGACTACGCTTTTTCTGCGTCTGGAAGGTTCAGGAGGTCGTCGCCGACTTTATAGATGTCGCCGGCGCCCATGGTGATGAGGACGTCGCCTTCTTTGACGTTTTCTAATAGAAAATCTTCGATTTTCTTGAAGTCCGGAATGTAGCTTACGTTTGTGTTCTGGGCAAGCATATGCTTCCGGAGGTCGTCGGAGCTGATGCCGATGGTGTTTTTCTCGCGGGCGGCGTAAATGTCTGCGAGGACGATTTCATCGGCCTGGCTTAAAGCACCTGCGAAGTCGTCGAGGAGTGCCGCCGTACGGGAGTAGGTGTGGGGCTGGAATACGACCCAGAGCTTCCGGTGCGGGTATTTTTTCGCGGCTTCGATGGTGGCGGCGATTTCCTGTGGGTGGTGTGCATAGTCGTCAATGATGGTAAAACCGTGCACAGTTCCCTTTTTTTGGAAGCGGCGGTCGGTGCCGGTGAAGTTTTTAAGGGCGGTCAGGATTGCCTGCATGTCGATGCCTAACTCGCGGCAGACGGCGATGGCGGCGAGGGAGTTGTAGATATTGTGCTCACCGGTTACGCCGAGCTCGACCTTGCCGAGGGCTTCACCCTTATAGAAAAGGGTGTAGGTCGGGCGGGCGAATTTATCGAAGCTGATGAAGTTTGCGGTGTAGTCCGCGTCCTTGCCGTGGCCGAAGGTGATGGCCTTGCAATTAAGATCATCAAGGAAGTACTCGACGTGCTGGATGTCCTTGTTGATGACGAGGAGGCCGTCCTTCGGGAGCTTCTCGGTGAATTTCTTGAAGCTGTGGCGAATGTCGTCGATGTCCTTAAAGAAGTCGAGGTGATCGGCTTCTACGTTCAGAATGACTTCAATCGTCGGGAAGAAGCTGAGGAAGGAGTTTGTATATTCGCAGGCCTCTGCGACGAACATTTCCTGGCCGCCGACGCGGATGTTGCCGCCGATGTCCTGGAGCATACCGCCTACCGTGACTGTGGGGTCCTTGTGTGCTTCGAGGAGGATCTCGGTGATCATCGAGGTCGTCGTGGTCTTCCCGTGGGTGCCGGAGATATTGATGGCTTCCTTATAGTTCCGCATGATCTCCCCGAGGAGCTGCGCACGTGTAAGCATTGGAATCCCGGCGTCTTCGGCGGCACGAAACTCCGGGTTGTCGGGATGGATCGCCGCGGTGTAAACGACGACATCTATGCCCGGCACGATGTTGTCCGCGCTCTGCGGGTAGTGGATCTCCATCCCTTCAGCTGCGAGCTTGTCTGTGAGCTCGGACTCCTTCATGTCGGAGCCTGTGACGGTAAAATGCCGCGCATGGAGGATCTCGGCGAGGCCGCTCATAGAAATACCGCCAATGCCGATGAAGTGGACGTGAGCCGGCTGATTGAAATTAATCTGATACATAGTTTCCTCTAAATAAAGAAGGCTCCGCAGGATTAACCTGCGGAATAATCGTTTCCGAAGGCCTGAATCTTTTTCTTCGGCAAGGATTTGTCCAATGCCGACATCAGGTGGCTTAGCCTCCGTCTTTTCTTATTAAATCGAAACAGACTGCCCGAAAATGAAGTTCTTCTTCGGCTCGAGGGCTGCGAGAAGAATGTTTCCGAGTACGGCAATCGCAAGGATCTCACCGATGCCGACGGTAAGCATCAAATACGGGATCATATCCGGTACGCCGTAGGCAAAGCGGAGTACGAAGGGAATGATGATCGTGTTCGACAGGATCGGCGGCAGGCATACAAGCCATTTGCTGATGCCTCTTACCTCGTAGCTAAGCACGGCGCCGATGAAGGTCGCGAGGGTGCCGAAGATGATGTCCGGGAGTGCTGCACCGCCGAGGATGTTGCCAAGCAGGCAGCCGAGGGTCACGCCCGGGACGCCTGCGAAGGTAAAGTACGGCAGGATGCAGAGTGCCTCTGAGATCCGGAACTGGATCGCACCGAAGCTGATGGGTGCGAAGGCAAGGGTCAGCGCGACGTAAATCGCCGCGATGATCGCGGACTGGGCGATCAGGACAGTCGTTTTGTTGTTTTTCATTGTAATGTTCTCCTGTAGTTTTGTTTTACGTGAGGAAGGTCACGAACTCACGTGTGGCTGTTCATTACTGAACCTTCGTATTATAGCATCGCGGTATGGGTGTGTCAAAGGTGTATGGCTTCGCGCTCCTCGAGCGCGGAACTGGCGGACCGGAAATGCGGGCGTCTGCCTGTGGCGAATGGTGGGGCACCCTCCTCACTGCTCGAAAGTCTAATCACTATCCAGCCATCCCGAGCTGGGCCGGCCCAATTCAGGAAAAATCGCTGAAGGGATTTTTCCTTCAATGGGCCTAAAAAATCGGGCCTTGTGGGCGCCGATTTTTTACCCTGCTCGGGATGGCTGGCTAGCGAAGACTTTCGGCTTTATGTTCGTACGGGTGCCCCACCATTCGCCACAGGCAGACGCCCGCATTTCCGGTCCGCCAGTTCCATACTCAAGGAGCGGTTTTGGCTCTTGAAGCTTTTGACTTTCCTTTATTCACCGCCTGCGGCGGTGATTTCTTCGACGAGGTTCAGGTAGTCGCCGCAGTATTTCTCATATAATGGGGCGACGGCGGCGCGGAAGTTTGCTTTTTCGGGTTCTGGGAGGGTGATGGCTTCGGTGCCGGCGGAGAGGACGCGGGCGCGGGATTGGTCGCGGCGCTTGTTCCATAGGGCTTTTTCGTAGTCGGCGGCTTCTTCGGCGCAGGTCTCGATGGTGGCGCGGTCTTCGTCGGACAGGGCGTCGTAGGTGGCCTGGGACATGAGGACAAGCTCGGGAACGCGGGTGTGTTCGTCGAGGGTAAAGTATTTGGCGTATTCGTAATGCTTCATGGCTTCGTAGGAGGACCAGTTGTTTTCCGCCCCGTCGATTTCTCCGGTTTCAAGTGCAGAATAGACGTCTTCGTAAATAAGCGGTACTGGTTCAGCGCCTAAGGATCGTACGACGTCCTCCATGAGTGCAGACTGCTGAACACGGATCTTCAACCCCTTCATATCCGAAAGTCCCCGTACCGGTGTTTTTGTATAGAAGTTTCTTGCGCCGGCATCAAACCATGTCAGGGCAACAAGACCTGTTCCCTGAAAGGAAGCCTTCATCTCTCTTCCAATGTCTCCATCAAGCACCTCCCACATGTGGTGTGCATCCTTGTAAAGATAGGGCATCTGCAAAACGACCGACTTCGGGCTGTAATCCGCGAGGTTCGAGAGGGATGCCCGGCCGAAGTCGATTCCTCCGAAGGAAATCTGCTGCACTGTCGACCGCTCATCACCGAGCTCTGCTTTCGGATAAACCCTAATCTCGATCCTCCCGCCTGTCCGCTCGCTTACAAGCTCCGCAAAATGCCTCGCCGCCATCGTCGTCGGATAATCGCTCGTCTGATTCTCCGCATAAGTAAAGACATATTCCGGCACCGCCGCTTTTTTCGATGCCGTATCAGTTTCACCACCGGAGGAAACATTGGCCGCACATCCCGCCAATGCCGCCATCAGACACACGATAGCCGCTTTTTCTAAAAATCCATTTAACCTTTTCACCACCCATCTCCTATGCCATCCATATAACCTATGACATCACCACCGATGTTGCCCATCCTATCCTTTCATGGTAAGCCTCATCCAAAACAAGCCTCTTACTTCTTTCGGTGAGCACTCTCCGCTGCCTTTTTCGCAAACTCATAAAACTCCTGCTGCTTCTCCTTGCTGCCGATCGCACGCCGCGGGATGACGAAGCCATGCTGCGCATCCGTATAAACAAGCGTCAGCGAACCTCTTTTTATGACGGAACGCACCGAAGACCACGAAACCGTCTGGCCCTTCTCCCCGACCTTCACAAAAATTTCCTTATCCGTAAAGCTGAGCGTCGTATCTTCCTTGATTTTCGCATCCGCCTTTCGACACCGAAAATAAATCCAAATCGGCTGAATCAACGGAAAATAAATCATCGCAATCCCAGCAAGAACGGCCATAACTTTCTGATTTGATCCAATACAAGCCCCCAGAAGCGTAGCCATAGCCAACGTCCAAACCACATTCACTACAATGATGAATGATGACCGATAGGTCATCATCATACTCACTACAAAAAGATCCTTCACGCTATTTCTAAATTTAAACTGGTATCTCATACACCCTCCAGACTTATAATCCTCCACATATGATATCAGAAATATCAGGGGCTGTCGCGGAAAGCGGCAGTCTTTTTTTCGTGCCCTGCCACGGTCAGTGCACTCATAAGTTTAGATACACCGGCGGAACAGCGGAAGGGGCACCCGTACGAACATAAAGCCGTAGGTCTTCGCTAGCCAGCCAGCACGAGCAGGGTAAAAAATCGGCGCCCACAAGGCCCGATTTTTTAGGCCCATTGAAGGAAAAATCCCTTCAAGGATTTTTCCTGAATTGGGCCGACCCAGCTCGTGATGGCTGGATAGCGATTAGACCTACGAGCGTGAGCTAGGGTGCCCCTTCCGCTGTTCCGCCGGTGACCACAACCCCACCCGTGCACTGACCACGGCAGAGTACGAAAAAAGGGCTGCCGCTTTCCGCGACAGCCCCGTCAGTTTTTCACTTACATCATAGCGAGAATACCAGCCCCCTGCTGTACATAGCCGAACGCCTTCGGAATGCAAAGCGAGAGATCCGGAATATACGTGATGAGCAGCAGCGCCACAACCATCATGATATAGAACGGAATCATGGCCTTGACCACCTTTTCCATCGGCACCTTCGCGATCGCGGAGCCAATGAACAGAACCGAACCAACCGGCGGTGTCAGAAGACCGATACCACAGTTCAGAACCAGGATGATACCATACTGAACCGGATCGATACCAATCGACTGCGCAATCGGAAGAAGGATCGGAGTCGTGATCAGGATGATCGGCGCCATATCCATGATACAGCCGAGAATCAGAAGGATAATGTTAAGAAGCAGTGCTGTCACAACCGGGCTTGAAGAAACGCCGGTGATGAAGCTTGCTGCCATATCCGGCAGATGCAGTCTCGTAAGGCAATAACCAAACAGGCAAGATGTAGAAATAAGGATCAGCACGATTGACAGTGTATCCACGCACTGATCAAAGCAATGCCATACACCCTTCCAGGTAACGCCCTTATAGATATAAACCGAAACAAGCAGTGAATAGATAACGGCGATAGCTGCAGACTCAGTCGCTGTGAAGACACCGGCTACGACGCCGACTACAACGATGACGATGGAAAGCAGTGCCCAAACCGAAGTTGCTGCATCCTTCAGGAACCGCTTCATAGAGAACGGATCTCCCTTCGGATAATGCTTCTTCTTGGAAATGATATAGGAGCCGACCATCAGTGAGCCCGCAAGTACTGCGCCTGGAAGATAGCCTGCGAGGAACAGGGAGCCTACGGAGATACCGCCGGCAGTCGTCGCATAGATAACCATGTTGTGGCTCGGCGGAACAAGCATACCCTCTACAGAGGATGCGATCGTAACAGCTGTCGAGAAATCGGTATCATAGCCTCTGTCAACCATCATCGGGATCTCAAGAGAACCAAGGGATGCGGTATCTGCAGAAGCAGAACCGGAAATACCACCAAAGAAGTAGGAAGCCACGATGTTAACCATCGCGAGACCGCCGGTCATCCAGCCGACCAGCGAATCCGCAAGATCGAGAAGCTTCTCGGAAATACCACCGGTACCCATCAGGACGCCCATCGTGATAAAGAACGGAACGGCCATGAGAGAGAAGGATGAAATACCCTTTACCATCTGCTGCGGTACTGTGTTAAGCGGGAGTCCCTGTGCCATGAGGCAGAAAATCGAAGAAATCGCAACTGCATATGCAATTGGAACTCTCAGAAAGATTAGAACGAAGAAGGAAATGAGGAGAATCGCAATCGCTGTTGTATTTGCCATGATTATTGTTCCTCCTTTTCATCACCCTTTTTATAAAAAGCTTCAATATCCATCACGATTCTTTCAAGCTCGAAAAAGATCATCGCGAGTCCGGCTACCGGAATCGGAAGATACATCCAGATCTTCGAGACATTTGGAAGAGAAATGTAGGTACCCTTTGCGCCGATACCGGTCGCGTACTTCCAGCCTACCACAAGCATAACGAACGCAAGTCCCATGACACAGCAGTCAGAGAAAAGCTCCAGAATCTTCAGGAGCATCGGCGGCAGATAACGATCAAAGGCCTGCATCCTGACATGAGCATTACGACGAATAGCGAGTGCTGCGGACAACACAGACATGTAGCCCATGAGTGTGAGGATGATTTCCTCGCCCCAGCTTGGTGCCGGAATAGCCGTCACATATCTTGCAAGTACGACCCAGGACATGATGATAATATCTGCGATCAACAGCAGCTTACAGATCAGCATGGTGAGGTTATACATGAAGTCATATACCGGTTCGATTTTTCTAAGCTTACTAAAAATAGCTGGCATATAAACCTTCCTTTCAGGGGAATGTTCGTGACACTCACTCCGCGCTTTGAACCCGGCCTGTGTGTCATGAACATTCCTTCCTAATATAGTTTTGAAATCAATTTTCTACATTATCTGACGAATCAAAGCGTTTCAAAATGGAACCTTTGCTCTTCATATAATACGGGAAGCACCTGACATGCTTTGCACGCCATAGTGCTTCCCGTTCATGTCACATAATGAGTAGGAATGTACTCTTAAGATTAGCCAAGAGCCTTGATCTTCTCGTAAAGATCAGCCATATCGCCGGTAGCATACTCTTCCGGAATAGCCTTTACAGCTTCCTGCCAAGGAGCCTTGTCTGTAACCTCAACGATGTTAACACCCTTTGCCTTGAGATCTGCGAGAACCTTATCCTCTGTCTCCTGAGCAATGGTCTTGCAGTAGTCAGAAGCAATCTTGGAAGCTTCATCGATAACTGCTCTCTGGTTGTCTGTGAGCTTGTTGTCATAAGCATCATCTGTCATAACAACCTGGATAGCGCCAAGTGTGTGGCCGTCGAGGATGACGTTCGGAGCAACTTCGTTAAATGCGTTCGATGCATAGTTTGCGATCGGCTGCTCAGCAGCATCTACTGTGTTGGTCTGCAGTGAAGAATAAAGCTCTGTCATGGAGATCGATGTTGCAGTAGCACCGAGGCCCTGTACCATCTTCTGCATGATCGGGTCGTTCGATACACGAACCTTCATGTTCTTCATATCATCGATTGTGTTGATTGGCTTATCTGCTACAGAGAAGAAATGACGGAAGCCCTCTTCGCCGTAGAACAGGCCTCTAACGCCGACCTTCTGCTCCTCAGCTTCGCCAAGGATCTCAGCACCAAGGTCAGAATTTACGAAATTCCAGAAGTGCTCTCTGCCTGTGAAGGTGTACGGAAGGGAAAGAAGTACAGACTTCTTTGCGCCGTAGGAGTTCAGAGCGAAGGCGGAGATTCTGGAAAGGTCGATCGTTCCGCCGCCGCCGAGCATGGAGTCGAGGACATCGTTCTCGGAACCAAGTACACCGGCTGCCTGAAGGTCGATCGTGATGGAACCACCGGAAATAGCCTCTACAGCTTCCTTGAACTTAACGTCCATCTGTCCGCAGATGGTGTTCTCAAGCGGGTTAACTTCAGCCATCGTAAGGGTTACCTTCGGATCAGCTGCAGCAGCTTCGTTTACCTTATAGTCGCCTGTTGCTTCAGCAGCAGCTGCGGTTGTCTCTTCTGCAGCAGCTGTGGTCTCTGCAGCCTTTGTGGTCTCAGCAGCCTTTGTGGTCTCTGCAGCAGCTGTGGTAGCAGCAGCTGTGGTCTCTGCAGTCTTCGAACCGCCGCAGGCAGCAAGAGAAGCTACCATAGTAGCGGCCAGAACAGAACTAACAAGTCTCTTCTTCATAATCATTTTCCTCCAAAAAGTTGAAAATTCCGGGGCTTCACGCTCGGCCCCTTTACTGTTCTTATTGTAATGGGTCTCATGAAACTCCGGAATAGTAAATTTTTTGGATTGGTAGAAGAATTTTCACATTTTGTTCATATTTTTCGGGCAGAATTTCCATTTTGCACAAGGACAATGCCTCCGTTTTGTGCATTATTCCTAGCGTTTTCTAATTTATGAACGAAATGTGACATGATTTACTTTTGTGGCTGTGCGGACGGACTGCGGCGCTGAGGCGCCCGATGGCGGGTCACTGCATCGGGCGCTTCCGCGCCGCAGTCCTGTTTTTATTTACCGGTCATGATTTGCTGTCTGTAGTCGCTCGGGCTCTCGCCCATCGCTCTGCGGAAGACCTTTGCGAAGTAATTTGAATCCTGATAGCCTACAGCCTGGCCGACTTCTTTTATGTTGAAGGATACGTCTTCTAAGAGGCGTTTTGCTTTGTCTACGCGGTATTCTGCGAGGTAGGTGACGAAACTTTTGCCGAAATATTGTTTGAAGAGCTTGCAGAAGTAGGCTTCGGAATAGCCTAGGGCGCCGGCGATGTCCTGGACGGCTATGTCTTTCATGTAGTAGCGGTCGATGTATTCTTTCATACGGGCGGCACGGATCGGGTTTTCTTCGGGGTTGTCAGTGGCCTGGTTTTTTTCTGATGGGGATGTTTCCTTAGTATCTTGTGTACTGTCCTTTTTCACTATCGGGAGGGGAAGGACGGTTCCTTCGCGGACGCCGTCTACATAATGCATGGCGGCATCGACGACGTCGAGGAGTTCTTTTTCGTCGCAGGGCTTTAGTAAATAGTCGAGGGCGTGAACGGAGACGGCTTTTTTTGCATAGCTGAAGCTGTCGTAGGCTGTCAGGAAGATGATGGCGCTGCGGGAGCCTTCTTCGCGGAGGGTCTCGGCGGCTTCGAGGCCGGTGATGCCGGGCATCTCGATGTCGAGAATCAGGATTTCCGCAGGGATTTTATGGTATTTTTCGAGAACCTCGCGGCCGTTCTCGGCATCGACGATTTCACAGTCCGGATACTTCTTCTGCAAACGGCGGACGAGGACCTTCCGTTCGATCATTTCATCATCTGCAACTAATATTCTGTACATGGCTTCTCCTTTATAGTTTTTCTTCGGTTTCGCCGATTTGGATTTTGCGGTCGTCGGGGATTTCTTCGTTCTGGGGGATTGTGAGGGTGACGGTGGTGCCTTTTCCTTCCTCGGAGGCGATTTCGAGGTCGCCATGCTGGTATAGGTGTTTGATGCGGAGGTAGATGTTGCCGAGGCCGATGCCGATCTTTGCGGTGCTCTGCTTCGTGAGTTTTTCCTGGAGGCTCGTCAATGCTTCCTTCGGCATGCCTAAGCCGTCGTCTTTAATGTCAATCGTCACGGTGGAGGCATTCGCCCACTGAACATGGATCGTGACGGTGCCGCCGGTTTCTTTTTTCGAGAGGCCGTGGACGATGGCGTTTTCGACGAGGGGCTGCATGGTGAAGGATGGAATGCGGATGTTCTGGTTTTCGGGGAGGATAACCTCGTAGTTAATCCGGCTGCCGAAGCGCATTTTCTGGAGGTACATGTAGTCTTCGGCGATTCGGAGCTCGGAGCTGATCGGGACGATCTGTTCCTTTGTGCTCAGGTTGTAGCGGAAAAGGCTCGCGAGGGATTCGGTCATTTTTTCGGTCGTTTCGGCATCTTCGAGCTCGGCCATGGAGCCGATCATGTTCAGGGTGTTGAACAGGAAATGGGGGTTGATCTGGGATTTCAGTAGTTCGAGGCGGTTTAGCTCGAGTCGTTTCTCCATCTCGATGTTTTCGAGTTTTTCCTTCTGGAGGAGCTCGGTCACGCGGTGATTTTCGACGATGGTATCGATGTTGTCGCGGGTCGCATGCTTCATGCGGTTAAAGACGTCCGCGAGGCTGCCGAGCTCATCCTCATTTTCGACGACGATGTCGGGGGTATCGAGGTTTCCTTTTGCAATGCTTACAGCATCCTCACTAAGCTTTAGTACGGGGCGGACGATAGCTTCTGTCATGCGGCCGGATACGCGGAACAGGATGAAGAGGAGAATCAGCATTATGTTCAGAAGTACAAACGGGAGCTTCTGAAAGACGGGGAGTTTTTCCTCGTAGGTGTCGGAACCGGCTTCTACGGTGAGCTGGAGGAGCTTCCGTGCGTAGGTTTCCAGATAATTCTGTCGGTCGTAGAGACGGTAGACTGATGTAAGCATTCCGCCGACACCGGCGTGGCTCGTGAGCAGAAGGTCGCGTTCTTTTTTGTATTGGTTATAGGCGTTTCGGATGTTCCAGGTGCGGGCGTAGCGTTCGGCGCCGATTCTTTCGTAGTCGAAGGGGAGCGCTGAGACGGAGCGTTCGGCGCGGGCAATGGCGGCGTCGAGGTCCTCACGGTTGTTATCGGTTTCGTCGGTGAAGTAGGTGTGGAGGGCGAGGCCTTCCTGGTTCATGGCGTCCATGAAGTCCTGGCAGGCCATGTCTTCTTCGAGGATTTCCTGGTAGCCTGCGGTGGAGAAGTGCATCATGGAGAGGGCCATGCCGACGGAGAATAGCATGATGAGGACCACGACCGCGGTGAAGGTGTCGATTTTTCGTTTGATTGGCAGGCGGAGCCAGATTTTCTGTAACATGGTTTCTTTCCTTTACTACGGAGCTTGAGCGCGAAACGCGGGCCCCGGGAGGTTGTGCGGAATACCGCGGGGCTGTGCGGGTGTCTGGCTGGAGGGCTCGAAGGGGCACCCTAGCTCACGCTCGAAAGTCCTAGCGCTATCCGGGTGCTCCAGTCGGGTCGGCCCGATTCAGGAAAAGCCTTGAAAGGGCTTTTCCTTCAACGGGCCTAGAAAATTCGGGGTTGTAACCCGGATTTTCTACCTCGACTGGAGCACCCGGATAGCTGGGACTTTCGGCTTTATGTTCGTACGGGTGCCCCTTCGAGCCCTCCAGACGGACACCCGCACAGCCTCGCGGTATTCTATTTACGTTTTTGGACGGGGCCCATGCTTTGGCGCGTCAGCCCCTCTTTTCTGCCGGAACAGGTAGACCGGTTCCGATTTTCATATCCGATGTATTTAAATGGTCGGTTCGGATTGTTGTTTCTACGCGTTTCACTTCTTCTTCCAGATTTCTCGCCGATAGGATCGTGGCGCCGGCGCCCCAAGTGATGACCTGGACGACGCGGTCGCTGGTGGCGACGGTGACGTGGTAGTCGTGGCGCATTGCGTGGGCGAGTTCTTCGATGTATTCGTCGGCGGTCTGGGCTTCTTTGGTGAAGACGACGTACAAATTGTTATAGCGGAACTGTTCTACGATGTGGCCGGCGACGCGGTAGGCGTCGAAGACGACGATGGTTTCGCGGTCGGTGTAGCCGGCGTAGTTTGAGAGGATGTCGAGGAGCTTACTGCGGGCGCTGTCCAGGTTTGTGGCGGCGAGGGGTTTGAGCTCGTCCCAGGAGAAGATGATGTTGTAGCCGTCAACGAGGAGATAGTCTTTCTTCTCGGTGTTTTTCCCGGCATGGGCTTCGCGGGCGGCTTTCGTATTTTCTTCTTTTTTCTTTGCAGCGATCGTGCGGGCGCTGGCTTCATTCATGAGCTTTGCGCGGTTTTTCACGGGGCCATAGGTGCGGATGAAGATGTCCTCGAGCTCCTGGTCTGCGATGTAGCGGCCGCTCTTTTTCGGACTGGTGTCGTTCTTCTCTTTCGCAAGCTTTTCGAGGCGTTTCGCTTCTTCTTCGAGGTCTTTCTTTTCAACCTGGCCACCCAGAGACAGCGGCGATTCGACGTGCATGTAGCTTTCGACCTGGTCTGGCGGCACGAGGAAGCCGGTGCCGTGGGCGCAGAACACGGACGCGCACGGGTTCATGATGTCGGCATCCGGATCATAGCCGCTCTCCTCGACGACGCGCTCTGCGTCACGACAAATATCGTAGCCGCCTGGTGTGAGCATTAGGTGGCCACGCCCCTTTGTATAAATGCTTACATCTGCGGCGTAATTTCGCATGGCTGACACGGGCGCGGTGCCTTCGATGCGGGCGGTACCCATGTCTTCGCTGTTATCGAGGGCTGTGCTGGTGGCATATTTCGATACGTTGCCAGTCGTTTCAGACTGATTGGAAGCGCTCTTCGAATCGGGAGCCACAGCTGGCTTGGGTGTGGCCGAAATGCCCATCGAATCGGAAACCGCCGTTAGGCTCGTCTGCCCGCTATATTCTGGCGTCGAGAACGCCGCGTGCATGTTCGAGAGGTCGGTCATGGCACGGCCGGTGAAGGTCTGCGGGATTTCGAGTGTGAAATGATACATGGGCTCGAGCAGGATGTTTTCTGCCTTCCGGAGTCCCTGGCGGACGGCGCGGTAGGTTGCTTCACGGAAGTCGCCGCCTTCGGTGTGCTTGATGGAAGCGCGGCCTGCGACAAGCGTGAAGCGAATATCGGTGATCGGCGAACCGGTCAGGACGCCGACATGCTCCCGTTCCTGAAGGTGCGTGAGGATGAGGCGCTGCCAGTTTCTTGCCAGCATATCCGTCGGGCAGTCAGCACGAAACTGAAGGCCGCTGCCGCGCGTAAGTGGTTCCATGAGAAGGTGCACCTCCGCATAATGCCTGAGTGGTTCGAAGTGTCCGACTCCCTCGACGGGTGCGGCAATCGTTTCTTTATAGAGAATTTTTCCCTCGCTGAAAGTAATGTCGTAGGAGAAGCGCTCCTTCACGAGGCGGGTCAGCACCTCGGTCTGCACGGCGCCCATGAGCGCGACGTGGATCTCCTTCAGCTTCTCATCGAAACGAAGGTGAAGCTCTGGAAATTCCTCGCGGAGCGTGCGAAGACTCGTGTAGAGTGTCAGGGTGTCAGCATTCTGACACTGGATCTGGTAGTCGAGCACAGGCGTGAGTGTCGGATCCTGTCCTTTCGGCTCAGCGCCAAGCGCCATGCCGGTTTCAAGTCCGGCCATACCCGGGATGACAGCAATGCCTCCGGCTGCCACTTCATCACGATTTTCATAGCCCTGGCCACTATAGACGCGGAGCTCCGGGACCTTTTCACCGGGCAGGAGCTCATCGCGGACGCGAAGGACTCCACCGGTGATTTTCAGGAAGCTAAGTTTCTTTCCCTGCTGGTCTCGGGTAATCTTAAAGACGCGGGCACCAAAGGAGTCCGGGTAAAGTGGTAATGCAATAAAGTTATAGAGCCCGCGGAGCAGGCGGTCGACGCCTTCATTTTTGAGGGCGCTGCCGAAGAAGACCGGGAAAACCTTTCGGTCCCAGATGAGGTTTCGGATGTCACGAAGCGGGAGGTCGGAAGTCTCCAGGTATTTTTCCATGAGGCGTTCATCCTGCAGGGCCATGCTTTCCTTGAGCGTGTCCGGCATCGTGTAGATCGTGGGGTCGGTTTTCGAAAAGGTGACATCAGAAAAGTCGATGATACCGTCTCCGAAATGCTTCCGGAGGTCGGTGATGAGCTTTGTCCGGTCGGTGCCGGGCTGGTCCATCTTGTTTACGAAGAGGAAGGTCGGCACATGGTAGCGGGTGAGAAGCCTCCAGAGTGTTTCAGTATGTCCCTGGACGCCGTCGGCACCGCTGATGACGAGGACTGCATCGTCGAGGACGGACAGCGTCTTCTCCATCTCGGCGGAAAAGTCGACGTGGCCCGGGGTGTCGAGAAGATAGGTGTCGATGTCAAAAAGCGGAAAGGTCGCCATCTTTGAAAAGATGGTGATGCCCCGCTCCTTTTCCATGGTGTCCGTGTCGAGGTAAGCCGAGCCCTTGTCGACGCGGCCGCGCTCCTTGATTTTGCCTGTTTCGTACAGGATGCTCTCGCTCAACGTCGTCTTTCCGGCGTCGACATGCGCGAGAATCCCGAGCACAAGCTGCTTTTGTTCTGTCATATTGGCCTTCCTAAAAGATTATGTACGGGAAGCAAATAGAGCAGTGGGTGGAATGGAGGGGCACCCTAGCTCACGGCTCGGAAATCTAAGCGCTATCCGGGTGCTCCAGCCGGGCCGGCCCAATTCAGGAAAAAATCAGTAGACATCGCAAGCGATGTCTTTGAACGCGCTCGCCGCTAAGGCATCCCGAAGCCTCCCCGCGCAAGCGCGGTACTCCGGGATAACCTTGAAGGGGCTTTTCCTTCAATGGGCCTAGAAAATCCGGGGTTGTAACCCGGATTTTCTACCTCGTCTGGATCACCCGGCTAGCTGAGATTTCCGGCTTTATTGTTCGTACGGGTGCCCCTCCATTCCACCCACTGCTCTATTTGCTTCCCTGCCTATACTTCTTTGGCTTCTCTATATCTATTCTTTATGATTTTCGAAATACTCTCGGAGCCAGTCGACGACGGCGCCGAGGTCCTTGCCGCGTTCGTCGCAGGTGACGTCGGCATATTTCGCGTAGAGCTTCGTGCGTTCGTTGTAGAGGTCGCGGAGGGTGTAGCCGGCCGGGATGGTGACGCCGCGGTCTGTGACGTTTCCGATGCGGCGTTCCATTTCTTCAAACGCGACATCGAGGTAGACGATCGTCGAAATTTTCTTGAGATGTTCCATCGCCCAGTCTTCGTAGCAGATCGATCCGCCCGGTGCGATCACCGTATTCTCCGGGTTCAAGGTACAGGCAATATCCCCCTCTACCTTCAGAAACCCGTCATTGCCCTTCTCCGCAATAATCTCCTTCAGCAGCTTCCCGGTCCGATTCTGAATCACCAAATCCACATCCACAAAATCCATCCCCAGCCGCTTCGCCAGCAGCACGCCCACCGTAGATTTACCGCTGGAGGGCATCCCGATCATAGTAATATTCATACTTCTCTCCTCTTTTTCTTTGCCACCGCCGCTCGTTTTGTTCGCCGAATTCCGTAGCAGAAGCCTCCCGCGGGCCTGCCCGAAAACCAGTCCGCGGGCGTTAAGAAATTGCCTTAGACCAGGCTGTGAGATTTCTTAACGCCCGCAGACTGATTTTCGGGTAGCCCCGCGGGGCGCTGTTACATCGTCTCGGCGAACATGGTGAGCGGCGGAACCAGTTGCTTCTTTCGGGATACGACGCCGGGCAGGTCGACGGTCCAGCTGTCCTCCCCCTTGTCGGGGTCCTCAGCCGCCTTCTCCGGCGTCACCGAGAACGCGTTCTCCGTGAGCTGTCCAGCACCACTTCCGACGGCGAGAAGCTCCGTCGACTGGTCGAGGATGTTCGTCAGCATGATGAAGCTCATGTCGATGCCCTCCTCTTTCAATGCACGATGCGCGTAGCCAAGAAGCCCCGGCTTTATGTCCTTTAGCTCCTGTGCGTTCATCGATGTCACCTGGCTCACACCAAACGCAATCTTTCCGGCCGTAAACCGCTTGAAGTCCTGGTGGAAGATCTCAGCATTGGTACGCCCCTTCAGATTCGAGCCGGCCGCAAACATCTCCATCGCATATTTTTCAATGTCTACACCGGCGATCGCCGCGAGCTCTCTTCCGGCTTTTTCGTCAAGGGGTGTGCAGGTCGGCGAGCGGAAGAGAAGGGTATCCGATACGATCGCGGACATGAGAAGTCCGGCGGTACCCGGATCCACCTCGACGCCATTTTCCTTATAGAGGTTATAGATAATCGTCGAGCAGCAGCCGAGCGGCTGAGCGCGGAAATAGATCGGCGACATCGTCTCGACGGTCGCAATCTTATGATGATCGATGATTTCCAGAATGTTTGCAGACTCCACACCCTCGACAGCCTGTGCAGGCTCATTGTGGTCAACAAGGATGACCTGCTTGCCGTGGCTTCCGAGAAGATTTCTACGGGAGATCATGCCGAGGTAGCGGCCGCTCTTGTCGAGCACCGGGAAGTCACGGTGCCGCTTCGAAACCATGACATCGCGGATGTCGTCGACGAAATCCTCCTCCTGGAAGGAAATGATGTCGTCGGTCTTCATGAAATAGCTGATCGGCATCGACTGGTTGATGAGACGCGCCGCTGTGTAGGCATCATACGCGGTGATCATGATGATCATGCCGTTCTGCTCTGCGAGATTTTTGATCGTCGGAGAGACATTGGCACCCTCACAGATGATAATGCAGTCGGCCCCGTTGTCCATCGCTGAGAGCTGACTCTCCGCACGGTTTCCGAGGATGACGATGTCGTGCTTCTCAATGTAGTACTGCATCATCTGCGGGTCAGCGGCAGCAATGAGCACCTTGCCCTCGGTGCAGTAGCGGTCCACATCGCCGGTGATGACTGTAGCCTCGAGGGTCTCCTGAATATTCTTAAAGCGGGTATGCGCCTTCGAGATGATCTTCGAGTCGTAGACATTCATATAGGATTTCGCGATGTCGCCGATCGTGATCACGCCCTGGAGCATGCCGTGGTCGGTCACAGCCGGGAGCGTCACGACATTGCCTTCGTTCATCATGGTCCAGGCCTGCTTCAGCGACATGTTTTTGTCTACGCCTGGTGTCTTCCGGTATTCGATATCGGAAACCTGGGTCCGCACGGTCGTGATGAGCTTCGGCTTCTCCGCCTTGAAATATTTCAATACGAACTGCGTCTCACGGTTCGGCTCGCCGGCACGGCATGCGATGTAGCGCTTCGAGCCCGTGATGATATTCTTAAGCCGCGCATAGGCGATCGCAGCGCAGATGGAATCGGTATCCGGGTTGCGGTGTCCCGTCACCAGCACATTTCGTTCCGTGTTGTGCGGGATTTCTGTGTGCTTTGCTTTGGTCGTCTTTTTTGACTTTTCCGCTTCTACGGAGCTCGCCGTATCCTTTTGTTTTGTATCGATAGACTTCTGCGTCTCTTTTACCTTTGTATCAGCGGTCGATTTCACTGCTGCCGCTGCTTTTGTTTTTCTTACTGCCATGTCTGTTCCTTTCCAATGTGAACAATTTGCTTTCCCTATCTTACCATAGATGCGCGGACGGTGAAACGAAAAATACTGACAGCCTGCACACCTCCGGCTGATTGACCACTGTTCGAGCGGTGTTACGTTTCGTGCACCGCAAATGTGAACATTCAAATGTTTACTGAATGTTCACAATTTATTCATAATTGGCCGATATATTCTGTATAGTGAAATCCAACAAAAGTAATTCGCATTAACCTATGATTTTTGTGAAATTGCCTATTTAGATTTTTCATAATTGCCCCGGCGGGAGTCATCCCACCGGGGTCTCCTCTTTTAAATGGTTTTCATGTATGAAGTACCCAATTATCATAATATTATTTATGATGTGTGATTTTGCCACACATTGAATTTTTAATGCTAATGTGTAATAATATTGATATGAAATATTAAAAAGGAGGGCTAAAAGATGGCAACTAATTTAGCATTAGATGATTCTTTATTAGATGAAGCCGTAAAGGTAGGCGGATTAAAGACAAAAAAAGCTACTGTCACCAAAGCTTTACAGGAATTTATTCAGAGAAGACAAGTAAATAAACTAATTGATGCTTTTGGAACTTTCGATTTTGATCCCGATTATGACTACAAGACAGGGAGAAAACGAAATGGATAAGGTCATTGTAGACACATGCATCTGGTCCGAGGTGTTCAGGCGAAACAGTCCTGATCGAGAAATCCAGTCAAGGATGAAGGAGCTTATGCTGGATCTTCGCGTCATTATGCTTGGTTCGATTCGGCAGGAGCTTTTATCCGGAATCAAGGACGAAGCTCGTTTTGCAAAGCTTAAGGAGCTTCTCTCCGTTTATGTTGACGAGCCTATTCTTTCCGAGGATTATATAAAGGCCGCAGAGTTTTGTAATATATGCAGACGAAATGGTATTCAGGGGTCTGCCATTGATTTCTTGATCTGTGCAGTCGCTTATCGCCTAAAAGCAGAAATTTTCACGACGGATAAGGACTTCAACTATTATTCAAAATATATTCCTGTTGAGCTTTATTAAAAATTGTAAATTGACTTGACATTCTCGCTATAGAGATGGAAGATTTCTTAATTTTTTCCTTGTTAAATCGTGCTTAGACCATAAAAACCCGGCGTTCCTTTTGGAACACCGGGTTTTACTTTCCTATAATCTTCTGCTTAAATAGCTTGCACATCTAAGTGAAAACAAGTTGTTTCATTACTTCGCGTAGTCCACGGCGCGGGATTCGCGGATGACGTTGACCTTGATGACGCCAGGATACTGCATCTGCTCCTGAATCTGCTTTGCGATGTCGCGGGCCATGATGGTCATATCGTCGTCGGATACCTGGTCCGGGATGACCATGATGCGGACTTCTCGGCCGGCCTGTACGGCGAAAGACTTTTCGACGCCCTTGTAGGAATTTGTGATTTCCTCGAGTTCCTTCAGGCGATTTGTGTAGGTCTCAAGTGACTTTCTTCTTGCGCCTGGTCTTGCGGCGGAGATGGCATCGGCTGCTGCGACGAGACAGGCAATCAGCGATGTCGGCTCGGTACCGCCGTGGTGAGACGCGATCGTGTTAATGACGACTTCAGGCTCCTTGTACTTCTTTGCGATGTCAACGCCAAGCTGTACATGTGTTCCCTCCATGTCGTGGTCAATTGCTTTACCAATATCATGCAGAAGTCCGGCTCTCTTTGCCATACGGACATCGAGACCGCCGATCTCTTCCGCAAGAAGCCCTGAGATCTGTGCCACCTCGACAGAATGGCGAAGTGCGTTCTGGCCGAACGAGGTTCTGAACTTCATACGGCCGAGGAGCTTTACAAGCTCCGGATTCAGGCCATGGACGCCGACCTCAAGGACAGCGGCTTCACCCTCTTCACGGATGGTTTCTTCTACTTCCTTCTGTGCCTTCTCTACGACTTCTTCGATTCTTGCCGGATGGATACGGCCATCGACGATGAGCTTTTCAAGGGCGATTCTCGCCACCTCACGGCGTACCGGATCGAAGCCGGACAGTACGACCGCTTCCGGCGTATCATCGACAATCAGCTCGACACCGGTCAACTGCTCCAGTGTCCGGATGTTTCTTCCTTCACGACCGATGATTCTACCCTTCATCTCATCATTTGGCAGCTGTACGACGGATACAGTAGACTCTGTTACCTGATCCGCGGCGCAGCGCTGAATGGCATCGACGATATAATTCCGGCCAATCTTCTCACACTCTTCCTTGGCCTGATTGTCATACTCGCGGATCATCATCGCATAATCATGCTTCGTATCCTCTTCGAGTGACTTTAGGAGCTCTGCTTTCGCCTGATCTCTCGTGAGACCGGATACACGCTCAAGCTCTGTAACCTTCTGATTGTGCAGCTCCTCAACCTCTGCTTCCCGCTTATCAATCTTTGCAGTACGGTTCTGCAGCTCTTTTTCCTTCTGGTCGAGGGCTGCGGCCTTCTTCTCGGAAGCCTCTTCACGCTTCAGCATGCGCTTCTCGAGATCTGTTACTTCCTTACGGCGATCCTTAATTTCACGGTCAAGATCATTTTTCGCCTTCAGGGCTTCTTCCTTTGCTTCAAGAAGTGCTTCACGCTTCTTGTTTTCCGAGGTTCTGATTGCGTCATCGATGATCTCTCTTGATTTCTGCTCGGCAGATCCGACTGTCTTTGCATAGTTATCCTTCTCTTTTTTCGAGCCGGATACGAAACCAAGAAGAGCCGCCACGATCACGATCACCAGAACCACGATGATACCTAGTGGGCCCAATCTATGTTTCCTCCTTCTTATTGACTTGTTAATGTACAAACAGATATCAAAATAAGGAGCATGCGCTGCTCTTTCATCTCAATTTCCATTTATATGTATATAGTAAAATCACAAGATACATTAACTTAACTTGTTTATTTTATAAAAATATCATGGTACTGTCAATTGACAAGGCGGGCTTTTAGCCCGACATTGCAAAGCCCCGGTGAAGTGAAGTATGCCGGCCGATGGCATACAAATGCTATCGGCCGGCATACTTCACTTCACCGGAATATCTTGGCTTCATTTATTTTGACTTTTCGATACCGTCAAGCATTTTGTAGAGCAGCTTATAGAGCGTGCGGCTTTCTTCTGGGTTCAGGGCGACGCAGGCGCCAATCTTCTTTGGAACGTCGGAGGCTTTTTCCTGGAGCTTCATGCCATCACTCGTGATGTGAACCTCAAGGGCGCGTTCATCGGCTTCGGAGCGCTTCCGGGTGATGAGGCCCTTTTGCTCGAGGCGCTTAAGAAGTGGCGTGAGGGTGCCGGAGTCGAGGTATAGGCATTCGCCGAGCTCCTTGACGTTTACGGATTTTCTTTCCCAGAGAACCATCATCGCGATGTACTGTGTGTAGGTGAGGTCGATTTCATCGAGGAAGGGTTTATAGCGGCGCGTGACCTCCTTCGCGCAGGCGTACAGCGGAAAGCACAGCTGATTCTCGAGCTTCAGGCAGTCGTACATACCCGCTTCATCCTTTGTTTTCGTTATTTCCATACTCTACCTTCTATCTTTAAGACAGTGAAGCTGTCGCACAAAGCGTTGCTGGCCCGGAACCCAATGAGAGGGTACTCCCAGGAACCAAAGGGCGAAAGTCTAAGCGCTTTGCGTGACAGTTCCTGCCTGTTCTCTATCATACAGTAAGTGAATCGATGTAGCGGCAGGCGGCGAGGGCTGCGACGGCGCCGTCGGAGGCGGCGGTGGTGAGCTGGCGGACTGCCTTTGTGCGGCAGTCGCCGGCGGTAAAGATGCCCTCTGTGCCGGTCTTTAGATCCTCGCCGGCTTCGATATAGCCCTTCGGATCAAGCTTCGCGACATTCGAAAACGCGCTGTTGTCCGGGGCCTGGCCGATCGCGACGAAGAGTCCGGCGACCGGGAGGTTCCGTACTTCGCCGGTTGTTTTGTTTGTCACATCGATGGAGGTGAGGCCGCTTGTGTCAGCATTTAGCTTCGTCACGGTGCTGTTCAGCACGAACTCGACGTTTTCCTTTGCTCGGAGGCGCTCAACCTCGGCGGCATCGGCGCGGAAGGTGTCGCGGCGGTGGATGATATAAACTTTGCTACAGTAGTTTGCGAGGAAGGCCGCATCCTCGACGGCTGTGTTGCCGCCGCCATTGACAGCGACTGCTTTCTTCCGGAAGAACATGCCGTCGCAGGTTGCACAATAGGATACGCCCTTTCCGACAAGCGCCTGCTCATTCGGGAGGCCGAGCGGACGGTTCTTCGCGCCGGTCGCAAGGATCACCGCCTTCGCTGTATACTCTCCACCTGACGTCTTGACAAGCTTGAATTTTCCATTGCCAGCTGCTTCGGTCTCTACGCCTGCTTGTTTCTTATTGGACGCTGCGCTTACCTCGGATGAATTTGCTGTAATGTCAACATCTATTTGTTTCTTAGTAGGTGTTGCAATAGCCTCATGTGCAGAAGCGCTAGTGTCAGCATTGGCAGAAGCCGCGTCCGTAATCGAAATCACGCGCTCGAATTTGACCTCCGCGCCGAGGTCCTTTGCTTGGTTGTAGAGCCCCGTGGCGAAATCGAAGCCGGAAATGTGCGCGATGCCAGGGTAGTTTTCGATGTCCGGGGTGTTGATGATCTGTCCGCCATAGCTGGTTGCCTCCAGCACCAGCGCTGACTTTCCGGAGCGCACTGTATAAATTGCAGCGGACAATCCGGCTGTGCCCGCCCCGACAATGATTACATCATACATAAATCAATACCTTCTCTAATTTTTATAAGAGCCGCCGATCCCTAAGGATGGCGGCTGCTGGTATAGCGATATTAAAGCTCTGAATCAGTCCTCAAAAAGCCTCAGGACTTGCTTCTTCGAAATCAGTCTTCGAGAAACTTGAGAACCTGTTTCTTCGGACTTAGTCCTCGAGGAGCTTGAGAACCTGCTCCTTCGGGATGAAGCCGGTCGACTGATGAATCGCATCGCCGTTTTTGAACACGATGAGTGTCGGGATAGCACGGATGCCGTATCTCTCGAGGATATCCGGATTCTCGTCTGCATCACAGCTCATCACCTTGAAGCCCTTTGCCTCATCTGCGATCTCATTGATGATCGGGGAGAGCATCTTGCACGGACCGCACCAGTCTGCCCAGAAATCTACCAGTACCGGAACATCTGACTTCAGAACCTTCTCTTCGAAATCCGCCTGTGTAACCTTCGTAGCTGCCATAATAGTAACCTCACCTTTCTTAAAATAGTATGTTGAATGTTTTCTTAATTCTATTCTTCCATTTGCAATACCGAAGTCACAACTCTTTTTCCCAAGTCATTTATTTCTTGATTGCAATCTCATTGTACGCAATTAAAATTAAATTGTCAACAATCTTTTTGAGATATTTGCATCATTTTTCTTCCGCTATTTGCTCTAAAATTCACAAGATATTTTCAATAATAAGAAAGAACGATGATTTCTACCATCGTTCTTTCTTCAAGAGTTCATTCAATTAACAAGTGCTAAATCTTTTGGCCCAAATTTATCAAATATTTCTAATGCCTCTTCCGTTGCATCCTCAATAGAATAATGCATCTGTACATAAGGGAATCTGTCAAGAAGCTCTCGTAATCTATATACTTTAAGTATTTCCTCTGCCTCTTCTTTTGATTTTCCACCCTGAATGAGAGATGTCATAACGGCTTCATAGTACCACTGTTTCATTTTCTGAAGATTATTCTTAGTTGTCATAAAATCTCTCCTTTCTTGAAAGTTTCATACTGCCTAAAATGTGAATACCCTTTTCTGTACTTATACAATACTGTATCCCATAATTTTTTTCAATCAAGTTTTCCGCTTGATGCTTTGAAATTAGTGAACTCTTATCGCCGCAAGATTTAGCAATTTTTGTCACACCTCCATCCGCTATTTGACCGACAACAATATCATATTGTTGATATAAATTATTGAGTTCCCTGCCTTTCTTTTGAGTTTCTGATATGTAATGCTGACCACAACGATTGTTAATAATAAACTGTGCCCATTCCATTAAATTTCCTTGTGAGGCTCCAATATCAAACCGCTTATATTTCAATTGTTCTAATAAAGTAAGATCAAGAATTGTTTCCAGAACAGCAGGTTTAGTATTTCCTAAAAATGACTTACGAATGGCCCATTGCCTTGCACTATCATAACTACTAGTCAAATAAAAGCCAGGGCCAAAATCACGAGCCTTGCCCTGATTTATTTTTAAATTAATTCCATTCTGCAAAATATTTTGAGCTGACTCCAAATCAGTTCCATGAAATAATAAAACTTTTTTCATCATCTCTCTTTCTATCAATTTATTTTGTGCTATGCATTTTTTTGAATAGCAAAGTAAAAAAATGAACAATAAATGCGCCGAGCATCACAGCGAATAAATAAACGAATATGCCGGGAATGCGACCGATACTGCGGTCGATATCACAGAAGACAATCTGCGAGCTCACATGATAGGGTGAAATATAGAACATGTCGCAGTCGCCATAGGGATGCAGGATAATGTTGATGAGCTCTGCGATTGCAGCTAGGCCAAGAAAAAGCGGCACGGTTAGGAAATATCCCTTCAGAGACAAATCCGATAAGCCAGTTGCAAAAATGTAAATCGATAGCAATACCATCAGAATGTGCCATACAAAACCATGCAGTGTGAGGAGCGGGTAACCGGGATGGATAAGACCGTCATGCACGATCAGTGCGAGTGCACCACCGAGCATCCCGTAATCACAGAGAAAAGTGAGCAGCACCTGCCGTAGTTTAAATGTTTTATCATCGCTGCCCGGTTTTTCCTTGATTTCCTCTCCTCTTCTGTAATATAAAAGTCCATACCATAGTCCGAGATAGATTGGCATGGAGCAAACCTGAAACGGAAAATACCAGACATTGTAGCTACCATGATACTCAACTAACCAAAGCCCGAGCTGCTTCAAAATCTCCAAAATAAAGAATACAATGCCGGCGGCCGCGACAACGCTGCCTCGCTTCATTTCGTTTTCGAGCGTTACAGCTTTTATCCCAAGCTGCTCTACACCTGCTTTCTTTTCTAGTTGATCATCCTCTGTCTTATCCTTCGCTCTCATTATTTATTCCACATCCTCGATTTCCAACGCTTTCTTGATCATCTCATACGAAAAACCCTTTCGCATGAGCGACGCATACATCTTTCGCTTTGCGTCCGGCTCCAGGGCATCCGGGTCGACGGTTCCGTATTTCTTTTGAATCAAAGCTTGCACCGCTTCCAGTTCTGATGAATCGGCATCGTCAGAATCCTCCTTGAACTCCTCCATCGCTGTCTTGATCGCATTCCGGTCAACCTTTCTCGTGTAGAGCTTCTGCTCGATCTCCTTCGCAGACTTCTGCCCTTTATAGTACTTGATGAGCTGCCTGGCATAGCGAAGGTCATCGAGATAGCCATATTCTTTCAGAAATACCACAACCCGATCAATCACGTCATCCGGATATTTCCCGGACCGCTTCAGAAGCTCCCGTAGCTTTCCCTCAGTCTTCTCCGACTGTTCTATGAGGTATAGACTCCTCTCCTTACACCGATTGAAAAGCTTCTCCTCATCCGTCAATGCCTCCGGGTCTAGGTTATAGGTATTTTTCTCCGTTTGCTCATTTAAAAAATCATTAAAATCCTTCACAAAGTCTTCCCTTCATTGCCAGTGAAAAAATACGTGGTTTTCTTAAGCCAATATAGGCTTCATTAAGCATATCTCAAAGCAAATGTAGTCTGAATATCATCCATTGACTCAACATAGCTTTAAAGCTGAAAAGACGGAGCCGCCGAGCAGCTCCGTCCTTTGCCCTTATCGTGAAACTACATGCAGCGTAAACAAACACCTTATCATCAGAGGTGGAAGAATCCTTACTTCTGTCCTTATTAAACCTCGTCCGTCGTCTTCTCCTCGGAAACCTCCGGTGCGCCGCTTGCCGGCTCAGTCGAAGCCGCTCCTGCTGCCTTTGCAGCCTCCTCGGCAAAGGGATCCTCCGGCAGGCCGTTCTTCTCACGAACCTGCTCCTCGATCTCCGCCATCACTGCCGGATTCTGCTTGAGATATTCCTTCGCATTCTCACGGCCCTGGCCAATCTTCTGCCCCTTATACGCAAACCATGCGCCGCTCTTCTCGACAATGTCTTCTTCGGTGGCAAGATCCAGCACATCACCGGCCTTCGAGATGCCCTCTCCAAACATGATATCAAACTCGCACTGCTTAAACGGCGGTGCGATCTTATTCTTTACAACCTTGACACGTACACGGTTGCCGGCTGCATCGCCATTCTGCTTGAGTGTCTCGATTCGTCTGATATCAAGCCTTACTGATGCATAGAACTTAAGTGCACGGCCGCCGGTCGTCGTCTCCGGATTTCCAAACAGCACGCCAACCTTCTCACGAAGCTGGTTGATAAAGATGAGAATACAATTTGACTTCGAAATAACCGAAGTCAGCTTCCGGAGCGCCTGTGACATGAGTCTCGCCTGAAGACCCACATGAGAGTCGCCCATCTCGCCATCAATCTCCGCCTTCGGTACCAAAGCTGCTACCGAGTCAATAACCAGGATGTCGATCGCACCGGAACGGACCATCGTCTCCGCTATCTCGAGCGCCTGCTCACCGGAATCCGGCTGCGAAATGTATAGATTGTCAATGTCTACACCGATGTTCTCCGCATATTTCGGATCGAGCGCATGCTCTGCATCGATGAAGCCGGCGATACCGCCTCGCTTCTGCACCTCAGCGACTGCATGCAGTGCGAGTGTCGTCTTGCCGGAAGACTCCGGTCCATAAATTTCAATGATTCTTCCCTTCGGATAACCGCCTGCGCCGAGCGCAATGTCAAGCGAGATTGAACCCGTCGGTACCGTCTCCACCTTCATTGCTGCAGTAGATTCGCCAAGCTTCATGACCGAGCCCTTGCCAAAATTCTTCTCAATCTGCGTGAGTGCCACATCCAGGGCCTTCATCTTCTGATCATGATCCTGGTTCAGTTCCATCGGTGCCTTAGGTGATTTGGATGCCATTCTATTTCCTCCAGATTTCTGCATAATGATTCTTATTTACATCTCATATTGTTTTAAATCACAGTGATTTTCATGTCAAGGAGTATACCATAAACATTTTGTGTTTCCTATAGTCGAAAATTTGTCACGATACTTTTTTGTACTAGTTATGCGGCTGCCTCGCAGCCGCGGAAAGCCGCCTGGGGTATGGCTTCGCGGGCGTTTTCCATAGGCCGGAAAATTTCTAAAATTACGAAATGCCTGACGTGTTCCACGTCAGAGCATGACGTGAGGTTGGCTGAAGGCCCGGCTAACGCATCGGAGGGGCTCCCTGGCAGCCAAGGGACGCCAAGTCTAATCGCTATCCAGTCATCCCGAACTGGGCCGGCCCAATTCAGGAAAAGCTAGGGAAGACATCGCAAGCGATGTCTTTGAACGCGCTCGCCGCTAAGGCATCCCGAAGCCTCCCCGCGCAAGCGCGGTACTCCGGGATAACCTAAAAGGGATTTTTCCTTCAATGGGCCTAAAAAATTCGGGGTTGTAACCCGAATTTTTTACCCTGTTCGGGATGGCTGGCTAGCGAAGACTTGCGTCAAAATGGCTGCCAGGGAGCCCCTCCGATGCTTTGGCCGTGTCTTCAGTCAACCTCACTGTTTATGAGAAAACGATATGACACTGGGGACGGTTCTCGGTGTCACAAATTAGTTATGAAAATACACCGCGAAGGGCCCAGTTGTAAGCATTTTGGGTTTTTAGGGCATCGATTTTTGCTGTGGCTGCTGCGGCTTCGCTGTTCAGATACTGGATCTGCGCGCCGAGGTATTGTGGATAGCCGATCATGCCGGCAGCGTAGGAACGTTCGGCGGAGCCCTTCTGCTTCTCGGCAATCTGGAAGTCGAGGTTTGCAGCCTCCACCTGCTGGGCTGACGACTGGAGGTCAGAATAAAGGTTCGTCATGTTCATACCGATTGCCTGTAGCTGTGAATTCCAGTCGATGTCCTCTGCGGTATAACCGGTGAGGCTGGCGTCGCTCTTTCGGTTTGTCTGCCATGCCTGTGAATAGGAATAGCAGTTTGTTTTTGCTGTCGCAAGGTCACTTTCAAAGATTCGTGTCGCGGCATAGGTGCTGTCATATTCCGGCAATGTATCGCCTAGGGCGACATTCTGTGCATCTGCCATACTATAGCCAAGTGACAGTGCAAGTGTTGTTTTCAGCTTCCGCACGGTCTCTGACACACTCGCAAGCTGGTTCGCCGCATTGTCACGATTCGCCTGCGCTTCACTAACAGAAAGTGCTGTTCCAAGTCCGGACGCCTGTTGCCGAACCGCCGTATCATACGAAGCCTGATAGGTATCCCGCATCTTTGTGAGCATCTGAACTGTCGGCTCTAACGCCTTAATCGAATAGAAAAGTGTCTCCATCCCGGCGCTCATGGTCTTCTCGGTCGGATAAATACTACCTTTCACCGTACTCGTCGTTTTATTTGACAAATTATCAAAAGTATTACGTATCGTCGGAAGAATCGTACCTGTCTCGATTGACTTTTCAAAAGCCGTAATGAGAATTGTATCCTTTATTTTATCCGTCTCTGATGATGCACTATTCCTGTCATCCTTCAATGTGGCGATCTCGTCTTTAACATCTGAAATCATATCTCTCGCCGCCTGCGCCACCTGATTCATAGAAGCTGTTGAGTTCGTCATGAGTGCCTGCTCCGTCTTACCAAGCACACTCTTATACTTGACAAGGTTTTCAATCTCGTTAAGCTCTATCGTCGTATCATTCAGCGCAGCCCACTCCGCGTCCGTCAGTGCCACCGGCTTCCCGTTTGCATCGAGGCCATTCGCATCGCTTTTCTCCTCGCCATATAGCGGATTTTTATGAATCACCACATCCGGTATGCCTATTTTTTCCAGCATCTCATACATGTCCGCTGTTGATGAAGCATCATCAGAAGCCGCCAATGCTTCCACCGGCGACATCATCACGAGCCCTAAAGCCATTCCGAAAGCCATCATCCTATTTTGAAAGCTATTTTTTCTCATCTTTTCATTCCCTGCATACTATATCATGCCGAAGCGGAGCCACCAGCGAGACCATCTCTCGTTGCTAGATAGCTAAAATATGACTTCTGGAGTGCATACTTCGAAAGTGCTGTATTGATCGTCTGCGCAGAAGCGTTATACTGGGCTGCTTCAAGCTCACGTTGCGAAGCCGTACCCGCTGTAAACGCACGCTGCGTCTGTGCCAGCGTTTCATTGAGATTTGACGCCTGAAGTTGCGCCTTCGCATATTCATTCTTTGCATTGATCAGCGCATTATAAGCACTCATGATATCCGATTGCACCTGATTCTTATCATTATCCACAGTCAGTGCCATCTGTGCGATCGAACTGTCACTGACAGAAACATTCTGCTTCCGCTCATCCACCTGCAACTGGAAGCTATTGTCAAGCGCCTTTGTCGTATCTGCTGTAAGATCGATTGAATTAATCATCGCATCCGCCACATCAGGAACCGCACAAATCGTAGGCGTCGCGTTATACGCCCAGCCAAGATTTACAAGAAGACTCTGCTTCGCCTTAACCTCTGCTGCCTGCGCGCTGGTCAGTGCGATATCCGCATCCTTCGACGTCTTCTGTGCCGTCAGAAGATCAAGTTCCGTCGCCTGCCCCGTCGCAAGCTGCCTCTCCGTCTTCCCAATAAGCGTCTTATCATAATCAGAAGTCAGCTGATTTAGCTGCGTTGTAAGCTGTGTCGTATAAACTGCAATCACCTGCTCCTGAATCGCCTCCGTCATCTGCAGCTCCGACCGCTTCAAAGAAAGCTCATTCACCTCACGATCATTATTCTGTAGCGACGTATCCACATTCGCATAACTGGTAGACCGCGAAAACTCTGCAAACGCATCCGTCAGATCACTCGTACTCTGACTAAGCGTTGCATCATACGTATCCTCGATACTCTGAATCGCATCATCATACGAAATATTGAAAGCCCCCTCATTATCACTATTTCGGAAGCTAAGCCAAGCCTTACTAATCGTCGGATTATACTCATGCACCAGATCCTGAATCTCATCCCACTCAAGATTATTATCCCGAAGCGTCCTCCACTCAGCATCCGTCCTTTCCCTCTCATAAGACACCTGATGCGGCGCCTTATCCACCGTAGCCCCCGTCACTGCGAGCGCCTGCAAAGGCACGCAAAGCGACAAAACCGAAATGACCGCAACAGATTTCACACATATATTCTTCATAACCTAAACTCCTCTATTATAGGAAAGCCAAAACACTGTGTTCGGGGGACTGCCGCACGAAGTTGCGGCGCCCCGGGCCTCCGACTGTCGGGGCCTCGGAGGGGCACCCGTACGAACAATAAAGCCGAAAGTCCCAGCTAGCCGGGCGGCTCGAGCGAGGTAAAAAATCGGCGCCCACAAGGCCCGATTTTTTAGGCCCATTGAAGGAAAAATCCCTTCAAGGATTTTTCCTGAATTGGGCCGGCCCGCTCGAGACGCCCGGATAGCGCTAGGACTTTCGAGCCGTGAGCTAGGGCGCCCCTCCGAGACCCCGACAGCCGGAGGCCCGGGGCGCCGCGTCTTCGCGCGGCAGGCCCCTCACAGCCCTAAAGCGAAGCCATCAGTCCGGGAAGCCATCCGTCTGGTCCCAAGCCTCCGGCGTCGGATCATCATCCGCGGCGCCAAGCCGTTCCCACTCCTCAGCAGCCTTCTTCTGGTAGTACTCCGGCGGGTTCTGCCCCTCCATGTACCCGGCATCCGGAACATCCCGATTGATGTTCTTCTTCCGCTTATCCATAAGCTGATAGTAGATCGGCAGCATGAGAAGCGCCAGCACCGTCGAAGCCGTAAGACCACCGACATCCACGAGCGCCAGGCCCTGCATCATCTGACCGTTGTCACCATAGCCAGCCGCCATCGGCACCATCGAGACAACCGTCGTAAGTGTAGTCATTAAAATCGGACGAAGTCTCGTCGCACCAGCCTCGATCAGTGCCCTGTGAAGCGGCATCCCCATCCTGTACTGATTCACTGTATCGACATAAAGAATACCATTATTTACGACAGTACCAATCAGCATCAGGAAGCCAAGCAGTGACGGCATCGACAGCGTCGCATCACAGAGCCACAGGAAGCCGAATGCACCAATCAGTGAGAACGGAATCGTGGTCATGACCATGAAGGAAAACCGCATCGATTCAAACTGTGCCGCCATGACGACAAAGACAAGGAAAACCGCGACGGCAATCGCTGTACCGAGAGACTGGAACTCCTCGGCCATTCGTGTATCCTGCGCACTCGCCTGCGTCTCGACGCCATTGGTAAGATACTTTGAAAGAACGGTCTCATCGATCGTCTTCTTCGTACTGCTATCCGCCTGATCCGTATAGCTTGCGGTCACCTCCACACGATACTTCCGGTCATCTCTCGTAATCGTCGCCGGAGAATCCGCGAAGGTCACCGTCGCGATATCCGAAAGCCGGACAGAACCACCCGCCGGTTTCGCGATCAGAAGATCCGAAACCTTCCGGAGATCATCATATTCATCGGAAGGATACTCGACCTTCACATCGACATCTTCACCATCGATCGTCATCGTCCGGGCCTTCGAGCCGGAAAGCGCCATATAGAGCTGCTGGCCGACCTGCGCCGGTACCAGGCCCTCGGCTGCTGCCTTGATCGGGTCAATCTCGAACTTCACAGTCGGAGCTGCATTCTCAAGAGAGCTTGCGACATTGATGACATCCGGTCTTGTACGAAGCTCATTTACCAGATTATCAGAAGCTTCCTTCAGCTTGTCATAATCTGTGGAAACCATATACACAGAATAATCGCTGCTGTCTGTAGACATCTGCGACATCATGCTGGAGGATTCGACGGTCACATAGGCATCCGTCGTATCCTTAAACACATCCTGCCAGAGCTTCGCCTTTTCCTTCGTCTTCATAGAACGATCGCTCTTCAGATATACTGTCACAGAGCCGGAGCCACCGCCGCCCATCATGGCCTGCAGGCCCGAGCCGCCGGACTGCACAATATAGTTATCGGTATCCGGATCCACGGCCACATAATCCTCGATCTTCCGAAGTGTCTCATCGACATTATCGATGCTTAAGCCTGGCCGCATGCTGACGGTAATTGCTACCGTACCTTCATCCGTCTGCGGCATAAGCTCTGTCTTTACCTGCGTTGCAAGGAAGAGCGAAAGCACCAAAATTGCAATCGAGCTGATCATGACGAGCGCCTTGTGCCGGAGAAGCTTCTCCATGAGAGCCCGGTAGGCGTCCTGCATGGCACGCACACCCTTGTAGGCTGGTGCCTTCGTATTTTCCTTCGGCTTATACATCACGAAGCATAGCGGTACAATGCTGACAGCTGACACAAGAGACGCTACCATACAGAACACGATCGTGAAGCCAAGCGGCTGGAAGAACTGCCCTGACAGTCCCTGCATGAAGCCGAGCGGCAGGAATACGACGCAGGTCGTGAGTGTACCGCCGAGGACGGAGTCACCGACCGTCCTTACAGATTCGATCGCATCCTCGCGGAGCGTCTTGCCCGTGTAATTACCCTGGTATTTATCCATCGCCCGGAAGCAGGCCTCCAGTACGACGGTCGAGTTATCGACCATCATGCCGACGCCGAGAACGAGCGCGGACATCGTGATCATATTTAAGCTGTAGCCCATTGCCCACATCGCGACGAGGGCTGTAAGAATCGAAAGCGGAATGGAGGTACCGACGATGAGTGATGCCTTCCAGTCGCCGAAGAACACATAGATGATTGCCATCGAGATGATGACCGCCATGATCATGGTCTGGAACACGGAATTCAGCGAATCCTGAATCATATCCGCACTATCCTGGATGACCGTAATGCTCAGGTTCGGATCCTGTGCGAGCAGTGTATCGATCTGCTTCTTGACCGCTCTCGACATCTGTACCGCAGAATAGCTCTGGTCCTTTGTCAGGCTCAGCATGACGGTATCCTCGCCATTATAGCGGCCGATACTGTCCTTGTCCTCCTTCGCCATCGTTACATTCGCGATATCCTTTAGGTAAATCGTATTGCCTGTGCCCGTGGTGATCGGAATATTTCTGAGTGATTCCACGTCATCGTAGGCATTGCCGGAATTAACGGAAAGCTTCTGGGAGCCGACATTGATCGTGCCGGCCGGCATCGTGAAATCCGCACTACCGACAATGGATGCGACCGTCGACATCGAGAGCTTATACTGCGACATCTTCTCCGGAATCAGCTGCACCTGTACATACTGCTTCTGACCGCCGGAGAGCGCTACGGAGGCGACAGAGCTCAGCTTCGAAAACTCGGGGGAAAGCGTGTTGTCTGCGTAGTTATACATATCCTCCTGTGTCGGGTTTGAAACCGCGAGGTACATGGAGGCCTGTTCGTTCATGTTCATGGACAGATAGGTCGGATCACCTGCCGCATCCGGAAGACTGGACTTCACGGAGTCCATCTTTTTCTTCAGGTCATCATAGGCCTGGTCCATATCTGTGCCGTACTGATACTGCACGATCGTCATGCCGAAGTTTTCAGAGGACTGCGAGGTAACCTCCTTCACATCCGAAAGCACGGCAACCGCATCCTCGATCGGCTTTGTGACGAGCTTATCGACGTCCTCCGGTGATGCTCCGGCATAGGTTGTCGTGATGATCATCATCGGCATGTCGATGTCCGACATGAGCTCCATCTTCTGATTCACAAGTGATGTGATACCAAAGAAGATAAGACTGATTACCACGAGGAACGTCGTGACAGGACGCCGTAAGACAAATTCTGTTATTTTCTTCATGTCATCCCGCCTTCCTGTTTATGCGTTTGCCTGCGCGGCTGTTGTTTCTGTGTTAGCCGCCGTTTCGGATGAAGCAGCCTCTGAAGCTGCCGATGACTTGGCTGTAGCGGACTGGTCACCTGCGTCAGCGGTGGAAGCCCCGGACACATCCGTCGTGGTGGAATCCGCGATCCGAACGGTTGCCCCGTCGTAAAGGTCCTCGGTCCAGGAGCCCACAATCTGCTCCGTGCCGTCAAGACCATCCAGCACCTGGTAATTTGTGCCATCGGAGATACCGGTTGTGATATAGACTCTCTTGACCGTCTCCCCATTATAGATATAAACGTAAGGAAGTCCGCCGGAATAGTACACGCAATCAACCGGCACAAGGAGTGCGTTATCGGCTTTACCGGATACAACAGTCACCTTCGCGCTGGAGCCATCCGGAATCGTCGTCGCGTTCTGAAGGTTTGCCTTGATGGTGAACATACCGGTCTGTGCACCGGCTACCGAGCCGATCTCCGTGATTGTGCCCTGATAGTCCGTTCCGCCCTTCGAAACGACGACGGCATCGCCGACATGAAGGTTCTGAAGGATCGAATCGGTTACGTTAAAGTCGATGCTCTTCTCGCCGTTACCTGTGATGATGCAGAGCTGGGACTGCTGAGAAACCATCGCATGCACGGTCATATCCTGGTTCTGGACAATGCCGTCGGCCGGTGCAGTTACTGTCGAATACTCTACGTTCGTATCATACTGAAGCTGTGCAGCCTGGGCCTGGGCTCTTGCGGCCTGTACCTGGGCAGCCGCGGCCTCGGCAGAGTTCTTCGTCTGCTGGTAGGTCTGTGCTGCGATATCGCCGGCCTGGTAGAGCGGGGTCATTCTGTTCAAAGCATCCTGCGCTGTCGCAGCCTGCTGGGCAGCCGCCGTGACGGAGGCATTAGCCGCATCAAGCGTCGACTTCGCGGCATCGATCTGCTTCTGGTTATCAATCTTTGCGATCGGGTCGCCCTGCTTCACAGCTTGACCGTTCTCGACATAGACCTCGAGGAGCTCGCCGGCCACCTTCGGCATCACATAGTAGGTGTCAGAGGGGTTCACGGTGCCCATGACCGCGGACTGTTCTTCGACGCTGCCGGTTGTCGCACTCGTGAGTGTGACGATCGGGAGCGCTCGAGTCTCTAGCTCCTCCGGTGCCTTCGTAAGACGCTTAATGGCGAAGAATGCAATGATACCGATCACTGCGATGACAAGCACTGCATTGACTATGCCACCGATCCCGGAGCGCTTCTTTTTGCTCTTACGGCTTCTGGTCTCCTCATGTGCCTCTTCTCCTTGTGTCTTTCTTGTCTCATCCATTTTTTCTCTCTCCTCTTTTATGATTTTCTTCATTCAGCTGCTTGATTTCGTATTTCCGGCTTATGTTTACTGGCGTATTGATGCGTATCGCTTCGTAGTTTATGATGCTTTACCCGGACTAGTTTGCAATTGCCTGTGCGGACTCCGAAGGCTTCGGATTTAATGTTCTCATCTCCGCGGATTTCGAAGGCTGCGAGTTTAATGTTCTGACTTCCGCGGATTCCGAAGGCTGCGAGTTTAATGTTCTCACCTCCGTGGCCTGTGAGAATAATGTCGGATCATAGGCCTTCGCTCCATATTTCAAAATATGAAGGATCAGTTTATATTCATCCCGCTTTTTCTGTTTATCCTCATCATGCGTCACGATATTAAGCACAACCATCATCGTAATCACGAAGGAAAACCTGAGAATAGCTTCGATCTCACTGTCAGTCCATCGGCTGTTAAAATCGCTTAGGTCGATGTGCGTCTGTATCCAATCCTTGATTTTATCCTCTTCATCATTTTCCAGTGGAATAGGGAATGGATGTTGATCCTGCTGGAGCGTCATATACTGGCGGAGAATCTCCCAGCCCTCCTGCACCGGTTCGTCAAATTCCTGAGAGGTCAGCTCGTAGAGTATATCCTCGAGAAAGCTGAACCAGTGATAGCCCGAATTTTCTGCGTGCTGCATGAGATATTCCATGAAGCCCTCGCGCCGTTCACGGAGGATATAAACCATCAGATCATCCTTATCGGCGAAATACGTGTAGAAGCTTCCGTGTGAGATGCCGGCTTCCTTTGCAATCCGGTTCAGCGAGACCTTATCATACGGTACCCGGACAAATTCCTTCCTGCCCGCCGCAAGGATCCGATCCTTTTTTTCCTTCGAAAGCTTTTCAAAGCGTTCTGATGCCATGATGTTCCTTTCTATTCTGTATGAAGCAGTTTAAGGTCGATTTTTTCATCCGAAGCATCGGATGCGATGCGAATCTGTAAAAGTGACTTCATCTGTGAATTTATTAATAAAAATGACAACCTGTCACTTTCTTCGCACGTACAAAGATAGTGACAAGTTGTCATTTTGTCAACAGACAATTTGAAACAATGCCAAAATTTTATATTTTGTTTAGAAATTAAGCAAAATCTTCGGTGCATGAGAATCGTCCCGGTCGATGGTATTTGAATGCTATCGACCGGGACGATTCTCACGCATCGGAACTCTATCTTTTGGCGTTGCGCTCTTCTTCCTCTTCGAGGTTTTTGGTGACGGTGATTTCCTGGTTGTCGATGTGCTCCTTCATGAGAGCCTTGGCGCGGATGATATCGCGGAGCTTGATGGCTTCGAGGATGCGTTCGTGTTCGTCGATGAGGGTGCCGCGTTTTGCCTCGTCCTTGATGTATTCAAGGCGGTAGCGGTACATCTGTTCGCGGAGGTTGTTGATCATCTGAACGAGCTTTGTATTGCCGGAGGCTGCGTAAATGATGTCGTGATAGGCTTCATCGGCTTCGGCGATTTCCATCTCAGAGGCGCCGGCTGCGACTACTTCTTTAAAGTGGTTTTCGGCATCCTGCAGTTTCTGCAGCTCTTCGTCGGTGATCCGCTGACAGGCGAGGTCAGTCGCAAGCTCCTCGAGGGCACCACGGACCTCGAGCACATCCTGGAGGCTTCGCTGTGAAATGCGGGCAACCTCGGCGCCGCGGCGGGGAATCATGATGACGAGTCCCTCGAGCTCGAGCTTTCGGATGGCCTCACGAATCGGCGTTCTCGACACGCCGAGCTTCTCTGCGAGCTGAATCTCCATCAGTCGCTCGCCAGGCTTCAGCTCACCCTTCAGGATCGCCTGCCGGAGTGTATTGAATACAAGATCCCGAAGCGGGAGATATTCATTCATATTGACTGTAAAATCACTCATCATGATTCCATTACCATCCTTTTCATATTACTTTTTGTGACACCGGAGACGGTTCTCCTTGTCAGCTTTTTTGTTAATAGAAACCGTCCTGAATATGCGTAGCTCAGCCAAAAGCTGACAGAGAGAACCGTCCCCGTTGTCAGCTATTTCCGCTGCTGCCAGGGGGCTGTGAGGTAAACCTGTCTTGCCAGTGGTCGGTATTCGCCATTGCGGAAGGCTTCATAGCAGGCCTTTGCCTTTTCTTCATCATCGAAGATGCCAAACACCGTTGGTCCGGAGCCGGACATGAGACTGTTCAGGGCGCCACAGATAAGCATTGCTTCCTTAATCTTTTTAATTTCCGGATAGGCTTCAAGCGTGACGGTTTCGAGGATATTTCCGAGATGCTCCGCTACCTCCGGGATGCTCTGGTGCTGAAGTCCCGCGATCACGCTATCGACGTCCGGATGTGCCTCCGGCGGCCGCTCTGCGACATTCAGGTGCTCGTACACATAGCGGGTGGATACGGACAATGCAGGCTTCGCGAGAAGAATCGGACAATCGGGTAGCTTTGGCAGCACGGTCAATTTCTCGCCGATGCCCTCCGAAAGGGCTGTGCCGCGAAGAAGGCAAAATGGAATGTCCGCGCCGAGCTTGACGCCGCGTTCCATGAGCTGGTCGCGCGTTAGGCCAAGATCAAACATCCGGTTCACGCCGAAAAGTACAGCCGCTGCGTCTGAGGAGCCGCCTGCCATGCCGGCTGCGACTGGGATCACCTTCTTAAGAAACATGCGGAGACCCGACTCGATGTGGAACTCATCCATAAGGAGCTTTGCGGCCTTAACCATCAGATTGTTCTCATCCACCGGAAGAAAAGAAAGATTCGTCGTGAGGCGGATCCCCGGCTCATCCTCCCGGTAAAGATCGATGTTGTCATGCAGCTTCACGGTCTGCATGACCATCCGGACATCATGATAGCCATCCGGACGCTTCCTCAGTACATCAAGCGACAGATTGATCTTTCCGTACGCCTGAAGCTTCATTTCATTTAACATACATGATTTCCTGTAGTTCTCTTCTGCTATCTAATGGGACTTCGTCGGAAAATGATAGCAGGAATATTCTGTATTTTGGTCTTTGTATACAATACTACTCGTATTGTACTTTATTTTGTGCATTGAATCAAGCAGTGGCGTATTTACCTTTGAAAAGGTACTCATTCGATTTCATGCTCGTCTACTTATTATTGTGTCTTTAAGCTGGCGCTTCAGATTTCATTCGAGTGTGAATTAGCATATTATAATTTATTTGTATTTAATTTATATCTATTTTTATTGCTTTTATTATGCGTTTGTAATACAATTGCATTGTATTAATATTCTTTTTTGGAGGATTAACTTATGGCAAGCGTAATACAGGTTAGAATCGATGATGATATTCGTGAAAAAGCCGACGATCTATTCAAAAGTCTCGGTACCGATACAACGACTGCAATCCGCATCTTTTTGGTGCAGGCTCTTCAAGTAGATGGATTTCCTTTCGAAATTAAAAGGATGCCATCGAATCCGATGACACCCTTATCAAGTGTAGAAATAGAAAATAAACTTGCACTTTCCCGAAAGCATACTGTTGAAGGGAAAACCAAACCTGCAGATCGCATGGTCGCCGAGATGAGGACGAAATATGGTCTATAAAATCGTCGTCACAGAAGACGCGGAAGCTGATCTTGATAATATCCTTCGTTATCTTCTGTTTGTCAAAAAGAGCAAGCAAGCCGCTAAAAATGTATTTGAAGATTTCGAAGATACAAAAGAAACCTTATCGAGCATCGCAGGCAGTTTGAAATATGTGGATAATGATCACCTACGGGAGCTTGGCTATAAACGAATAAATTTTTTAAGGCATGATTACTTCATGCTATTTAGAATAGAGCGCAATATTGTAACCGTCGACAATATCTTTCATGTATTACAGGATTATGAATCCTATTTAACATAATCCCTAAGTGTAGTTAACAGCTGATATCGTTCTTCCAAACGATTCACTGAAGACATACTTTTTTGGAATATTCTTTCTTTTTTATCAAGTTCATAGAGGTGGTTTTCAAGATCTCTTCTTTTTGCCAAAAACGTTTGGAGTTCAACTGTTGTTTCGCTTTCTGCCTTCTCAAGAGTCTTAATGTGTTCTATATGGCTTGTTTCGTTTACCAATAACTTCGAATTGTCTACAGTCATGGTAGTTTCTTTTTCATCAATGTTTGCCGGATGTGCCTGCATGTAGGCATTGTATTCCTGGGCACACTGGTCCTGCGTCTTGATAAGCGTGAGGATGCGGTCGGCGCTGTAATAGCTCGTCGCGTCCTGGATCATGTCCTGGAAGAGCTCACGGCGCCGCTGGTCCGGATTTTCTGTGCGGCTTGTGCCGGTATAGCTGTCTAGAAGTGCATCGATCCGTCCGACCTCCGCCTTGATTCTGTCCTTGATTTCATGGATTTCCGCGCTCTTTCTATGCTGCAGTCTCTTACGCTCGTTGGTCTGCTGCACATATACGACAAGTCCCGTGATCATGAGGAGCGCACCGACGCCGATCAGAATATAATCGGCGATAGCCGGCACCGTTGCCACATGCATGAGAAGCAGCACGAGTCCAAGCACAAGAAGCACCGCCCCGAGAATGCTTACACCAGGCACTGCCTCCTTTTTCTTTTTTGCCGCCAGGGTCCGGTTCCACTTCTCCCGGAGCTCCGTGAGATTTTTCTTGTCTCGTTCCACATCGGCGAAGCAGCCGCCGACTGACTGGATGTCGGTAAGTGCCGGTACCTTATCCTTAAATTTTTCCGCTGCCTGATTCCGGGTGCTTAGAAGCCGCGCCTCTTTATCCTGCGGCGTCAACAAATCATTTTCGGCGCCGAAAAAGCCGGTGAGCGCCTGCGCCGTATCCTGCTGCGCCATCAAAGCCTTATGATAAAGCTTCTGAAGCTTCTCCTGCTGCCCGGCCTTCTCCCGTTCCTGATTGGCCCGATCGATCTGACTCTGTACGGCAGCCTTCTGTTCCAAAAGTGCCTGCCGCTTCAACACGGCATCATAGGTTTCGATCGCGTTCGATACGATGGCCTCCTCGGTCTTCGGGCGCTCCTCCAGTCCCTTTGTTTCCTGCTCGATGGCCATGCGCTTCTGAAAAATTTCACCGGTACGACGATTCGGCGACAGCGCCTCGATCTGTTCCTTTAGCTTAGCCGGCGCAGCTGCACCTTCCTGCAAAATCAGAGCTGCACCTTCACCTGTGATATAGCGCTTCGCCTCCTTTGAGAGCTTTCCATCATGCTCTACCTCTGCAGAAAAACCGGCAATCATCTGCTGCACAGTATCTGGTGTTGCTTTCTCATTTCCAACACGATAGGTCTCGTCCTGCACAGAAACTACATAAAAGCTGCCATTAAGTGCCTTTTCAACAGCTTCCGGCTCCCGCTTCATTTCCATCGGAATGCTTCCACGAAGCATCACCTCCACGAGATCCTCCTGATGGAGCCTACGTCCGCCCATCGTCCCGAGAATCTCCTCGACCTCTCCGAGCGGTACATTTGCGATCTCCGGATCATCCGATGGCGTACCAGTCAGAAGCGAAAGCACTGCCCGCACCCGCTTCATGATTGCGTCAATTGTTTCCAGTCCCGAAACATCGACCGGCACCATCCAGGGATGCCGCATCGCATCATCAAGAAGCTGTACACGATAGGTATGACTGCTCTCATCAATATCCAAAAGCTTAAAGCCATGCTGCCCGGCCTCAGAAAAATCCGTCCCTTCAAGACAACCTGCATAGGAGAAGATTCCCCTGTCATCGATCCGCCCGCTCGCAGCGCATGCTCTTCCTCCAAGCGCCAGATAGTCAATGCCTCGGCCAGCAAAATCCTCCCCCGCCGGTATCTCTTTTCCCCGAAGCATCACAATATTAAAATCCCGCCGGTCAAGCTTCTCAGAAAAAGCCTTTGGATCCGCCAGCGCCTGCCCCGTGATCACGATATTTCCAGGCAACCGATACTTCCGTACCGACTCATTGAACACAAAAAGATTCTCCGGCATCGGTTCAGCAGGATACAGAAAAGTCTCCCTTCCATCCCCATCTGGCAGATAGAAGAACGAAAGATACGGATGCTCTGCCATGGTCTCCCGCACCCGCTTCTCGATGTCCTGATAGACCGCCGCTCTCCCGAACAGTCCACCGGCAATGAGCACACCAGCCACCTGATGCCGATCCGCATACGTCAGCATCCGCTCAAACGTAGCAAACAGTTCCTCCCGTCGCGCCTCCTGCTGCTCCTCCGATAAAAACGCCGGCAGCGCCGCACACAGCCCCAGATCACCACAATGAATCAACTTCATACCATTCACGCCCTTCCTATCAGATGTCCTTATTGTAATAATCCATAATGAATTTTTAAAGTCACAAATACGGCTGCTTGGTAAAGCGGGAATGGCCAGTGGAGCCGTGAGGGGCCCCTCCAGAAGACAAGGGACGCCAAGTCTAATCGCTATCCAGCCATTTCGAACTGGGCCGGCCCAATTCAGGAAAAATCCTTGAAGGGATTTTTCCTTCAATGGGCCTAAAAAATCGGGCCTTGTGGGCGCCGATTTTTTACCCTGTTCGAAATGGCTGGCTAGCGAAGACTTGCGTCAGAAATGTCTTCTGGAGGGGCCCCTCACGGCTCCACTGGCCATTCCCGCTTCACCAAACAGCCTTAGTTTCTTGAAATAAATCAGCGGATCATGACACCGTAGCCGTTGACGAAGTGTCCGTCCGGCGTCTGCTTATTCACGTACATCGCGCCATACGGGATGCCGTTTCCGGAATACTGATTGAAGTAGTAGTAGGCGCTGCCGATGACCTGCCAGCCGGTCAGCATCTTGCCGTAGGTGCCATCGTGCTGCATGTTGAGGTAATACATGTAGCTTCCATCTGTGATGAGACCGGCCTGCATCTTGGCATCCTGGCCCATATAGTACCAGTCGTGACCTGACGGGTTGACCCAGCCTGTTGCAAGGACGCCGTTTCTGATGTAGTACCAGTTGCCGCCCATCTGCATCCAGCCGGATACAGCATTAGCGGTGCCCGGAGTTGAATTTGAGCTCGGCGTTGATGTCTGAGAGCTTGTGCTGGTATAACTTCCGGTAGCCTGGCTGCCCACATTCGTCGCTGTCGTCGTCGGGATACTGAAGGTTGGCGTATCCCAGGAAAGATCATCATCGACCGAGCCACTATCTGTTACAAACTTCGAGTTCGCAGTATAGTTGTCACCGGTCTTTGAACCCTTCTTCGCCTGTGCGGCAAGCTTCGTGATGGTGCGATTATTCCGATTATAGGAGGAAACATCGATTTGATCGACGGACGACTTCTTCACAGACTGCGTTGTCGTATGTTCTTCGCCATCCTTATTCTCCCACGTAATCACGAGAGAATAGCTATCTGCATATTCATCACCTTTTGTGATCTTTGCATAGGTCTTCGTGCCGTTCGTTTGTGTACCCTTTTTATCCCAGTCAACGTTAGATGGGTTTCTCAGCACATAAAACGGATACGCCGATGCCTTGATTTCAATCTTCGAGTTTGACCGGGACTTGATGGTCACGGCATAGGCTCCCTTCACTGTCACCGAGGTCGTACCGGTAAACTGATATCCCGTCTCCGGCTCGATTTCGATCGACGTATAGGTATAACTGTGCTCCGGAATACTCGTCGTCGAGCTGGTCTCATAATCTGAAACATAATATCCGGCGGATTCTTCCCGTGGTTCCAGTGCACTATAAAGATCGCCCGGCTTCATATCCTCCATATCCTCCGGCGTGATATCGAGTACAATCTGATTGACCTGGGTTGCCGCTATCGATGCAAATGCTGACATCATCGACAGCATTGCGATGCCTGCACCGGTCAGAAGCATGTTCTTTACTCTCATAGATTTTTCCTTTCTGCTCACCCTGCATGAGTCTTAGCGTATCTTAAAAATTTCTATTCATACCCTCACCTTAACGGAAGCGGAACAAAGTTTCAAGCAAAGTCCGAATGTTGTATTGATGTTGTAAGAAAACCTTAATGGGGTCCGGAGACATTACAAAAAATAGCGCACAGCAGAAGTGATCCGGCAGTGTCATTTGAATGACATTGGCCGGACCACTTCCGCTGTGCGCTGGTTTATGTTTATATGAGCGCTATGTATTAAACCTTTTCCTCAATCACGCCGGAGGCTGCTTCGCTCTTCGCTTCTGCAACGGCAGCCTTGTCTGCTGCGGACTGCTCCGCTGTGATGGAAGGATCTGTCGGATCCCAGGTCTGTGTGGTCGGGATTGCCTGCGGAATTGCTTCCTTCTCGATCGGACCCTTGTCCCATGGATCACTGTAAATCTCAACAACTGTACCATTCGGTGCATTGTTATAGATCCATGCAGCATCTGCTGCTTTCAGACGGATGCAGCCGCCGGAGATGGCATTATCCATGTAGTTATAAACATCCGAGCCGGACATATCGCGGTTATTCGGTGTCGTATACAGCAGTGAATGAAGCAGGAAGCCATTATAAAATCTGGACAGGAACTGGCAATAGCAGTCTGTATGCATGAAGTGCCAACGGTACTTCTCATAGATCTTATAGGTGCCAAGCGGGGTATCCGTACCATCCGTCAACATGAATACCTTGTACGGGATGGTGTAGTTGCCACTTGAATCCTTTGCAAGGATCGTCATCGTACGGGATGCCTTGTTGATGCGAATCTTATAGGCACCCGGCAGACCCATGACCGGCTCAAGGTCACGGAGCGCCACACCATGCTCATCGAAGTAGATGTGGTAGCCGTCGATATCCTGCCAGCCGGTGACAGCATTACCATTAACAAAATAGTACTGCTTCTCATCATCGAAGCCCCAGCCGGTATAGAGCGCATCACCCGGAATCGAGTAATGTGCGCCGCCTGCCGCATCATAGTAAACGCCTTCACCATAATTGTTATCAAGCGGCTTCGCGGTAGAGCCGATATTATAGCCCTTCTTCACAAACGCCATCTTGAAGCCAATGATGTATTTATCGCCGCCCTCGACGCCGACAGCCTGTCCCTCTGGCGCCCAGTCGGTCAGTGTACCGTCATTGAGAACCGCACGAGTATAAACCGTACCAAGTGTGTGGGAATAGCCCTTTACACGTACCATGATGGCCTGCACCGGTGTTGTGCCCGGTGTGGTCTCATTGGAGCTAGCCCAGGGACCCCAGCCATTATTATAGGTATAGGTTCTATAATACCATCTGCCGACATTCTGCTGCTCGATTCGGAGATTCGTGAAACCATTCGGCGCATACACAAGCTTGTTGAACTCGTGCGTCGAGCTCTGATCCACAAGGTTCCCGCCGATCGTCGCATAGTAGGATGCCAGCGGATAGAGATTTAAGATCGGATCCGGATCCGGTGTGCTCTCCGCCGGTACCGTGATATACGGCCGGATGGACTCTACATCGATGCCGACCTTCGGAAGCGTTCCATTGGAGGAGTACGCTGTCGCGGTCGATACCGCCGTAGTCGTCGTACTCGATCCTGCTGCTGTCGTCGCAGATGTAGCACCAGCTGCTGTTGACGTGCCTGCTGCTGTCGTGCTGGTCGGTGCCGTCACTGTCCCGGCTGCAGCCGTAGACGTGGTCTGTGTCGTCGCAGATGATCCATTATTTATTCCACCGGCGCGGTTCGTCACGACATCCACTGCTGCGGCTGTCGTCTCGTCGACCGCTGTACCGGCAGCGAGACTATCGCCCGGTCCAAATGCAAAAGCCGTCAGCGGCGGGCTTATCAGTGACGCCGTCATGACTGCCAGAATTACCTTATTTCTTAAACGCATAATTCCTCTTTTCCCCGAGAGCCTGAAGCTCTCCAATGCTTACAAATTCA
>Ga0256404_1000867_pt1 | contig 77458 bp, 75 predicted proteins | sample RumenRJG_01DNA_FD_185990 | JGI IMG/M metagenome (GOLD analysis project Ga0256404, IMG submission 185990) | Bovine rumen microbial communities from Lethbridge, Alberta, Canada - RJG_01 | ecosystem: Host-associated > Mammals > Digestive system > Stomach > Rumen | place: Canada: Alberta | collected...
CCGTTTGTCTAGTATTCTTTGGAATAGTCTGATTCCTCATGGATTTCTTTGCCATGTTTCTCCCTCCTAACACTTATTCTTTGACAGAACTGTTGAACGATGCACCATTTTTGGCGGGTCATTCAACCGGAAAATTTCTGACACATAAATACAGTTCATAACCGTAGCAAGCATACCGATCTGATCGGCTTTTGTACGGTCGATCGTCTCACTGGTACGTCCTCTCCAGAAGTTTCCTCCTCCGATGACAATACCAACCTGTACACCTGCATCTACCAATTGCTTTACCTGCTTTGCAACAACCGTAACTGTCGGCTCATCAAATCCATGATGCTTGTCCCCGGCCAGTGCCTCTCCACTGAGTTTTAATAAAATACGTTTCATCGTATCTGTCTCCTATGATTGATTTTACTTTCCGTCAAAAAGTCCCTGTACATCAATATCAGCATAACACTGAGAGCAGAAACCTTCGATTACTGCACCGTTATTAATCTGTACGGAACGGGATTTGATATTTCCCATGACTACTGCAGATGTATCAACAACAACAGGTCCCTGTACGTCGATATCACCCTTGATTGCGCCTGCAATGACTGCAGAAGCTGCTGAAATATTACCAATGATCACAGAACCGGCTCCAATCTTAACTGTACCGGAACTTACAACTTCTCCCTCAACTTTTGCCACATCAGCAAAAAACTCTGAAGCTGCACTGTTTCCGTTAATGGTTCCGGTTACAGTTGAACGATGCACCATTTTTGGCGGGTCATTCAACCACTATATTTAGTACAAAGTTTTATTAACTTCCCAAATATAGATAATTAGTCTGTTACAAGTCTCATTATAACATAATATGACTGTTTATGCCAACTACTTTTTCCTGATAATCTGCTTCTCCTGTCACCAAATATATGTTATTATATTGCTTCTCTGTCAAACGTAAAAGTCTTACTGTTCCGGTTTTAGGTGCGTACTCTTCAATTCGTCTGTAATGTTTTTCGGATGCTTTCCTATTTTGCACTATCCGCATATACGCTTCCGGTGCTATTCGCAAATAGCCATCTTTATGTAAAAACTTTCGAAGCCTCGTATACTCTGTTTTAGTTCCCCATCTATCTGTTGGACTAAGAATAACAAGTAATCTCATTCCGTAATTCCCTCCATACTTTCAATCGGCAGAATCATTGGTACCTTTAATTTTTCCGTCGAAGCATCTAAAATAATCCTCTTCAAACTTTCCACCATAATATCAATCGCCGACATTACATTAACCTTGACTCCATCGACAATACAGGCATTATGTAATACATGCGCCAATTCTCTTCTTTCTGATTTTGTCAACTGAATGTTTGACGCTATATTGTTGTGTGCTACTAAATCAACTATTGCACGATACGGTTCTATCAAATCATCAGCCAGATTAAATGCATTCAATTGATTGTCATGATGTATTCCAAAAGTTGGATGAAAACCCGTTGCCACCAGTTTTCTTGCAATTGCACTTCTTACAACAGCATAGCCATAATTCAGTCTGCTATTGATAGGGTTCTCACTTCTTCTGTTAAATCCCTCATGATAATATGCAAAATATTCTTTAGCAGCTAATGATTCACAGTAATCCACATTTTCCTCATCTACAGTTGCCACATGCTCTGCAATTCTTTCCGCACCATCCAAACCCATAATAGACAAAGCTCTGGATTGATTACTTATCTTTTGTTTTATAATATCAATCCATAATTCCATATATTTTTCATGTGTAGTATTTATTTGTGCATGCATTAATTTAGACTGCCTTGCATGACCTTCAAATGGCAACACAATGGCTGTCGGTAAATATCTGTCATCCAGCGTCATCAGTGCCACCTTATTTTGACTTAAGATAGATAAATCCATTGTAGAAAGTCGTATATTAGCACCATGTACCATAATCTGATTCAAGTCCTCTATCGGCACAACTGCAATTCCATCGTCTGTTGTGATTTCCAATTGCCCTTCTTTTATGTGTATTTCTGCTGCATGACTAATTTCAAGTGTACGAAATCCCATAAATGTTACCTCTCAAAGCATCTTTAAGTATACATATTTTATTTCTTCCTGCCCCTCTGTGAAATAGGGCTTTTCATCAACTCCGACTTCTGCATTATCCGCATCAGTGCCTGTTTTTCTTCCTCTGTCAGCTTATTGTAACGGAGCTTGGTCTGCTTACAGAAAACCAACAGAAGCTGTTCTGCCCGGCTTCCTTCAAAGGCTGCCACTTCCTCCAAATCCTGTCGCAGTTCTTCTGCCACAGAGGTCTTCGGTGCTCCGTCATTTCTTCCAACGTGGGCGTTTCTGATATCTTCTAAAATGCCGTCCATGTCCTTATGTACCCGGCTACGGAAATAGTCGCCTTCTTCCACATGGGCTGACTGCAACAGATACATGGTTTTGTCCTGTTCCGTTGTCTGATACTTTTCCATGATTTCAGCCCTTGCCACATCCACCCATGTATCCAGGTTCTGTATCTGCATGGATGCAATCCCTTCCACATAGATTTGTATGTCGGCAAGAAGCTTTGTGAAATCCGGGTGGGTTGCCAGTTCACAGAGCAGTGCCGTATCCACCCGTTTACTCTTTAATAGCTCTATCATTTCGTCACTCAGATGCAGGTCAGAAAGCTCTGCATTCGGGTGACGTTTTGTTTCTGTCCGGGCAAGCAGATAATCGGCAGTCACACCGTAAAAGTCAGCCAGACGGTTGATGGCGTGATGGCTGATATCCTTGTAATCCTCCGATTCATAGCTTCCGAGGGCAGATTTTGACAGCCCGGTTTCACCGGCAAGCTGTTCCAAGGTCAGTCCCCGCTCTACCCGTAGGTCTTTTAATCGTTCCTGTATGGTTAATGCCACAGTATCATCTCCTCATAATCATTTTCTTCTCCATTCTACCACATTTCCGTAAAAGCGGAAAGTCCTGCCAAATGTCCTATATTTCCTGCCTTTCGGATATACGGCACAGCATGAAAAATAAGTGTAGACTTTTCTTAGTTCATCGATGAGCCGTACCTTGAAAATAAAGAAATGTCCACTCTTTTGTGGACGGGAAGGAGTTACATGCCACAATACGCTATTTTACGATTTGCAAAGCACAAGGGAGCCCCATCCGGGGCTCTGGAAGCCCACCACGAACGGAAAAAAGAACGGTATGCCAGTAATCCCGACATTGATACGGAACGCAGTAAATACAACTTCCACACCATCAAACCGAAGGAGCGGTATTCACGATTTATCAAGCACCGAATCGAGGAATCCGGCTGTCGTACAAGAAAGGACAGCACAAGGTTTGTGGATACGTTAATTACCGCAAGCCCGGAGTTTTTCAAAGGGAAATCCACACAGGAAACGGCAGCCTATTTTAAACGGGCTACGGAGTTTCTTGCGGACCGGGTCGGCAGGGAAAACATCATTTCTGCGGTGGTACACATGGACGAGAAAACACCCCATCTGCACCTGACCTTTGTTCCGCTAACCAAGGATAACCGGCTTTGTGCCAAGGAGGTTATCGGAAACCGGGCAAGCCTTACCAAATGGCAGGATGATTTCCATGCTTACATGGCAGAGAAGTATCCTGACTTGGAACGTGGAGAAAGTGCCCAAGTCACGGGAAGAAAGCATATCCCCACAAGGCTCTTTAAGCAGGCGGTCAGCCTTACCAAACAGGGAAAGAAAATCGTGCAGACATTGGATAACATCACCGTGTTTAACGCCGGAAAACAGAAGGAGGAAGCGTTACAGCTTTTACGGAAGTGGTTTCCCCAGATGGAGAATTTCCTCGGGCAGCTAAAGAAGTATCAGGTTACCATCGACGATTTGATTTCCCAAAACAGGGAACTGGAAGCCCGGGCAAAAGCCGGGGAAAGCGGAAAACTAAAGAATGCAATGGAACGGGCGAAGCAGGAAAGCGAATTAAGGGAGCTACACCGGCTCATGGACCGGATACCACCGGAGCTTTTAGCAGAGCTCAAACAGGAAGCAAAAAAGGAAGACAGAAACCGATAGCCGGCATCTTTGGATGCCGGGAACCAAGGAAACCGAGGAGGATGCCTATGGGAAAGAACCGAAACGGTACGGAATCGCCGGCAGGAAAGGTCCTTATGGCTGAGGACGGAAAACAGTATTTTGTGTATGGGAAAAACCACATTGAGATATCCGAACACTTTGCCACAAACGGTAAGAAGCTGGATGCCCTGCTTACGGATGTAATGCTATACACTGCGGAAGGTAAGATTTCTGCTTAAATACATTGATTATCACCCATGCTTACGCTATAATATTTTTACAGGCAGTATTGTAAGCGTGGGTTGTTTCAAAAAGGAGGATTTTGATGAAACAACCAAACAATACAACCATTTATAACACGGCACTTTACCTTCGTCTGAGCCGGGACGATGAGCTTCAGGGAGAAAGCGGAAGTATCCGCACCCAACGGATGATGCTCCGGGAATACGCCCACGAACACGGTCTGAACGTGGTGGGTGAATACATTGATGACGGATGGTCCGGCACCAATTTTGACCGCCCGGAGTTCCAACGGATGATTGATGACATCGAGGATGGCAGAATCAACTGTGTTGTGACAAAGGACTTGTCACGTCTTGGCAGAAACTACATTCTGACCGGGCAGTACACGGAGCTTTATTTCCCAAGCAAGGGAGTACGCTACATTGCCATCAATGACAACGTGGATACCCTTAACGGCGATAATGAGCTTGCCCCGTTTTTAAACATCCTGAATGAGATGCACGCCAGACAGACCAGCAAGAAGGTCAAGGCAGCCTTCCGCACCCGCTTTGCTAATGGTGCCCATTACGGAGCCTATGCACCCCTAGGGTATCGAAAGGACCCGGAGCAGACGGGACACCTTCTGATTGACCCGGATACCAAGTGGATTATCGAAAGGATATTTGAGCTTGCCCTGCACGGTGCAGGAGCAGCGAAAATCACACGGATACTGATGGAGGAAAAGGTTTCCACCCCGGCGTGGGTAAATTTCCAAAGAAACGGCACCTTCGCCCATGTATTTGAGGGAGCAGAGGAATCCAAACGGTATCAGTGGACGATAGCACAGGTAAAAAGCATCCTGAAGGATGAAAACTACATCGGGAACAGCGTGCACAACCGCCAGTCCACCGTCTCTTTTAAAAACAAGAAGGTGGTACGAAAGCCCGAGTCGGAGTGGTTCCGGGTAGAGAATACCCACGAAGCCATCATCACGAAGGAAGTATTTTTACAGGTACAGGAGCAGATAGCCGGTCGCCGGCGGGTATGCAAAAACGGACAGACCCAGATATTTGCCGGACTTATCAAGTGTGCCGACTGCGGATGGACGCTTTCTTATGCGGAAAACCGGCAGAACAAAACACCTTACGGCTACTACCACTGCGGGAAAAACGGACAGGGACTGGGACAATGCTCCATGCACTACATCCGCTATGATGTGCTTTACGGATATGTGCTTTCCAGACTGCAATACTGGTCGGAGCAGGTGCACCGGGACGATGAAAAACTGCTACAGCAGTTGTTAAATGCCGGAAACAAGGAACGCAGTGCCGTAAAGAAACAAAGAGCCGTGGAACTGAAAAGAGCCACAAAGAGAAAAGCCGAGGTAGACGGACTGTTTACAAAGCTGTACGAGGACTGGTCTTTGGGAAAGATAACCGAATACAACTTTACCATGCTTTCGGAACGGTTTCAGACGGAGCAACGGGAACTGGAAACAAAAATCCGGGAATTGCAGGAAGCCTTAAGCTCCATGGAACAGACGGAAAGCGATGCAGAAAAGTGGGTAGAACTGATTAAGCAGTACGCCAGTCCCACGGAACTGACCACCGAGCTTTTAAACACCCTGATTGAGAAAATCGTGGTGCACGAAGCTGTAAAAAGCCCGGATGGCTGCCGGAAACAGAAGGTAGACATCTACTACCGCTTTATCGGAAAGATTGATTAAATGAAACTCCCTGCGTGTCGGGATGCGGTACGCAGGGGAAGCAATAACCTTAACTATGGGAGTCCGGGCTTTAAAAACCTGACATGAATGTTAGAAAATCCATCATTGATAAGACTTCTAACCATTCTGCAGCGTTCACGATATACGGACTCTTCACAATCACTTCCATCAGCGTTTTTCCGAAATTCATCCAAGGTGATTTTCTTCATCATGGCATGTTTCTCATGGTACTTCTCCGCATTCTTTTGAAGCATCAAGATAAAAAAAGACCTGCCGACACTATATCGACAGGTTATGGTAGGTTACTGTATTGCCCGATACTTATTTATTTTACTTGGTTTCTGACGGATGTACCGCTGCGTATGTCCCTCCTCGGCAGAGCGCGCTTGCGTTCACCCAACCGGGTGAACGTAGATATCCGAAAATGCAAAGTCTGTGGAAAGTATTTCTTAGCCGAAAGCCTGAAATATGAACTATGTAGCGAGAAATGCCGTAAAGAGCAGGGCAAGATTAAGAAGCGGGAACTTGATGCCCGGGCAGTCGAGAACAGTTATGACCGGACATATAAAAACGAGTGCCAGCGGTGGCGCAACATCATTCACCGGGCAGAGAAATCCGAAGACACCTCCCCGGAGACTCTCTCAAAAACGAAATCTACCTTTGAAGATTTCAAGGCTGAGGCTCTGAAAAGGAAAACTACTGTTAAGGAAGGGCAGTCCTCCCCAAAGAATTTGAGGACTGGATTCTCGTCCAGTCCTCTATTCTCTATAAAATATAGTCACTTACAAATAGCTCTTTAAGAATAGCTTAGTTTACTTTTTCTTTCCGGCAGGCTTCTTATCTTCGGTCTTTTTTTCGGCAGGCTTTTTAGATACCTCCGCCGTTTTCTCCGCTACAGGCTCCTTTACCTCAGAAGCCTTTTTGTTGGTGGTCGTTTTTAACACATCCGAAAGAACCAGAGCCTTTTCTATATCTCCATCAACGCTGATCTTTCCATCCTCAAGTGCCTTTACGACATCAATCTTTCCGGTTACAAGATCTATGAGCGTTTCTGCGCCTGTGCGTATTCTGCAGTCATTGTCATAATACTCGTAAGGTTCTACTGCGACTTTATCCTTATCGAGTTCAACATAGAACGCCCTTCGTCCTCTCCTTCAATGTCGATCTCAATGGCAGCGTGTTCCTTTACAGCTCCCTTATCAATCTTTTCAACCACCTTTTTTACTTTCTTGACTAGCTCTTCGTAAGTCATGTTCGTTGCCTCCTTTAAATTCTTTGTTAATATGTATCATTAAATTTTGCGCATCTTTGTTAACCTTTCTGGCCGATTCCTCAAATACCTTCGCCTGTCTCAACACGAAAAGCATCTGATGTTTTATATGGCGGTAATCCCTGTCCTTTAAGCTCTCATTCACATTATTAAATCTGTGAATACAATCCTTGCACTGATTTTCAGCTCTTTCTGCGTCCTTTCGAAGATCTGTACCAATCTCGCCTAATGTATCTACAAGTTCACGTAATCTGCGAAGTTTTGACAGAACGCCATAATAATCCGCAGTAATCTTCTTTAGTTTGAACAGCATCCTTATACAGATTATCTCGTTTTTTATCAATTCTATCACTTATCATTTCATTTAACGGACTCGTTTCAGTGGGTCAACGCTTTTTTACAGATTAAAGAAAGAAACTGCATCCGCCAGATGCTCATTTATCGCCCGCATCTCTTCAGTCTGGGCCTGAGTATCCGTACATGCACCTGTAACAGTAGCGCAGCTTGCCGATACTTCCTGTGCACTGGCACCCAGTTCCTCAGAAATTGCTCCCAAATCTGTTGTCGCATTCGTAAGTTCATTTTTTATGCGATCCAGTTCTCCCGCCATTTCCGAAATTGCCGCTATTCCATTCACACTATCATTAACAGCTCCGGATAAAACAGTAAATTTGCCCTGTGTCTCTGTAATGTATTCCCGTTCAGCTTCGATAATACTCCTAACCTTTTCTGCAACGCTTACAGTCTCATTGGATATAGATGTTATCTTCTGCACAATACCGTTGATCTTTGATGCATTTTCGGAACTGCTTTCTGCAAGATCTTTAATGCTCTCGGCAACCACTGCAAATCCTCTTCCTGCTTCACCCGCTCTTGCTGCCTCAATAGAAGCATTGAGCGACAGTAACTGCGTCTGGTTTGCAATCGCATCTATCATCTGTACAGATTCTGAAATGTCTTTAACAGCTTCATTAGTTGCCGATATTTTTTCACTGATCTCCCCAACCGCCAAAACACTGTCATTGCTTGATTTAAGTACGGTTTCCATATACTGGGATGCTTCATTATTGGCTACAGTTATCTCCTCAGATGCGTTTCTAAGTATCCCGATATTGTCATTAAGCCTTTCAGTATTATCGCCAAGTTCAACGGCCTTTTCGGCCATACTCTGCGCAGATTCTGCCACAGACTGTGAGGTTTCCGCCACCTCATTTATTGCTACATTTATCTGGCTGACGCTTTCAACATTATGTCCGGTCTTGTCATCAACCTCAACAACAGCTCCGCTCAAGCTGCCTGCTGAACTCTTAACCGTGCCAACTGCTCTAACAAGTGCATCTTGCAGATCATGTGTAGAATGGACCAGCGAGGCAATTTCTTTCACATGACTCACTGCGCTAAATTTAATGTTCAGATTACCCTCTGCCAGCTTTCCTGATGCATCTGCAAGAGCCTTGATCGGATTAGCTACAAGTCGTGCTACCATAATGGCCACTATGGCAAATACCACAATTATTATAACCGCCACCATCACATTGACGGTTATGGCCTTGCTTTGAGCAGCTTTTACTGTTTCCATCGGTTCACCGGCGAAGGACATGCCCCACACATTTCCGTCTGCATCATAAATCGGCATATAAAATACATAGAATTTATTTCCGCCGATATCAACATTGTCCTTCTCCACTGTCTTTCCGGATTGACAGGCACTCCATATCTCCGGTGCCGATGTGGTACCTATATCCCTGCTCCCATCAGCATTCTTAATTGAAGTTATGAAACGAACATCCCCCTGAAAGATTGTTATATCGACTTCATTTCCTGCAAAACTGTCAACATAGGCAAAACTGTCATCATCCTGGGCAATTATTCCGTTCTGGATATCATATTCAAAATAATTCGCCGCCCCGATTGCAGCCACCTCAAGCCTCTCATATACCTCTTCTTCCATATTACCGCTCAGCTGTCCCACTGACATAAGTGTCAATGCCACAGCTCCGATAATAAGCGGTACAAGTGCAAAAAGCACCTGCATGAGATAGATTGAAATTCCTTGTTTGCCCTTCATTTTTTTCATTCCTCCTGATAAGAAAATATTTGCTCTTTATTTTCAAAACCCGCTTTTACGGATTTTTAAAGCACATCTCTCCCGATTCCGATTTCAAACTGGAAATAATTGTCCCCAACTCAACTGGCTTGGAATAAAAGTACCCCTGAAAACTATGTATGCTCATATCCTTTAGTATATTTCGCATTCCGGATGTCTCTATCCCCTCCACGCAGACATCGGAGCCAAAAATACTGGCTACATCGGTAAAATTATAAACAAGTCTTCGTTCTCTATCATCTTCCTCAATTTTCTGTACAAAGCCCCTGTCAACCTTTATCGTGTCAAACGGCAGATTCTTAAGAAGTCCTATTGAAGAAAATCCCGTTCCAAAATCATCAAGCGCAATATGGATTCCACCTGCTCGAAGCGTTGTCATGACGTTGTTTAGGAGCTTCATATCGAGAAGTCTGCACCTCTCCGTTATTTCAAGACAGAGCTTACTCGGGTCAAATCCTGTATTCTTTACAATATTCCAAACGCTGTCCGTAAAATCAGGCCGTTCAAGCTGCGCATAGGATAGGTTGACATTGATAATAAAATCGGGCAGGATCTCCTGTATCTTTTTTGCATCAGTCATTGCCGTATAAAGTATCCACTCTCCAAGCACCGGAAACAATGGATCTTTTTCCAATACCGGGATGAACTCATCCGGAGGGACCATGCCATACTTATCATTTTTCCATCGAAGAAGCGCCTCCGCTCCTATCAGCTTTTCTGTTTTGGCATCAACCACAGGCTGATACAAAAGATAAAACCCTTCAAACTCATTATTGATTGAATTTCGTATGGAATGCAGTTTTGCCGTGCTCTTTATGTTATCAGTCCTTAGATTATTGCAGAATTCCACGATATCGCCCTGCTTATTGAACTTTGATTCATCATAAGCATATGTCAGGCAGGAATACACCGTCTGATCATCCGTCGTAAAATCATCTACAGCAAAAGTTCCTGCGTGTAATTCTAAAGGAGCATACTCATCTCCAAGCTTTATGCCTTCCCGAAAGTGTGCTCTGAGACCTTCATATGTACTCTCCATATCTTCATATGTCTGAGTCTCGGTAATGATGGCAAATTTAGAACCATCCATGCGGAAGGTTCCGCCTCTGTTGCCTACGTGATCCATCAGGTAACGACCTACACCCTGAAGGACAGAGTTCCCTGCAGCATATCCATATAGCTCATTGATCTCTGCAAACTTGCTGATTCCTATCAAGCAGACCCTCATAGGTATCTTACTATCTATATGGCTACGAATGTCCTCGAAAAAACCGTACTGATTCCTTAAACCTGTCAATCGGTCTATATGGCTTTGTTGGCTGTGGTTTCTTATTGCACCGCCGAAATACTCAGGCTGACCGGATATATCCTTGATCACAATCCCCCGGCAGGTGCATACATCGTACTCGCCATCTTTTCTTCTGGCACGATACTGCATATCATGTCCGCCTGATCTACCGCTGAATATATCATCTATTCCACGGTGGAAGGCATTTCTGTCTTCTGGATGAATGTGTTCCTCCCATATAGCTCCTGCTCCATACATGTATTCACCCGGCAAACCGAAAGCATCCGTTAGTACCTTTGACCATCTTGAAAAATCATACTGCATGTCACACAGATACACATAGGTATCATCACCTATTACGGAAAATGCTTCAAACAGCTCATCCAGCCGCCTCTTCCTTTCCTCGGGGATCTTATCGAATCCGTTCATATCATTCCTCCAATGCTGATAGATCCTTTTTATACTACGGGTTTCATTCTACTTCCGCCTTTACTACGCTGTATATGTTCTCAATGACCTGATTTGTGTTCTGCACATGCAGAAAGTGAAACGGTATCTCTTTACTTCTGACAGTTCCCAACATCTTGTAATACATGGCATGTGATATGCTGTCTGTGAGAAAAAACGCTATATCAACTCCGCCAAGCACCCTGTCAAGACTAAGACTTTCTCCCGCCGTGATGAACACCCATTTCGGAAAAAGCTTCTTTATTCGGTTAGCCCATGCATCCTGTCCGCCTATTAAAGCCACTTTAACATCTTCCATCTCATCCGTCATTTCTTCGACGGTTTTCTCTTCATCACGAAGTTCCGGTTTATCAAGATTATAAACGAGTTCTCTAAGTGCTACCAGTTCGGAATGTTCATCTTCCCTGGCCTTCACCACTTTTTCAAGTGCCCTGACTTTTTCACGGCTTTCCTCGTACAAAATGCGTTGTATACCTGCTTTGTTTTCCGCTTCTTTAACCCGCTTCTTTTGTTCTTCTATGGATTTATTGACAAGTGTTATCAGTGCTTCTTCATCTATTTGACCGGGATCCGGCTCCGATTCAGTCTCTGCGCTTCCTTCCGGGGTTTTATCTGACTCATCCGTGACTCCTTTGCTTTTTGCAAGCCTTTTTAACATATCCTCTGTGATAATATCGCTCTCAAGCTCCGTATCCGATGCTATCTCCATTTTTGATATGCCAAATATTGACCACAGTTCCTCTCTCCTTACACTGTATAGCTTGGCGTATTCCGACGCAATATGCCTAATCCCTGAAAGAATAATCGTCAAATCTGACTCCCTTCCTGGAATTACTCCTTCCCTTGGACAATAGCAGCTGCTCATACACATCTATCATCGACGAATAAAGATCAAATCCATCCCAAAGGTATTGTTCCGACTGTGTATCCTTTTCCTGCATTGCATACCGAATCAGAAAATTTATATCATTTAAGACTTTGTACTCACGATTGTTTTCATATGCTGATTTCGACACAATCTCCGGATTCTCGTTCGCAATCTGCGACGCAAAATCCTTGCGGTCCTCTGACCGCTTCTCCAATATGGCTCCATCCTGTGCCACTGCTTCAATCCTACGCCAGAACTCTCGCTTTTCCTTTTCCTGTGCGTTGATGAATCCAATGATCCCTTCGCAGGAATCCTCCAGTCGGATTCCCATTACTTCGCAAATGGTGGCAACCCTTGCGCAAATGCTGTTGATCTGTTCAACATCTTCACTGCCTCTGCAAAAATCAGTCAGTTCATCTGAACTCACGGAACTGAATTTCTTTAAAACTCCATATTCCTGCTTATAATAGGTCTTATATATTTCAGTAAGGACTGACTTTGCATATTTGCTGCCATTTTCCACACATACAAGCATCATTCCGAGAATCGTCTCGTAATACAGGCTCTTCACACTCTTTTCCGGATCATAAGAAAAAGGAATCTCCTTAAATATACTCTCGTTTCTCAGAAGTGGTTCTTTTCTCAAAAACTCTCTGGCAATCTCCGGGAAAGCCGGTTCCACTTCTTCTGTAATAAAATCCCGTATAAACAGGATGTGTATTCCAAAATTATTATCCATACATTTTACTTTTCAAACCTTAAAGACCATGTTCTTTGCAACTATATCAGTCTGCTTTATTTGCGCATCATCAAGTTCAATTCTAAACACGGAAAACCCGTTATCAAGAGGCTTTCTTTTTATTCCAAACACCTTACCGCCGATCATACGCTCATCAATCTCAAAACCTTCTTCCAGTTCTTCAAAAATAATTCTTCCGACCGTATAACCGTTCATCCTGTTCATCCCTTCGATCGTCAGCGTATTATCAGTTATCTCTGCTTTTTGAATGACATAATGAATGAAATTAAAGTTATATTGTCCAAACTCTTCCTCCATCTGTTCCACCCTCCGCATTGAAATACCTCAAAATTCCCGATTATAACAACAAGGCCAAAACCCGGTTCTGAATTACAGAATCAGGTTTTTATAGTATCAGTATATTATTCAGCAGAATATTATGGTCTGGTCTGGTCTGGGTTCCCATATAATCGTACTCCTGTCAACACCTTTTATGAATTTTTTATTATATTATTATACCATGAGATAACACTTGTTTTCAATGTTTTTCTTTAAACCCATAACTAAATCCATGCCGATATTCATTTTATAAGTGAAGGCCTTCACAAGAAACGGGGTAAAGTCAATGCCTTATTACAAAAGGGGCTAAGTGGATTCGCCCCTTATCTTTCATCTTTTGTTATGATACCCCATGACACAAATATCGCATAAAGGTAACTTGCCCCAAATACATTCAACCGTTTAGGTCCTTTTACGCAACCCTCCTCTTTCTGGACAGCAACTGCATTCTCAAAAGCCATGTTTACCGTTGATCTGGTGATGGTCTTACTTTGTTCCTTCCTGCTGATCACAAGCTCATCCGTAGGCATGCCCGTCTTATTGGAAATCTTTATCTCATATGTAAAATCGACACCTGCTCTTTTATTACCTCGGCCGGCAGTCGTAAACTTTCCGCCTTGGGAGATGACAAGTGCATCCCACAACGCTGCTCTCCACTCACCATCCGGGTAATATAGCTTTATCCTATCGGTAGCGTCCTTTAACTCACAATCCTCCATATCCGATGTCACTCCTGCAAACGTGAAAGCTATGCCCCTCCTGTACACCCACTTTTGAAAAAATCTATAAATCCTCTATTGGAATTAAAGCTTTTATTCCATAGGCTCTAATTCACACCTCTGCCTGGACTATGTGACCAAAGTTGATCTCATCCTGCAAGAGGCCGAACACATATGAAGGGCTTTCTCTGTATAAGCCGGTCTCTGCATCCATCAGTTTTTCATAGATATCAGAATCATATATGGTATGCATGGCATCGTCATATTCTATACCAGCTCCCTCAGTGAGCATTTCTACCAGATCCTGAACCATATACTCCATCATCTGATGTTCTTTTCCCATAGTCAAACACCTACTTTCTTTAACAAAGCAATCGCCTTCTCGGTATGGAATGAATACTGATTCGTCGTTTTTTTGTAAATCATCCCACTTAGCATATTTTCAAAGGTAATCATCCCGTTCTCATATTGCCTGAACAAAAGTGCCATATCATCATCCGCTATCGGTCCGATTACTATATCATATTTATTATCCAGATTACACTCCGGATCGGAGTAGTCCTTAAACTTCTTGCTTCTGTTATTTCTGACAAATCTTGCCCACTCCGGCGAAGTCTCCTCTCCAAAATCCTTTATTTTAAGTTCATCTGTATCCATAAATGAATCGGCTATCTCATATATGCTAAGAACAGGCGATCCACCATAGATCCTCGCCACTCTGTTTGCCATCTTCTCTGCCTGATCTTTCATAACAGTCAAATAGAAGCCCTTTCCAAAATCCTTATACGGGCGGCACATGGCAAGATCTATTTCTTTTATATCTATGTTGCTCCCATGATATAACAGCATCAGTAAGCACCTCCATTATTTCTACACACCATCGCCAGATCATCTATCGCATCATCCAGGCTCAATGTATGTTCTATATCGTAATGCTCCTTTATAAACTCTATCCCTTTATGATCATATAGGTAAATAAACGCATCCTTTGAAGCTATATTGAACCTGTTCGCAAATTCATTAACGCATACCACTGTATAGTTGATCTTCTTTTTTAATTCACTCATAGGAGATCCTCCTTAAATCTGTTATGCTAACATTATCTGTCACTCATCCAATAATCTCACAAAGGAAATTAATTCCCTGTTCAACTCTCTTCTTAACCTGTAGCAATTTCTCAAACTCATATTTTCCCGCTTCCCCATGCGTTCCATCACTTAGAACATGAAATAGTTCTAATATGTTAGCAATATCGGCATGCCTTGTCTTCAATGACTTGCGCAAAAGTGCTCGGAAGATCAGTCATACCCGTCTCTTCCGGATCATTGAAGCGGTTCAGCTCTTTCATATAAGCTTCATTCGTTTCATCGAAATTCTGTTTAATATCTGCAAAGTCTATGATATATCCGTATTTATTATCTCCATAAGGTCTGTTTACCCTTGTTATGGCCTGCAACAGGTTATGGTCCTTAAGCTTACGTCCGAAATACAGGCGTTTTAACCTTGGTGCATCAAATCCTGTAAGAAGCATGTTATAGACTATAAGAATATCTACTGTCATGTTTTTCTTGAAATCGGTGATAATGCCTTTTCTGGTTTCTTTATCGTCGCTGTCATGCAATATAAGCCCCGCAGATAACACGGTCGGATGAGCAGAGTTTTGATTCAACGCACTCTGTACCTCATCAAAATAGGCATAGAGCCGCCTTGCCTGCTCACCTCAATAGGAACAATATCCTTTCCGGACTGCACATAGAGGTTATTATTCTATTTGTAGGAGTGTTTATGTTGAGATTAGTCTGATACTCCGGAGTCGTATGTATAACCTGGCAATTAAAATCAGACAGTATTTTCTTCTCAACATCTGTATTTACATTCAAATAATGGTAATTCGCAATATATGGTGCAACTGCGGAATTACCCTGGTTTTCTTCTCTGAAACAGTTAAATGGAGCCGTTTTTCTGGCCGCAGTACAGTAAAATGCCCCCTGTATTGGCGTTATTCCACCTACCGTGTCATATTCCATATTATTCGAGAAGATCATCAACTGTGTTATGTTGATAAATCTTCTGAACTTCTTATTAGGAAAGCGCTGTTTGTTCATGCGCTCACTTTCAGCAACCATGCCGCCATGGTTATTTGGTTTTTTTACCTCTATGAATATCAGCGGAAGACCATTTATGAACAGGGTGATATCAGGCCTAAAATTATCCTGTCCATTCTGGCAGGTAAATTCAGCCGTACAGTGATATACATTTTTCTCAGGATGTTCATAATCTATCAGCCTTATCGGAGATGTACTCGTAAGCCTTTTATAAAAGCTCTTTCCAAGGTCGTCATTATCAAGTTCCTGTCTGATACTTCTTAAAACATCCTCGGCCTCTCCCTCTCTCTCTGGATTCAACTGCCTAAACTGATTGATGAAAATTTCGCGCAGAATATTAGTGTCAGGATCATATTTTGTTCCTGCCATGTCCTCTGTGATTTTTCCATAATAAATATAGCCAAGCCTTGTTAAATGAACTAAAGCCGGCATTTGTACACGAGTTGCCTCGTTAAACATACTTCTATGTTCTGACACTTATATCCCTCCGATCCATACGGCGGTATGAAAGCTAATTTTCATCCACGTATTCCATGATATCTCCATAATCAACATTCAGTGTCTTGCATATCTTCCCCAGAATACTCATAGCCACTTCTTCATCCTTATTAAGTTTAGTCATAGTATTCGGAGATATATCCGCTTTCTTTCGCAAATCTGCTTTGCTCATTTTCTGATCTATCAATATTTTCCATAATTTGCTGTAGGATACTGCCATTAACGCCTCCATATACCCTAAAAACACATATAATCAGTCACGATAAATTATATCTTAAATCGCCCCTTTTCGCAAGACAAATTCACAATTTCTTTCTACCAACTTCTTGCGATGTTGCTGGTACAAAAATAGGGTGCAGAGCCGAAGCTCCACACCCTTGTATGTTATATATCTCTCTGTGAAGCTACTGCTTCCTGCGCCTCTCGCTGTTTACTTCTTTGGGGGACTGCACTGTTTGCGGCTACTATCGCTTTCTTTGCCGCAAGTCTCGCCCGAAGTGATGGGCGTTCCCCTCTTGCCCTGCGTTTCTGAGGCATCATCAGAATGTGTGAGCAGGTAGCTGCCTCTGGCAACATACTTATCCTTTATTCTGCTTGACTACTTTTCATCTGGTATATAAATCAGGGGCAAGGGTTTCCACGGAGTGGTGCATGCACCCTTGCGGCTGATTTATATACTGGATATCCTAGCCCAAGCAGAAGAAGGAAGACCATTCATCCATTTCCCATGGTAGTTGAACCTTTATGTCGGAACACCTTAGCATTATCATTGCCATCATGTTATCTATGTTTCGAAATCCATAAGCCATTCGTATTGATAGCTTTATCTTGTTGTTTATTGCCTCAATCCTTGCATTGGTTAATCCATACTTTATTGTATTCAGTATTGATTGCTTATGCCGGGTTATCTTTTTTTGTAGTTCAACAAATGCAGGTATTCTACAATGCCTTGCCCATTTAAACCAAGCATCAAGGGCCTCCTTCGCATCTTCTACGGTGTCGTTATAGAAAACTAGACGTAAGGCTTCCTTGAGTTTGTATGCACGATACAATCGTGGGTCTGTTTTTGCTATCCACTCAACCTTAGCTTGTTGGTTAGGAGTAAGATTTGAAGGGGCTTTACCCAATGCCATTTTAGAATTTTTGAGTTCTGTGGCAGTGGTATCTTTTGATGGAGTGCCCTTCTTGGGACGACCTATTTTGGCTTTTGGCTGCTCCTTTGTGGCTGCCTTTGCTTCTCGCCAGGCATCTACTCGAACCGAATCAAGAGCATCCATTGCCCATTCAATAACATGGAATGGATCCACACAACGGTTAGCATTCGGGCAGTATTCTTTTATACATTCATCAATCCATTTAGCACCGTCACCAGATACCAGCTGAATGCTGTTTCTCTGTTCTGGTGTAAGCAGCTTAAAGAACTGCTCAAAAATAGTTTTCCCATGCCCCTTGGCAACCCAGATGACATTGCCCGTATCATGATTAACGACTGTTGTGATATACTTATGTCCCTTGCGATAGCTTGTTTCATCAACACCAATACGAACAAGGTTATCAAATCTTGCATTTGGATTAATATCAAAGTCTTTCTCAACACGTTCGATGATAGGACCTACTGTATTCCATGAAATTCTCATGAATGCAGCAACTGCTACACGAGAACAATTAACAGCCATCCAAGCAGTCTGTTCCTCGAATTTACGTGTAAAGCGAGAACCATGTCTAGCCCAAGGGAAGCGGCATGTAACTACACCATGCTCCTTACAATTGACTCTGCAAGAGGGTCCAACCAGAATAACTTTGTGTCCTGCCCAGTCGCAGGCCCTCCAGGTTCTGGCACCTTCATTACCATTGTCATAGAACTTTGATTTTTTTCCACAAATGCCACATCGACACTGCTCGCCTTTGGTGGCATGCACCTCAATCATGATAGAGGTATCTGCGAGCATAGTAACTTTATCAATACAAGTGTGCTTGACATTTAGGATAGTTTTGATACAATTTTTATTGAGCATATGGGCTCTATTATGATTTTTCAAGTTTTATGCGGATTTGAGCCGATTTTTTATACCACACATCCTAATGAAGAGCCTAGATTACCTCCATTTTTGCATGACAAAAGGCAGCCCACAATGGACTGCCCTAATAAAAGAAAAAGCAGCAAATCATTTACTGATCTACTGCTTGATTTTTGCGATATTTACTTGTTATTTATGCCATTTATTCCTGAATAATTATTTTTAAAGCAATTTCAAAAGTTGCACAAGCTCATGTGATTCTGCACCGCTTGATACCGTCTGTCTGGTATCAAACCGTTTAAAGCCATAATTTTCATAAAAAGAAAGCAATTTTTCTTTATTCTCTGCTTCCACAAATGCTACCATACCACCAACCTGATACTGTAAAATCTGTGTTTGTCTGATTGCTGCTTCGAGCAACTCCTGTCCTGTTATTCTTCCTTTTGCCTTATCATTGAAGTTCTTTCCAAGCTGGGCAATCAGATAAGCTGCTAAATTATAAGTCTGCTCACTCTTATCTATTTCACTAAACCTTGCGAGCTTTCTTTTGGCTGTATTACTAAAAGGCTCTGCCTTTACAACAAGTGGCTTAATTGTAATGGAAAAATACCCCAGCAATTCTGCATCCTCTAATGACAACACTAAATATGTAACTGCCTGATGTTTCTTTGCAAAATCAATTGCCTGCTGCTTTAAAAAACGCTCAACATCTGGATTCAGCGGACATGAAAACTCGGAAAGGAGCTGTACTAATTTGTCCTCTCCGAGCCGTTTTTCCTCACTCGCTAAATACTCACGAATGTTCAGCACAATAAAATTATTTGCTGACTGCATCCGTTTTCTTCCTTTTCTCCATGAATTTTATAATATCATCTGCTCCCTGTAAGTAGGTAACATTGATTGGTACACGAGGTGTTCTGTCGTTGGCAGATGCTTCAATCGCATCGGCAAACATCTCCACCTGTTTCTGACCAGATATGATAAAATTCTTCGTGATACTAGAAGTTGCCATATAAACACCTCCTTTATTAGTATGGCTGTTCTTCTGCCTATTACTCAATGTAATTTGCATTCTTTTCTACCTTTATTCTATTATGGAAATGTCCGCTTTGCAACACAAAAATTATGAAATTTATATTACTTCCTCCTCCTAATATATAGATTGTAGGTATTGAGTATCCTAACAGCCAGTTAGGCCTTATACCTCTCATTGTTTAAGCTGTATGATAGATAAGCATTGGTGTGACCACGCCCTCCTAGGACCATTAGGTGTCCGTACGAAAGCCAGTCAGCCAGCTTATCATCCGCAGCCGTTCGATTTACGTAGGTTGGACTGCTATACGCATGTCCGCTTGATAACCCAGGAGATTGAATAAGCAATGAGGAATGCTGGATACCATGCAAATTCAATCTATGGAGGTATTTATCATGTACAACGCAGTAGGTATTGATGTTTCAAAGGGCAAGAGCACTGTCACCATTATCAGACCCAATGGTGTGGTAATACGTAAGCCCTTTGATGTAATCCATTCAGTAAAAGAACTGAGGAATCTTACAGGCTACATAGCCTCGCTGGATGGGGAAACGAGGGCTGTATGTGAATGCACAGGGCGATACCACGAACCCGTATTGAAGGCATTCTCAGAAGCCAACATCTTTATTTCCGCCGTTAATCCCAAGCTTATTAAGGGTATGGGTGAAAATACCCTCCGTAAGATCAAAACCGATCCTGCTGATTCCAGAAAGATTGCCAAGTATGCTCTTGACAACTGGGCTGAACTGCGACAGTATTCAAGCATGGACGATACACATGAACAACTAAAGGCATTAAACTCGCAGTACAGTTTCATACTCAAGCAGCGCACCGCAGCGAAGGCTAACCTCATATCTCTTCTGGACAACACCTACCCCGGAGTGAACAAGTTATTCGACAGTCCGGTACGTGATGACGGATCTGAGAAATGGGTTGATTACGCATACTCATTCTGGCACGCTGATTGTGTCCGTAAGATAGGTCTTAAAGCCTTCACAGAGCGCTACAATGCGTTTTGTAAGAAGCATCACTACTGTGTCAGGAAGAACAAGGCACAGGAGCTTTTTGAGGCTTCTAAGGAACTCGTAACAGTCTTTCCGAAGGACAGTACCTATAAGCTTCTAATACAGCAACAGATCAATCAGGTAAATCTGTTGTCAAGCCAGCTTGCTGCCATACGCAAGGAGATGAATGCACTAGCTTCTACCTTGCCGGAATACACCACCGTGATGGGAATGTACGGTATAGGTGAAACCTATGGTCCGCAGCTTATAGCCGAAATCGGAGACATCACACGCTTCCATCATCGTGAAGCACTTACAGCTTATGCCGGTGTTGATCCGGGTGCTAACCAGTCCGGATCCCGTGATCAGAAGAGCAATAAGGCCTCTAAAATCGGCTCGTCGAAGTTCCGTAAGACTTTATTCCAGATAATGACAACGCTACTTCAAAACAGGCCAGAAAACGAACCTGTATATCAGTTCCTCGATAAGAAGCGTTCCGAAGGAAAACCTTATCTTGTGTACATGACGGCAGGCGCCAACAAGTTTCTGCGAATCTACTACGGCAAGGTCAAAGCTCATCTTCGGGAACTGGAACAAGATCAGGAGTCTGCTGAGTAAAACAAACCATCACCATCATCCCTCTGAAACCGGCATCCATCTGGCGGTTTATTTGTTGTACATAATTCTCAATGTTCAAATATTTTCAAATTACCTCTTGACTTTTTATTAGTAGGCTCCTAAGCTAATCTCTTAGCACTTTTAAGTCCCATTGTGGCAAGCTGCTCATATCCTCTGGCATTTGCTTTTACATCAAGGATATATGAAATGTTCTTTGCATCGTGATTACCAAAGTTTTTCATCACAACCGCCCCACCTCCAACGAATACAATAGGTGTAGTCTTTAAGTTATATCCAAACTCACGAATGGAGTTATATACCTTTTCGACAAAATCCTCTATCTCAGACTTGATGATTGCCATATAGTCATCATCAATATCAGACCTACCATATCGCATGATATTCTGAATCTCTGACTCGTCTATCTCTCCATTAAGCTGTCTAACACACTGTTCATTGATAGAACGCATACAGGTAATAAGACCTTTTGGAATCGTCACACATTTTGATTCATCTGGTGACTTGTTAATTACCGGCATTATGTCGATTGTCCAGCTTCCGATATCAACAATCAGTGTTTTCTTTGCCATAGTAGGTATCTTATCTACGACCGCTGCATAACACTGAGGAAATACTGCCACATCATCAATTTCAATTTGATACTGCTCATTTTCATATTTGAAGCTCACTCGCTTATTCTTGGTCAGATACTTGATAAAGTCATTTTTCTCAGCGCCAAACCTTGTAAGTGGAAGTCCTACTGCAAGAAATACCTTTGCCTCTACAAGACCTCTTCTCTTTAATTCCTTTGCAACTGCTGCAAGTGTGAGAAGATAAAAGCTGTCATCCTCCACCTTGGTATCCTTTACTTCCTGTCTCACAGTTCCAATCTTGTAATACTTTCCTTCATACTCAAGTACATCGCTGAAAAGCGCTGGAGTAGTTGTAATCTCCTTTACTCCTGTTACAAATACCTGAGAGATTGTTTTCATCATTGACCAGCCATGATCAATGCCAATCACTTCTAATCTATTGTTCATGTTTTTTGCACATCCTTTCTTTCTAAACAGCCAATCAAACACTTCACCACCTACTTTCCTATCAACTTACGCATACAAGGGAAACAATAGCCATTTCCTTTGTAATACGGGCAACCAACACATTTTGCTGGAAGCTTTTGTTCTTTTCTCTTAGATGATTTACAACATATTCCATTGGCACATCTGTTGTTATGTCCCCAAAAGAATCTGCAATGCATACAGTCTTTTAATTCTCTCTCAAGTTTTTCCTCTGGAGACACATATCTGCTTTTCTTATACTTATCTCTTTTTCCAACTGTTCCCACCAGAGCTTTCCTCCCTTCCAAGGAGTGATTGCTCTCTTATGCTTTCCAATATTCTGTCCGACTCGCCTGCCGTCCTGACTAATGAATACAATACGATAAGAACAATAATTACAAATGCTATGCTAAATCCCATCATCACTTTATCCTCCTTCAAATCAGTTGCCATATAGACAATATTTGAATTTGGAAGTGATATAGTCTACATGGCTATGCTTATTGCTTAAGCATGTAGGTACACGTCAGTCTTCTAGACTCCTATATCGCCCCGTGTACAAAGAGGTGTTCTCACCTCCGGGAGTTACAGACGAGCCACTAAACGTGTTTCACGACGCCCTTCTGAAATATCAGAAGCACTATCTCCTCTCTTAGCCTTTTGAGGATAAGGACGACCTTCTCGCCCTCTGTGGGTGATTATCCTTACGCAACATGCCAAATCCCTTTACCAGATTTCCATCCAGCTTCTCGCCCTTCATCTTTCGATCCATCAGACTACTAATATGATAGCTGTGACTTTCACCCTCCAGGTACATGCCCCGTAATTCTACTACCTATGGGTTTCTCCATAGTGCAATTAAATTGCAAATCTGTAACTGAGTATTCAGTTGTTTTCCCAAGCTTTCCCTGGGATGTTCATATTCTATCTTGAATACCTCATTTTGACCACAGACAAAAACGGACGAGTTTTTACTTTTTTTGCCGTTTTTGTCCAAGTCTGCTTCTAACTTGTTCCAAACATGCTTTGGAAGTGGTCTTGTAGGTTCTTTAAATTTTTCAAGATACTGCTCAAATCGCTCTGTATTAATTAATGCCGAGTTTCCAACTTTATACACAGCTCCTGCCTCAGATGCTAACACCATAATCCTCGACTTACTGATTCCATATATGATTGCTCCCTCAGGGGCATTAACATATTTTTTCATAACGTCCTTAGTATCTGAATAGAACTTATACGAATTACTCATTCTTCTCACCTTCCTTCTGACCAAATAATGGTTCTTTTAACGGAATAGCAGGTTGCCGGAATTGTTCCATATACTCATCAAAAATCTCTAAGTTAATCAATACTGTTCCGCCTGTGCCTCCATTAATTTTATATGTAGCACCTGCCGCCCTTGCCAACTCTATAAATCTATGTCTACCTATGCTATAAATAATAGATGCCTCCCCAATTCTTGCAAACTTCTTTATTACCCGCTTATTAGTTCCCGGTACTTTATAAATATGTCTCATAAATTCATCAAACCTTTCCTTCTGAATAAGATGGATACGGGTTAACCTATACAATGCACTAGCTGCTCTTGCAATGTATTCAGTATCTTCAAGATTAAATCCATATTCGCTTGCCACCTCTTCAACTCTTATAAATCTCTTTTTTACCTCCGCACCATGTAGGTATGCTCTAACATCCGGCTGTAATTGTGTTACCATCGTTTCACCCCCCTACTTATAAAATTCATCATCTACAATATGAAATGTCTCTATGTATTCATCAAATATCGCTAAATTCACAAGGACAAGTTGCCCTAACTTATACACTGCTTTTGCATCCTTTGCCATCTGCATAAATTTTGATACACTCATATGGTACATTTCTGCTCCTTCACTATATCTTACAAACTTTGTATTACCATTTTTCTTATATTCCTGATATGCCTTTGTGTGTTCCATGTTATTCTCCTTCCATTGGTCTTAATTAATCCTATAACGCAAAAAGAGGACATCTTCTAAATTTCTTTAGAAAATGTCCTCTAAGTAATACAATCTTTAATTTTTCAGGCTAAGCAATCTGTACCAACATATACGAATCTTTTTTGACTATACGAAAAATTGGTCAAAATTTGGTCAAAACGCCTTGACCAATCGTATAAATTCGTATATCCAATCCCGCAAACCCTTGATTTTACTGGGGTTTACTTGCCTGTTGACTTCAGCGTCGGGAACAGTAATACGTCCCTGATTGCCTGGCTATCTGTCAGAAGCATCACAAGACGGTCGATTCCGTATCCGATTCCACCTGTTGGCGGCATACCGATTTCAAGCGCATTGAGGAAGTCCTCGTCTGTGTGCTCTGCCTCATCATCGCCTGCTGCTGCGTTGGCATCCTGTGCTGCGAAACGCTCACGCTGGTCGATTGGGTCGTTGAGCTCTGAGTATGCGTTACACATCTCCCATGTATTACAGAACAGCTCAAAACGCTCTACCTTTGTAGGGTCGCTTGGTTTCTTCTTGGTGAGAGGTGATATCTCGATTGGGTGATCCATGATAAAGGTTGGCTGGATAAGCTCTTTCTCACAGTACTCCTCGAAGAAGAGGTTTACGATGTCACCCTTCTTGTGACGCTCCTCATACTCGATATGATGCTCGTCTGCAAGCTTCTTTGCGGCTGCATCATCAGGTACCTGGTCGAAGTCTACGCCTGCGTATTTCTTGATTGCGTCTATCATTGTCATTCTTGCGAATGGCTTTCCAAGGTCGATCTCCACGCCGTTGTATGAGATTTTTGTCGAACCGCATACCTTCTCAGCGAGGTAACGGAACATTGACTCTGTCAGCTCCATCATGCCCTCGTAGTCTGTGTATGCCTGATAAAGCTCCATAAGTGTGAACTCAGGGTTGTGACGTGTGTCTACGCCCTCGTTACGGAAAACTCGTCCGATCTCGTATACTCGCTCAAGTCCTCCGACGATGAGTCTCTTTAAGTAAAGCTCAAGGGAAATACGAAGCTTTACATCCTCGTTCAATGCGTTGTAGTGTGTCTCGAATGGTCTTGCTGCGGCACCTCCTGCGTTTGAGACAAGCATAGGTGTCTCAACCTCCATGAAATCACGGCCTGCAAGGAAGTTACGGATTTCCTTGAGTATCTGTGAGCGCTTGATAAATACCTCTTTGCTCTCCTGATTCATGATAAGGTCTACATATCTCTGACGATATCTGGTATCTGTGTCTGTCAGTCCATGGAACTTCTCCGGGAGTATCTGGAGTGATTTTGAAAGCAGTGTTATCTCCTCTGCATGGATTGAGATTTCGCCTGTCTTTGTTCTGAAGGCGAAGCCTTTTACACCGTAGATATCACCGATATCTGATTTCTTGAAGTCTGCGTATGAGTCTTCTCCGATATTGTCCCTTGCCACATATACCTGGATATTGCCCTTTAAGTCCTGAATATTGCAGAAAGAAGCCTTGCCCATGACACGCTTGAACATCATACGTCCTGCGATGCTTACCTCGATTGGCTTTGCATCCATGATTTCTCTTCTCTCGTTGTAATCATTGTTGATTACCTCTCGCTTTGCAGCGTCATCCAAGCCCTCAACATCCGGAGCTTTTCTGTCACCGAGAATCTCAGCCTCATGAGCATTGTAAAGCTCCTTTACATCGCTGCTGTGATGAGTGACATCGTACTTTGTAATCTGGAAGGGATCCTTTCCTGCTTCCTGTAAATTCTGTAATTTTTCACGGCGGACCTTAAGGAGCTGGTTTACGTCCTGCTGCTGTCCACCCTTGTTATTATTCTGATTTGCCATTTTTTACCTCTTTTAGTTCTCTTCTGCTCTCTGGATCTCGAGTACCTTGTATGTGAGCTCTCCTACCTGAGTCTCAACAGTTACAGTATCTCCGACTTTCTTTCCAAGAAGAGCTTTACCTACAGGTGACTCGTTTGAAATCTTGCCCTTTAAGCTGTTTGCCTCTGTTGAACCAACAATTTTGTACTCAAGCTCCTCATCAAACTCACAATCTAAGATGCGGATCTTACATCCGATAGAAATCTTGTCAAGGTCAACCTCCTCCTCAACAACAACCTCTGCATTTTTAAGGATTTTCTCGATTTCCTCAATACGAGCCTCGATATCGCGCTGCTCATCCTTAGCTGCATCATACTCAGCATTCTCAGATAAATCACCCTGCTCACGAGCCTCCTTGATCTTCTGGGAAACCTCTTTACGCTTAACAACCTTTAAATGCTCAAGCTCATCCTCAAGCTTCTTAAGACCTGCATATGTCAGAATATTTTTCTTGTTCTCCATGATTCTTACCCTTCTATCTTCCTTTTCTTTTATTTTATTATGTTGATTTGCTAAAATGAAACTTCTCACTTCAAAGACTTAATTTACCGGAAAGTATACAGTATATTCCGAAGAAAAATATGAACTGCCACGGGTTTCCATAACCCTCGGCAACGGAAACCCCGCAACAAAGAAAACCCCTCTATCCGCGATTCGTTCCCGTGGCTAACTTCATATTTTTCTGAGGAATAAACTGTATGCTACGCCGGTAACCACGATACCCTAAATGTGGGAAGTTTGTTTTATTAAATCGTAAAGCCTATTTTAACGCGTGTATTATAATTGAAAATCCCCACGCTGTCAAGGATTTGCCGATTTCAATTTTGAAGCTTTTCCTTATACAAAAGCTCCTCAAGCTGTTCTAAGCTCTCCACCGTATTCACCGCCGCGCGCAGCCTTGATGAATGCGGATATCCTGCCGTATACCACGCTGTGTGCTTTCTCATCTCGTGTATTCCCGTGTACTCGCCCTTGAACTCTATCATCATGCGTGCATGGCGCAGTATCATCCGGCGTACTTCCTCAAAGGATGGCTTTGCCTGATGCTCGCCGGTCTCAAAGTAATGCAGTATCTGTGAGAAAATCCATGGATTGCCCTGCGCTCCCCTGGCTATCATAAAGCCGTCGCAGCCTGTCTGCTCCTGCATTTTTATGACATCCTCTGCGCAAAGCAGGTCTCCGTTTCCTATGACCGGTATTGAGACAGCCTCTTTTACCTGCCTTATGATATCCCAGTCGGCTTTATCGGAGTAGTACTGCTCTCTGGTCCTGCCATGCACTGCGACTGCGCTTGCGCCGCTTTCTTCAGCAACATGCGCCAGCTCTACTGCGTTGACATGCTCATCATCGAAGCCCTTTCGTATTTTTACGGTGACCGGCTTATCTATCGCTTTTACTATGCTCTCTATAATCTGACCTGCTAGAATCGGATTTTTCATGAGTGCTGAGCCCTCACCGTTGTTTACGATTTTGGGCACCGGGCATCCCATGTTGATATCCAGTATGTCAAACGGTCTTTCCTCTATCTGCTTTGCTATCTGAGCCATTATCTGCGGGTCTGAGCCAAACATCTGGAGTGAAACAGGCTTTTCTCTTTCATCTATTGAAAGAAGCGACTCTGTATTTTTGTTTTTGTACAAAATTGCCTTGGCGCTGACCATTTCCATACATAAAAGGCCGGCTCCCTGCTCCTTGCACAATAAGCGAAATGGCAGGTCTGTCACGCCTGCCATAGGTCCCAGTATCAGGTTGTTTGGGAGTGTCACACTTCCTATCTGAAGCTTTCGTATCTGATGAATATCCATACTATTACTTCACTCCCTTGCGGTTCTGCTTGCGATACACGAGGTTTATGCCCTTTAATGTCAGATCCGGATCGTATACATCCACGTTTTCTGTCTCATTGGATATTATTCTGCCGAGTCCGCCGGTCACTACAACCTTTGCATCGTACATGCCTGTTTCTTCCTTTACCTTGTTGATGATGTACTCTGTCTGTCCTATCTGTCCATACACAAGTCCCGCCTGCATGCTGGTGATAGTGTCCTTTCCGAGGATATTATCAGGCTTTTTAATCTCTATCTCAGGAAGCTTTGCCGCATCCTCCCAGAGTGCCTTGGCTGAGATACGTATGCCCGGTGCTGTGATTCCTCCCATGAAGGTACCGTTTTCATCGACCATATCGTAGGTGGTTGCTGTGCCAAAATCTATGACCAAAACAGGTCCTCCATATAATTCATATGCAGCTACGGCGTCTACTATACGGTCTGCGCCAATTTGCTGCGGATTTGGTGTGGCGATACGGATGCCTGTTTTGATGCCCGCCTCCACGATTATCGGCCTGATATTGAAGTATTTTATTAGGCCATTCTGCAGTGAATGCATGATATTCGGTACAACGGAGCATATGATTGCATCATGTATGTCGTCCATGCCTACCTGATTTCTTTCAAGCAGATTGCTCAGAAGCATGCCGTATTCATCTGATGTACGTGGCATTTTAGTTGTAATTCTAAAGCTCGCTTTTATCCTGTCACCATCAAATACGCCGCATGTTATGTTTGTATTTCCTACGTCCAGTGCTAAAATCATCTGTTATTCCTCCTCGAGTCCTTCTCCCAAAAATACTATGCGATAATACGTCTCTATCGACTCGAGCAGCTCTCTTCGCTCGTTGCGGTACTGCTTTATCTTTAGCACGCTTCCTATCTCATCATAGAAAAAGTCATTTTCCTTGCAGGATGTTCTGAAATCGAGGTTTCCGTCCTCATCAAACACCAGCTCCAGTATGCCTCCCACATCCTCTGTATACAGGACGCACATGATTTTGAGCTCGTCCCTTATAGTCTGTGGAAGTCCGTTAAAATTCTCATTCAGATAATATTTTTTCTGATATGCGTTTGACACGCAAAGTACTACCTCTTTAGACATATCCGTATATTCCTCTCACTGATACTTCTCCACTTGAAACCAGCTTACGCGACTCCCATGTGTCCACGATAAGCTCGCCCTTAGGCGTGATGCCCATCGCTTTTCCGTCAAACGGCTCCTTCGGGTCCAGTACCCTTACTGCTTTGTTCATGTTGACCAACAGCTCATCATACTCCCTGACGAGGGCTGAAAGGTCCTGCGTCTTTAAAAATGTGTCATAATACTGCTCAAAGTATGACATGGTCTCTGCGATTATCTGCGCACGGTGGAATCTTTTGCCACCTGCTTCTATCATGAGTGAGCTCGCCATCTGACTGATTTCCTCCGGAAAGCGCTCATTGTGCACGTTGATACCGATGCCTACAACAATATGGTTGATGTAGTCAAACTGCGCATTCATCTCTGTGAGTATGCCGCACACCTTTTTGCTGTTTACCACAATGTCGTTTGGCCACTTTATCAGGGCTTCCTCGCCGGTTACGCTTGTTATGGCCTTTGCGACAGCAAGCGCTGCCACAAGCGTGAGCATGGATGCATTGTTTGGATTTATATCAGGCTTTATCATAAGTGTCATGAAAATACCTGTGCCGGACGGCGATACCCAGCTGCGGCCGCGGCGCCCCTTGCCTGACTCCTGCTTGTCCGCTACGACTAAGGTGCCGCTCGGATAGCCTTTTTCGGCAAGCTCCTGAGCCTTGGTGTTGGTGGAGTCTATTGTATCAAAATACAGCACTTCCTTTGCCACCCATTCTGTGTGCATGAGGCTTTTTATCTCCGCCTCTGTCATCAGATCCGGCGCTGCCATGAGCCTGTAGCCCTTATTCTGTTGTGCCTCTATCTCATATCCGGCTTCCTTTAGCTGGTTTATGGCCTTCCACACGGCTGTGCGCGATACTCCGAACCGGTTGCATAGCTCCTGCCCTGATATATAGCCGTCAGCGCTGCGTAGAAGCCTAAGTATTTCTTCCTTCATACTTTATTCCTTAGCTTTGCTCTAGTCAGCAAGTGTTGCACGCATGATAGCCTTGATTGAGTGCATACGGTTCTCTGCCTCATCAAATACCACTGAGCGCTCTGACTCAAATACCTCGTCTGTCACCTCAAGCTCGCTCAGTCCAAACTTCTCATAGACCTGCTTGCCGATTGTGGTCTTTAAATCATGGAATGCAGGCAGACAGTGCATAAAGATTGCGCTATCCTTTGCATTTTCAAATGCTTTTGCATTTACCTGATATGGCTTTAAGTCGTTAATTCGCTCTGCCCATACCTCTTCCGGCTCGCCCATTGATACCCACACATCTGTGTAGATGACATCTGCGTCCTTTGTGCCCTCTGCCACATCCTCTGTGAGTGTGATAGATGCGCCTGTTGTTTCTGCAACGTCCTTACAGTATTTTACAAGCTCATCATTTGGGAAATATTTCTTGTTTGTGCATGCCACGAAGTCCATGCCAAGCTTTGCACATGTGACCATGAGTGAATTGCCCATGTTGTATCTTGCATCGCCCATGTATACAAATTTCACGCCCTTGAGTCTGCCGAGGTGCTCACGGATTGTAAGCATATCTGCTATCATCTGTGTCGGGTGGAACTCATTTGTCAGGCCGTTCCATACCGGTACGCCTGCGTATTTAGCCAGCTCCTCCACGATTTCCTGTCCATATCCACGGTACTCGATTCCGTCAAACATTCTGCCGAGCACGCGCGCTGTATCGGCGATGCTCTCCTTTTTACCTATCTGTGAACCGCTCGGGTCAAGGTATGTGACATGCATTCCAAGGTCATGTGCCGCTACCTCAAAAGAGCAGCGAGTTCTGGTACTGGTCTTTTCAAAAATCAGCGCTATATTCTTGCCTGTGAGGTCATCATGTCTGATGCCTTTTTTCTTCTTTTCCTTCAGCTCCTGTGAGAGGTCAATCAGATAAGTAATCTCTTCCGGAGTGTAATCCATAAGTTTTAAAAAGTTTCGTCCCTTTAACTGCATTGCTCTTGCCTCCTGGGTTTTATTTGCATCGTTTATAGATGCAGGTTACTATAATTTATATCTGTAGTTTGCTATAATGATGTCATTTTACTCTATTTTGTGGTATGTTGCAAGAGGTTTGAAGCATTGACGCTCTGACTGTAAAACCACGCCGGACAAATAATTAAAGAGGCTGCAAACCAACAAGCTTTGTTGATTTGCAGCCTCTTTGTTATTTCCTTGTATTGGCTGTATATTATCTGAACTTCATATTTCCGATTGATATTCCTGAGCCATGATCATTGAAGGATGTACATCCTCCTGTGTTGTCCACTCCGGACATTGCCTCCTGTGCTGCACTGTAGCATGAAGAAGAAATGCGTCCGCTAAGCTTTCTTGCGAGCTTTCCTGATGATGCCGGTCCAAACTGGCCTTTCTGGTAAATAACACCTGAGATGCTGTTTGGATATGAGCTGCTCTTTACTCTGTTGATGACTGCCGCTCCTACTGCGAGCTGACATTCATAGCTCTCTCCGCCTGCCTCGCACTCGATGATTGCTGCAAGCAGTGTCAGGTCATCTGCTCCTGCACTTACTGCCTCGCCCTGTGTGGTCTCAGCCTTCTTTGATGAAGTATTTTCTGATGTATTTTTCTTTGCTGCTTTGGCTGCCTCTGCGGCTGCCTTTTCTTCTGCGGCCTTTCTCTCAGCCTCTTTCTGTGCTGCTATCTGTGCCTGTTCCTCTTCAATGGTGATACCCACCCTTGTGTTGAGGGAACGTGTCGCATAATCTGCTGCGATATATCCTGTCTGTGAATCACAGACTACTGCGATCCAGCCATCTGTCGCCTGCACTGCGCGGTCAACCTGATAGGTCTTGCCCTGGTCTGCTACCGCTAAGACCTTGCTGTTTGTATCTGCTGCCTCTCTCACACGAAGTCCGTCTGTATTTACTGTGGCGATTTCTCCGCATGTGTCGTAAGCATAGCTTAGTGCGTCAGTTCCGGTCACACAGTAAGAAACATTAACGTATCCGTCTACATTTCCTGACTTGATGTGAGCCCATGTGCCATCGTTTTCTACGATGTCTGCCACACTTCCTTTATATAATTTTCCAACAATATCTGACTGTTCATCGGCCTGTGCTCTTACGTTGAGTGATTCTTCAACGTTTGGCATAAGCTTTGTCTGCCATTCCTGCTGCTCCTGTGTAAGCTGTGGCTGCACCTCCTGCTGCTGCACTTCCTGCTGTGTATCCTGTGCTGCTGCCACCATCTCAACATTTTCTTTTTCTACTGTAACAGCATTCTCTGCTGTGAGGCTCTTCTCATAATCAAAAAGAGTCGCTGCTACGCCGGCATAACTATTATAACCAGTATGCTCTAAACTAGTGTTTGCTAGCACCTTATCCTCTGCTTTGACCTCAGAGCGTCCGCTGTTAGTAACCGCGGTAATCGTCAGCATAGCGCACAGTCCACAGACCGTAATGCTCTCGATTACTTTTTTGTTTAGCTTCATATAATCCTCCATATGGTGTAGTATATGTTATTTTTGTTACGTTTATTACACCTATGTTGCATTTGTTACAACTTTGTTACAATTGGTATGATATCACAGTAATACCATTTTGTCAAATTTCATGGAAAAATCTCCTGCAGCACCGATGAAATCACCCCATCCTGATGTACCTTATGCTCTATCTCCAGCTTGTCGCTTTCGCTTCTCGACAGCTCGTCTATGTAGTCGCTCACCTGTTTTTCTATTTTATAAATCTCATTGCTCAAAATTCTTATCCTGTGTGAGAGTGCAATCAAGGTCACTATGACTGTCAGCATGAAAAGTGCAAGCATTATCGCAAGTATGCCTCCTGCCATGATGTCCATATTGTCCATTGATAATTCCATATTAATGTGTCCTCCCTACTATTCTTTTTCCGATACATCATTCAAAATTTAACTTAACCTTTAACGCAGGATGATGTACTATTGATTATTATAACCAATTCACTTGAACTTAACAGTTCCTATCGGTCGCAAGTTTCGACATTTGTTTGGTATTACAGGGCAAACTTTCGCCGGCAACTTGGTATTGACTTTTATTGTGTTGAGTATAATATAAAAAGGTAACTATTCAAAACCGTTAAAGAATATAAAGCAGTAATGCAAGAAAGGATACATATATTTATGAAGAAAATAGTTATGACAGGTGGCGGCACTGCAGGTCATGTCACTCCAAATATCGCTCTTATGCCGGCTCTTAAGGAGGCCGGATACGATATCGAATACATCGGCTCAGTCAACGGAATGGAGAAAGGTCTTATCGAGGCTCAGAAGATTCCTTATCACGGCATTTCATCCGGAAAGCTGCGCCGATACTTTGACTGGAAGAACTTTACAGATCCTTTCCGTGTGTTAAAGGGCTACGGTCAGGCTGTAAGCCTCATGAAAAAGCTCAAGCCTGATGTAGTATTTTCTAAGGGTGGCTTCGTTTCCGTACCTGTCGTGCTTGCAGCAAAGCACTGCCACGTTCCTGCTATCATCCACGAGTCAGATATCACCCCTGGACTTGCCAACAAAATCGCCATAAAGGGCGCCAAAAAGGTCTGCTGCAATTTCCCTGAGACCATGAAATATCTGCCTGCTGACAAGGCCGTGCTCACCGGCTCACCTATCAGACGCGAGCTTTTTAGTGGCGTTGCCGAAAATGCCATAAAGCTTTGTAATTTTCCTGACCACAATAAGCCTGTCATCCTCATCATCGGAGGAAGTCTTGGCTCTAAAAAGGTCAATGAAGCTGTACGTGAAATTCTTCCTGAGCTCCTTAAGGATTTCTACGTGATTCACCTCTGCGGAAAGGGCAATCTGGACAACAGGCTTGCCGGAATCACAGGCTATGCACAGTTTGAGTACGCAAATGCTGAGCTCACCGACATGTTTGCTTTGGCTGACATGGCTATTTCAAGAGCCGGAGCCAACTCCATCTGCGAGCTGCTTGCTCTGCACAAGCCAAACATTCTGATTCCTCTTTCTGCTGCTGCCAGCCGCGGAGACCAGGTATTAAATGCAAAATCCTTCAAAAAGCAGGGCTTTTCGTATGTCATCGAGGAGGAGGAGCTCACAAAGGATTCTCTGCTTAGCGCAGTAAAAGAGGTGTACGGCAACAGGGATAAATATAAGGATGCCATGGCAAAGAGCGGCCAGATGGATTCCATCGCCACCATAATCGATTTGATTAACTCTCAGGTGAAAAAGTCGTCATAGGGTCAGAGTCTGTTTAAAGCGTCATTGCATATCATAAAAAAGAAAAAGCCCGGATATGAACTACATTTGCATATCCGGGCTTTTTGTTTTTCGATAATATGTAACTATTAGTAACTATTACATGCTCATCTCGTCACAGATTTTCTTCATCTCATCATCAGTGAACTCCTTATGGTTCCACTCTATGACATTCTTGTTGTCATCTGACTCATATCTTGGAATCAGGTGCATATGGAAATGGAATACTGTCTGGCCTGCCACCTCGCCATTGTTCTGTACCAGGTTGTAGCCTTCACAGCCAAGCACCTCTTTCTCGTGTGTCATAATCTTCTTTGCAAGCTTTGCCGCCTTGGCAAGTGTCTCATCCTCAATCTCGAAAATATTTGCATAATGCTGCTTCGGGAGGATAAGTGCATGTCCCTTTGTGGCAGGACTTGCATCAAGTATTACCTTGAAGTCATCATCCTCATAGATTGAATTGGTCGGGATATCCCCATTTGCCAGTTTACAAAAAATACAGTTATCGTCTTTCATCCTTGTCACCTCATATATATTATAATTATTATGCAACCATTCAAAACCACTTTTGCGATTGTGCGTATGATAATCCTGAATACTTACATTGTTGTAATTTAAAAGTTGCTGTAATTCAAAAATTGTTGTAATCGAAAAGTCAGTTAAAACGGAAATATCTGGTCGAGCATGCGCAGTGTCTTGAAATTACCCTTTGCCGTCATCTCTCCGGTCATAAATGCTCTCTGGAATGTCATGTGACCATCTATTATCGATTCGATAATGCTCTGGGACATCTTCATATATACGTCAACCGGATCCTCCTCGCCATAATGTATATCAAGCTTATCCTGGTCGACCTTTATATATAGCGGCTTTTTCACGCCCTCTATAGTAAAAGAATAACATGCCGTAAAATCGGCCAGAGGAATAAAATGTGCCTCAAACTCTTTAGTATATGGCATATCACTTTCATCGTCCTTTTGTCCAAGCATATCCTTGAACATAGTGGCAAGCTCCTCTATATCCTCTTTCTGCTGCTTTACATAGGTATCATCTGACACATACTTTGAAAGCTGCTCACTCTCCTGCGGAGTCAGATTAAGCTGCTGCGTCCTGAGTACACTCTGTTTTACTGCCTGATTGCTGGTCGGAAGACTCTTAATCTTTTGAGATATCGTCCTGTATAGATTTTCTGCGCGCTTTTCTATGATAAGATTATACTCCTTATTGAGCTGAAAAGCGGAAATATCCTCCACATATCCACAAAGTCCGGAGCACGGCAATCCTCCAAGTATCTCCCATGCATTTGCCAGTGTCGTCTCTGCCTCACGCTCTCCATATGTAGTTGACATGACAATCGGCTGCATATATGTCGTACTTATCTTTTCCTTGTCTCCATACAGCCAGCACGCATCAAGAAACTGCTGCATATATCCGCCTATGCCCAGCCATTCAACTGTCGTAGCCAGTATAATACCGTCAACATCCTTAAAGGTCTGAGGAAGTGTTGCAATCTCATTCTTGTGCTCATATATATTATATCTCTCAACCTTTACCCGAAGCTCCCGAAGCACATTTTCCATCTTGCCTATTACATACAATGTAGGGTCATCTAACAGCCCTCTTCCACCATAGTAAATATTTATTTTCATATTGTATTCTCCTATTCAAGAATGATATTTTTATTATATCTCTTTTTTCTATACAATACAATTGAAATGATAAATCCACCTGCAAGTCCACCCAGATGATCCCAATTGTCTACACCCGACGTAGAAACTCCGTAATATATCATCAGAATAACCATAAATATAACCTGCTGTCTGCTGATTCCCTCATAAAATCCTCTGTTGACAATCACAATCCAGACTAATGCCCCAACCATGCCAAATATTGCCCCTGAAGCACCTGCCGAAACAGCATAATCATTATTGTGCAGCATAATTGCATATGACAAAACACTTCCGCATATTCCGGCCACAATATATGCAATCAAAAATCTGACATGCCCCATCGCAATCTCCACAATACGCCCAACCGCACCTAACATTATCATATTATTTAAAATATGCATAAGACCAAAATGCATAAACATAGACGTAAACATCCTCCAGTACTGGCCATTTTCTGCCACATATGGTGGATACATTGCTCCATGCTCAGCCATATATTGTGCATCCAGCGTATTTCCGAAAATACTCATCACCGCAAATACTATAATATTCGCCGCAATAACAGCCATCGTGATATAAGGTTTTAAATCGTAATAATTTTTATTGTGCAAGTCTGTAATCTACTCCCTGTTAAATAATTATGATAAGCTGTCCATTATTAATAACAAATATAAGTATGACCATAAGTATAGGTACAATCATATATTCATATATGACCATAAGTATAGGTATAATCATAAATATAAATATAAATATAGATATAAATATAGATATAATTATACTTATATCCGCAGGCATTTTCAAGGATACATATCACACAAACCTGTACTTCACATCAGCAAATCTGACTATATCATTTGATTTAAGCAGCTTTTTTTCTTTATAGGCCAATACTTCATCATTCACAAAGGTTCCATTTGTGGAGTTCAAATCCTCAATATAGAATTCCTGATTTTCCTTATTAATTACAGCATGAAAACGACTTATGGTATCCTTGCCTATCACTGCATCAGACTCATCAGTCTGACCTATGCGGGTGCATTCCTTGTCTATTATGATATTATTTCTATTCTCCATTCCTTCGTACAAGAGCATTCCCTGCGGATGCTCCCTGTAATCACTTAAACATACCGTAGGATGCACCTGACGCGGCATCACCTCTGCTTCCTCACCCGGCTGTATAATAACAGCCTCATCCTCCGGCTCTATGGTTCTTTTCCTCCGACTGTCTTTTTGAGGTTTGAGCTTCATTATCTTTGAATTTGATTGTTTTGAATTTAATTGTTTTGAATCTGATTTATTTATCTTACCCGCCTTTTTTATTTCAGGCAGTTTAATATCCAGCCGCTCCAGCAAATATATCCTAAGCTTATCATAAAATGATGGAGCCTGCTCTATCTGCTTAGATTCCTCCTGCTTTGGCAGAGGCTGTGAAATTGGAGCAATTATCTCATCCACAGGCTTTTCTGCCACTTTTTTCTGTCTTTCCTCTATTATGGCATTCCTTATGTCGGAAATGCTATAATTCCCATTCAGCGTTTTCTCATATATGCCATACGCAATGTGTATTGCCTCAGCATCACTGTGATCAAGCTTTGTCAGCATAAATTCCATCAAATTCTGAAATGACGTATAAATTGTCTTCATCTCAGCCGGATACGCCGTAAAATATATTTCTTCCGCTTTTGTATAGATAAGTTGAGGGGCAAAAAGCATGCATTCCGGCTTTACCAGATGGTTCTCCAAAAGCTCCATTTTATTGCAAATGCTGACCACGAGCTTCTCCAAAAACTCAAGCTTGATGTCATTATACTGACACCTCATCTCCAACGACTGCATGCCTGAAATATCATACCAGTACTGTCCTTCATTGTTCACATAACACTTCTCCATGGATAAAAATCCGGGGATAGTGTTCTTAAGTAAAATCTTTTCATCTAACGGCTTTACTCCGTCACATCGTAATTTCATAAAGCTGCCTGTCATTCTTCTCTCATATACTATTTCATTGCAGTTCATCTACTACCTCCTTTACCACCTGATAATTATAAAAGTCATCAACCAGCCACATATCTGTAGCCGTCTCATATGATGTATCTGTCTTTATCTCCTGATATAACAACAGTCCCATCTTCATCACAACAGCCATCATAAAAATAAATATAGGTATAATAATTGCACCCTCAACGGTATAACTACCATTCAGAGAGTATAATAAATCTATATTTAATTTTTGTTTATCTGCAATATTATCTGGAATTTCATATATATCTGTATTTTCATCTATACCTGCATTTTCGTATATATTTTCGTATATATTTTCATCTGCATTTTTTACTGCATTTTTATCTTGTTTTTTCATTATAAAAATACTCCTGTCAATCCATATCCCAATAGCAGAAAAGGGGTAAATGCAATCTGTTTTTTCCTGTCTGCTCTCTTAATAACTATATAAACGACAGACACTATTCCTGCTATCGTAAGTCCCATAACCAGGGAGCTGCATACTATATCCACCGATACAAATAACCCCATAAGTGTCACAACCACTGCATCTCCATAGCCTATCTGCTCCTTTGTAAAAAAGGCCATCATAAGCAGTATTCCACCTGGTATTATTGAAATCACTGTATTTATGACTGATTTATCACATGATATGATATATACCCCACCTGCAATCCCCATAATAATCAACAGTATAACCGGTATTTTTTTGGTCGAAATATCAATTATGCTTATTATTCCAAGGAAAATGATTAACTGTATCACTTTTATTCTCCTTTACATTTATTACACATAGTTTTACCCTGCACCTGCGATTTATGTATCATGTGCACTGTTCTCTTAAGCTTGCTGCACCCCAGTCTGCTGTGATACTGTGTGCCATAATCTGTAATAAAAACCGTTGATGCGTCCGTTTTTTTATCCGCTGCACAGTAACACGCGCTGTATTTATTACCATCTTTATTCCTATAGCTCCCAATATTTATCCATTTGACGCTTTTTATACTTAAATCCAGATAATTGCACTGGTCTGACAAATGGTAAACATTCCCATAGTCAGTATAATAAACATACGGGTCTGTCTGCTCATCCTGATTTTTGCCGGTCCATTTCCTATGGTTACTGTGATTCTCTATCCAGATTCCATTAATATCAAAAAAATTGATTGGAAGCTTAATCTTATATTTAGCTTTAAGTGCCACGTCATCTCCATCAAGACTAGAGTCCAAAAGCGATATTCCGCCATATCCTCCGCTTACATATGTATCCACAAGCTTTGAATCAGATAGCCTGCTTCTAAACAAGGCCTCAGCCGTTGCCACAGTAATAACCGTTGAATCATTGGCGCTGCTTGCAAGAGCACTCATTCTTCCCGAATAATACAGCGCAGCTTTAACCTGTGCCTCGACCTGTATCACTCTGAAAAACAACATGATAAATACAAAGAAGCCTGCCACTAACGGATATATCACTGCCGCTTCAAGGGTATAAGAGCCTTTGAGACAGATGCATGATGGTATCTTTTGTTGTTTACCATCGTCGCCTGGGAGTTTTGACTTGATATTACATTTGTTAATTTTGTTTGCTATTCCAAAAGACACCAGCATACACCTGCCCCCTTTATTACTCACTGCAATACGAATACCTTGCTTTATTTTTTATGGAAAACTCATTGTCTGCACCCTCCAGGAGATTCACAAAGCATAAAAACAATCCATGATATTTATATGTAACATCTATGCTCATCTCACATATGCTGTTGTCCATCCTAAAGCTTTCATAGCCCTGTGTCTGACGTACTGTTGCCTCCTGTACATCCATTGCGCGATATGCCATCGCCTTCTCATTCTTAAAGAACAAAAGCATACCCAGATATGTTTTGTAGCTCACCCCTGTACTACAGCTTTTAGCTTTTGCTTTACCTGTCAGCATCGTAGTCATTCCCAGAAGCTTAGTGGTCCAGGTCGAATCACTTTTCATCATCACAACTTTGTCTCCGGCAAGTAAAGCCCTTACATCCAGCACGCTCTCACAATAAGCCCAGGCTGCCAGTATACCCATTTTCAGAGCTTTGATAACCTCAGGATTCAATGTGATTGCTCCTATTACCGTAGCAAGTGCCGCCGCTTCAGCCTGTTTGGACTGATCTGTTGCCAGATATGCAGCATTACATGCCGCACGTATCATTAATATTTCTGTCACAACCTTCTTTAAGTTATCCTTATCATTTGATTTTCCACCAATTATATATTCCACCTCATAATTCATGGCATGACTGCTTCCGCTATCCGTGTAATTGGATAAATAAGTGAGAAAATACTGCTGCAGCAATATTTTCGAATACCAGTCCTCATCATATGAAAAACCACCCGTACCCTGATTAAGCTTTCGGTGAGATACACATTCATTTGTATCTATACTGTTTCCGGACACATTTGCTTCATTGACCACCTGCGACAGTATCCCTGTCTTCCTGACCTGCTGTACCTTAACCAGCGGATTTTCAGTCTCTGTACCCTTTGAATTATTTTGTGAGCTGCTTTTATTCTTCGCTGAACTACCTGGTGTCCCCCGCGCTGCAGATGGCCTTGCGGTATTATTATTATCGCCCTTTTCCTGTGCATTCAGTGCATCCATTGCGTTATCCACACTACTGTCATCATATTTACTGTTATCTACAGTATCCTTCATTGAACTGTATTTGCTGTACAGCTTTCTTGCTGTCTCATATGACAAATTGTTCTTCATATATGAAACAACCTGCCTCGTATACACATCACCGTTGTCATCTGTGATGAGTGCATACTTCACCGGGTCAAGCTCGTCCATGGAAAGACGCAAAACACTCGTCCCAGCTGAAATGCTCCCATCTGTACCTGTCTTAAAATTATCAGCGGAAACATTTTTCATATATGCCTTTATATTTTGAATATCAACATTCCCCGCTGAATCGCTTCCGGCATCGTATGTCAGGATGCGGTATTCATCCCAGAGGGGGCGGCAGTATTGTGCAAATACCGATTCCGCTACCGCCTCCGAGTTCATTTTTGCGACATTTTTGAGCTCCAGATTTCTGCCGGCCTCAAGTACCGTAAACAAAAACTGAGATACCAGCATCAAAAGCATTGTAGCAAATACTGTTATGCTGCCTTTCACACCTTACCAGCCTGTTTTGTTATAGTTTTAAATATATTATTCACAAGCTTTGTGAGCTGCTCCTTAAAAATCAGCACAAGACCTATCAAAACGACAATAATTAGTATCATTTCCACTACTCCAGCTCCATCCTCATCCAACAAAAAATTCTTAAATCCTAACATAATTTTTCCTTTCTACATCTTAAAATCAATGATTGCGGGTGCTATAACTATTGCTATTACTATAACCATCATAAGCATCATCGGCACAAGCATTTTCGTTCCGGCTTCCTCGCCCATTCTCAGTGCCAAAAGCCTTCTTTCATCAAATGCTTCCTCCGATTCTTTCTCCAATGCCTCGCATACACCCTTGCTTCCTTTGTGAATACTCTGCAAAATAATACGAACAAACTTCTGATAGCACGGAATATTTATTCTTTCCGCAAATCCTGCATAGGCTTTTCGCCCCATCTCACCATCAGAAATCTCCCTTTCCGTAATCAGCATTTCTTCATATGCAGGCAATATATATGCCTTGTTTTTTCTCCTCTCGTCGCTATAACGAGCGGTAATTCTATTCCATGCCTGTTCAACAGTCATTCCTGACCCCATTAAAACAGCCATTTTACTCACTATTTCCGGATATTCAAGCTGCAGCTTTGTATTTCTGTCCTTTATGGCATTTCTTTCTTTTTCTTTCCTTGATAAAAATAAAAGAACAATTACAACAGCTTCAAGTAATGCCACCTTCATGACAGAACTGCTTTTTTCTTTAGACCAGTTGAGCTTTTTCCCGTCGATTTCATTTGGAAGCACAAGCTCCTTCGTCCCCGGCTGTTCCATTTCCTTTTGAAGCTGCCTGTTGATATCCCTGATCAGCCTCTGCCCGGAATCCAGCTTATCCGGAAATACTAAAAACGAAAATTCATACATCTGCTTATATTCGCCACAGCTCAATGAGACACTTGCAGTTATAAGCTTTCCTGACGTTTCATCTTCATCATCGGTAAATGCCTCCTGTAATACATTTCCCTCATAATCTACGATATCATAATCACTGAGATTCCATTCGGCTTCCACACTTCCTGACACATATGAATCATTCATATTCACATGCCCCATAACATGCTCCAAAGTCTGGTCATCCTCACAAAATGTCTTATCTATCTGCTCCTTTGCCTTTTCAAAAAGTTCATTTGCCTGCTTTTCGGATGGTATCGCCTCTTTTACATCAAGCTGATATTTATAATTTTTATCAAGCCCATCTGCATTTAATATCAAATCGACCGACTCATCGCCATCACCGGTTTTATTGCGCATAAGAGTATTATCTGCCACATTATTTGATGATTTGTCCATCGCAAATGCAAGCAGTAAAAAGGCTATACATGCCACCACAATTTTCAGATTTTTCTTTTTATCCATATGTTCATTCCCATCAGATTATTTTGATATACCGATATTTACACTCAAAATCCTGTTTGCCAGCTTTATCGCCATCGCGTATGCGCCTAAACATACCGTCATAAAAATAATTCCTGTGAAATTTCGATATAAGGCTGACATGTAATCATATGAGGCAATTTTCAGAAAAGCCAAAAGCACTATAGGAATATAGTTCATAGTCTTCTGCTCAAGCTTCTTGGCAGATACTGAGACCTCAATCTGCCGGTTTGTATCATATTTTGTCCACATTCTGTAGGTTGTAGACTCAATGATATCCACAAAGCTTCCTCCGCTCCTCTTTGCGAAAGAAAAAATATCGGCAAAATTGACTATATCCTCCACCTCTGTCCTGTCTGCAAACTCCGAAAGCACCTGCTCAAACGTCTGATTCAGCTTGATTTTCCTATTCATATCCCTTATCTCTGCAAGCATAAGCGAGTTTTCGCCATACATCATATGCATTTCACCCTCTGCTTCCCTCCAGGCATTTTCGACAGAATATCCGGCAAGCAGATTTGCACTGAGTATCTTTAGAGCATTCATAAACTCTTCTGTAAGCTTTTGCTTTTGTTTTATGACAGCTTCCACTTTGTATTGCCTGAAAATGTAAATAAATATCAATGGAAAAATAATAAGAGGAATGATACTATCGTAAAACAGATATGCTATGACCAGCGTAACCGCTGCACTTTTCAACAAAACAAAGCCCAAATCCTTAAAGCTCATGGTATATTTGCTGTAATCCATATATTACCCTTTCTACGCTCTAAATTTTAAGGCCTGCTGCGCAAAGCTTTTGCGTATGTCGTAATGTACCTGTTTTAACAAGCTGCCCCAATATTCTTCCATCATCATCCACCCCTGATTCCTCAAAATGATATAATGAATTGAGCATTATTTCTCCGTCTGTAAAGCTATCAATCTCCGATATTTCAAGAACTCTTCTGCTTTTATCCCTCAGCCTGCCAAGCTGTACTATGATATCAATTCCCGATGCGACCTGCTGCCTTATTGCCTTTAATGGCATCTCCTCTGCTCCCATCAATGTCATAACTTCTATTCGCGATATGGCATCAGCGGGTGAATTTGCATGTCCGGTGGACAGTGACCCATCATGACCGGTATTCATAGCCTGCAGCATATCCAAAGCCTCCGCTCCTCTGCATTCTCCAACGATTATTCTGTCAGGTCTCATTCGAAGAGCAGTCCTTATCAGGTCTCTTATTGTAATGGGTGTCACTCCATCGGTATTTGAATTTCTTGTCTCAAGCCTCACAATATTTTTAGCCCCGACAAGCTGAAGCTCCGCCGAATCTTCAATAGTAATAATTCTCTCATCGTCCGGAATATACTGGGAAAGGGCGTTCAAAAATGTTGTTTTACCGGAACCTGTTCCACCGGATATAAATATATTGTATTTCGCCTGCGTCAGAATCTGTAAAACCCCAGCCGCTTCTGGTGAAATCGACTCTATATCTATAAGCTTTTCCATGCTCATGGGATGCTCAGGAAATTTTCTTATGGAAACAGCCGAGCCTCCAATGGAAATCGGATTTAAAACTATATTGACTCGCGAACCATCACTAAGCCTGGTATCAACTATAGGCGAAGCCTGATTGACTACTCTGTTATGGCGCCCAACAATCTGCTGTATAACGTCCTCCAGCTTTTCCTCCGATGAAAAATGACCATTAAACTCATATATTCTGCCTGCCTTTTCATAAAAAATCTCATTAGGTCCATTTACCATTATCTCCGTAACATCCTTATCATCGACAAGCTCCTGTAATATATCCAGTTTGCGCAGTGAATTAAATATAATGCGCTCCAAATCAGCGCGCTGTCGCAAAGTCATGGGGATTTCTCTGGCCTCTTTTGATACAGCCATACCGATTAGATCACAGATTTCCTCATCACTTAGCTCCTTTGACAGGTCTATTTCTGACAATACAACGTCTCTTATTCTAAGTCCAAGCTCATCCAGCACACGAAATACCCCGCGTCATATTTCTTATGACATCACCAAATTCATTCCACTTCCACATTTCAACCAGCTTTTCACAGGTGGAAACAGGTACTGCAATTACAGGTGGCTCGATTATTTTTATCCTCTCAACCACATTGCTAAGACCCCTTTCCATCAGCTCCTCTGTAAACTCGTATTCTCTCCACTGGCTTATTCCGCATTTTTTCTGTACCAGGTAAATTTCATCACTTCTGTCCAGAATATCAAAAAAGCCCTTAAATCTGGTTCCCATATTGAACACTATACAATCATAGTGCATTTCTTTTCCCAGCATCTGAAGCAGATTATTGCATATCACAGTATTTATCTCGCAGAGATTCTCTGTATTATCAATCGGATATACATAATCAAGCTTCTGGGAGTGGCCTATACAACTGTTTATCCTGTTGGTTGAATATCTTCCTGACTCAGCCATGACAAGCAGCTCATCAAGATTATGCTCCCTGCTTTGTTCAAACATCCTCGACAATCCGCTGTTTTCCTGAAAATCAATGAACAAAGCCCTCTCATTTTCACTTAGAATGGATGCCAGTGTCATTGCAAACGGCATCTGATACTGATTATCTGCCAGCGAATATACGCTGATTAACCTGGTCTGTCCCATCAATGAGCCATCCTTCTGCAAATCTCTTACTTCTCCTGCGACATGCTTTAAAATCTCATCAACTATGAAATTTACCTCCTGATATTTCTCCACAAAATATATTCCTTCCTCACTTTCAATAGGCGTCTCCTCCACAATCTGTATAAGAGGAATACCTCGGTTATTCCATTCATTAAGCTCACTTGAGAGCATTATATCTATCTGCCCGCTTAAGTTATTAAGCTCTTCCTGCCGTGTATACATATGTATTTCAAGCCGGTTGTTAAAATGGTTCATGAAATAACATGTGAGTCTGTCCCCATATTCCTCATCATCAATATAGATTCCTAATCGTATTTTTTTCATCTAAAGCTTTTGTCTTCTCCTTTCCATTACCGCAGACCATAGAAATATATATCTGCAAAAACGGTCCCCAAAAGTACGTACACAGCAAAACTAACAGCTTTCCCCTGTCCCTTATAACGCACAAACCGTCCGCAAAATATACCGCTTAGGTACAAAAAGCCATCTCTCATACGACAGAACAGCTCTTTTTGCCGTACCATACTTATCAGGCCATATCCCGCTGCTGCTATGAACGCTGCAAAAATACATATCACGGTAAATTTTAAATTTGTAAATCCACATACTACTGAAAATAACTTGATATCTCCGGCCCCTAAAATACCGGAAAGATATAAGAAATATAAAATGACAACCGGAAAAATTATATCTGGAAGAAACCAGATGATGCTCGCTACCTTGCCCCCCACTAAGCGAAATAGAAACGCAAAACCAAGTCCCGTCAGAATCAGCCGGTTACTGATTCTAAAATTTTTAAAGTCCCCAATTGCTGCTACTGTAAGCAGTACATACAGCATGAGGTGTGATATCAATTTCACAATCACAATATTTTCATCACCTCTCCTTTCGTGAGACGAATTATAGCAACGTCAAATATATCTGTCTATAGGTTTTTGCAAATTAATTGTTTTTTGTAAGTTATCCACAAAATTCGACGCTCACCGACATGCTAATCCACATTCAAACCCTTTAGTTTACTGGTTTTTCACATGTCAAAAGCACTTTTTACAAAATCTGTGAATAGAAGAAACTCTTTTGCTTATACTTGTATTAAGACTTAATTTGTTGGAGGAATTCATGAAATTATTTAAAGCAACGCCTGTCAATTCTGGTTATAAAACCCTGCAGGATGATATTAAGAAAACCACAAATGAACTTCAAATAGTTTACAATAATCTGGAAAATGTCGTGGATCCAGACCTGATTGATTATTACATCTATCAGGCCAAGGCCGTTTCAATGCGATACAAGTTTCTCATAAACTGCGCAAAGCAACTAGAAAACATATAACTTTGTGAAAAAAATTCAAAAAAACAGAGACCTCCTACGCAAGGAAGCCTCTGTTTTCGTCATTCATAAAATTTTCTGTAAGGTCTGTGCGCCCATATGTCATGCCCGCATAGACCTTCTGTGCATTTCCCATAAGAGGTGCAGATTTATCCTGTCCGGCAGCAATTTCAAAGCTCTCCCGAAGCTTTTTCATAATACCGTCTGCTTCATCCACAACAGCCACCTCAAGTGAGTATAAAGCTGTGGAAAAAAGCCTTTTACAGTATGAGTACAGTGGATAAAGCTGTCCGGCAACAGGATACTTAAAATCCAACGCTCCCATCAGCTCATCTAAAGCCGCCTGCACATCAGCTACCCCCTTTTTCAAAGCCGCACTATCACCTGAACCAAGAGCATTTCTCACATCCAGGGAAAACGCAAAATAAATATCATACAAAACTAACACAAGCCCACCGTTATTGCATTCGCACAGCCTGCGTGTGAGCTCCTGCTTCATCTCATTTTTCATCACATATTACCTCGACAATAATGAAAGCACCTGCTGCGGCAGATCGTTCGCCTGTGCCAGCACTGAAATTCCGGCCTGATCAAGAATATTTTTTGATGCATATTCCGTCATTTCTGTTGCCATATCAGTGTCCATAATGTTTGAATATGCACCTGTCATGTCCTCAGATGTCTCTGCCAGACTGTTCTCTGCATACTCCAGGCGGTTCTGGAAGGCTCCGATTCTCGAACGCACTCCAGTGACAAATTCTATCGCATCATCAAGTGTACTTAAAGCCTTCTCTGCTCCACCCTTTACAGTTACATCAACCGTATCCAGATACAGTGTCTCTGTTGAAACCTCAGGTATTTTAATCTTCATTTCCTGACCTTCATTGGCACCTATCTGTATAGCCATATTTCCAATATCTGAAATATCAATCTGCAGGTTTTTACTTCCCGCAGTCATATCAATATCACTGCTCAGCAGAAAATCCATCGAAAAACCGCTGTTTCCGACAACATAAACCCTGTTTCCATCAGCTCTTATGGTCTTATCCGACAAATTGCTTCCACCTGTCACAACCGCATCTGTACCATTATTTTTTGATTCAACATTGCCACTGCCGTCTGTGGCGATCTTATATCCTGCTCCTGCAAGCGCTGAAAGTGAGGCTGAAAGCGTGATGTTTACATTGCTGTCACTGCCATAATCCTTTGATGTAAACCTGATGCCTGACTGACCAACCTCCATCGTCGTGCCCGCCTCTGTTGCCGCCTGCTGCAGTGCCTGAATATACTCATCCTGCGTCATATCGGCTTTTACATTGACACTGACACCGTTTATGGAAATTGTTCCCTCTGCAGATGGCTTTACTTCCGAAGAAATGCTTCCTGATGCCTGCGTTGCCAGACTGTTAACGGTAAGCTCATATTTTCCCGCATTAACGGTATCTGAAAAATTCGTTCTGGTGATATAGCTGTTTACCTGTGTCATATTTCCGGCGGCATCCTTTTCCCTGATATAGACACGCTGGTCGCTTGAACCGTCAAGCAGTGTTTTGGTATTGTACTCTGTGTCACCGGATATACGGTCAACCTCTTTGGTGAGCTGATTTATCTCAGACTGCAGGGCCTGCTTGTCTTCTGTCGAATAAATATCACTGGCTCCCTGCACTGCAAGCTCCCTGATTCTTTGAAGCATGCTTGTAACCTCATTTAGTGCGCCATCAGCTATTCTCATGACATTCTGGGCATCTGACGAATTTGATTTTGCCTGGTCAAGAGCTGCAATCTGGGCCTTCATCTTGTTGGAAATTGCCATTCCCGCCGGATTATCCTCTGCCGAATTTATTTTATATCCGCTTGAAAGTCTCCTCATTGACTGTGATAATCTGTTTTCGGTGCCAAGAAGCTGTCTGTTTGCTCTAACGGCACTCATATTCCTATTTATCTTCATTCAAATTCCTCTCTATAATCCTAAAAGCATCCCTGCTGTTATATTAACAATCCTTGTCATGTTAAATATATCGAACATATCAAAAAAATTCTTAATAGTATAATTTGCATTTAACTGCAAATCGTATTATAATAGGCACATTAAAAGACTAATAGGAGGAAACAATAATGGCTAGAGTTACCAAGGACACTATGATTGGCGATCTTCTTCAGATTGACCAGAACGTGGCACCATTACTTTTAAATATCGGCATGCACTGTCTTGGATGCCCATCATCACAGATGGAGACAATCGAAGAGGCTGCCATGGTTCACGGACTTGACCCTGATGATCTTGTTGTTGAAATCAACACATTCATCGATCACGATTTGGGTTAATTTATCACACAAAAACGGCTTGCGCATGTGCAGGCCGTTTTTTATAGCTATTAATTAAATTAAATTTTAAAGTGCCTCTAATACCTTAAGCGCATTCTCCTTCAAAATCACATTGCCATGCTCCTTGAAAAAAGCCTCGGCAGCCTGTGTATAATTCCTCTGATATGCGTATTCTGACACTATGTTACATACCTTGTTGAACTCCTGCGGAGTGTGCTCTCCCTTGTGGGCGACAAGATAATATTTATTTTCTGAAGCATTCTTGTACAAATCATTTCTGCCCTTGTAAAAGCCTGAAAGCACATGTGCCATTCTGCAGACCTCTTCAAATCTGCCAAATTCAAACATCTTTACTATATCTGTCTGCTCACTGACTTTTGCAGTTGCAGTGTCATTCTGCTCCTCTTTTGCTTCATCCTCAGCCTCTTTCTTAAGCCTCTCAAACAAATCCAGAATATCATCTGCACCCTTTATAACAGGCGCCTTCTTCGCATCCGGTATTGCATCAAAATCTTCATCCGACTCCGAAAACCTGGAAAATCTTGTATCCAGCTCTTCAGGATATTCAACCTTTGTGATAATAAGGACTATAGATTCTGACGGCAGCGGAATCGCCTCCACCATCAACGGAATATCGTTTGTCTCAAAGCCAAATTCATCATTTGCCTGTTCTATCATATCTCTGAAAAGATTTTTTGCTTTATCTGAACCATAAGCCAGTTCGCTTAATTTAATATGTCTGTCCGCCAAATCCTCACTGGTCAGCGTACAGCGAATCTGATTATCATTTACTTTCTCGATTTTCATTCAAATCATATCCTTCTCTGAAAATTTTCTATAATTTGCAAAACTATTATAATAAACAGTCGTCATAATGTAAAGCATACAGGCTATTAAAAAAAAATAAAAAAGTTGTTGCAAAATTGTTACAGGTATGATATAAGTTAACCATGAGATGTGCGCCCGACCCCAAAGGAGCGTATGAATTTTAACAAACAACTTTTGTTTGGCAAGTATGAGCTCATAAAGAGCTTGGGTACCGGAAGCTCCGGTAGTGTTACACTTGTCAGACACGTATCTATGGATCAGGACAGAGCTTTAAAAACTATCCCTAAAGACTCAGCTTTCTCCTCATCCGCTTTATCAGAGGCAAGACTTCTTAAATCTCTCGACCATCCGTCTGTGCCACATATTTATGATTTCGAGGAAGACGAATCATTTTATTATATTGTGGAGGAATATATTGACGGCGAGACTTTAGATGCATTTTTGCTTCATCAACAGTTAATTTCCCCAGGTTTATTTTTTAATATTTGTGAGCAGCTATGTGATGTATTTATATATCTTCACTCACAGACACCGGTTCCTGTAATATACAGGGATCTTAAACCGGAACATATTATAGTATGCCATAATCAGCTTAAATTAATTGATTTTGGAGTATCATCATATGTTTCCAATACAGGAAATAACTTCAATCACTATGGGAATATAGATTTTTCTGCACCGGAAAGCTTTACTGACGATACAATTACAACGGCGGCAGATATTTACAGCCTTGGTCAGCTTCTGCAACATATTCTGACCTTTACCCCCAATAATTTTTCCCATAAGTTCCAACATATTATCCAAAAAGCAACATCATCTGATGTGCCCCTGCGCTACTCCACTGTTGCCGGGCTATATCAGGACTTAAAAAAAATAAAAGAAACCATTGGTCAGCCACATCTCATACACAAAATAGCAGTTTTAGGCAGTAACAGAGGCTGCGGTACCACACATGTGGCCATATCGCTGGCTTGTGAGCTGAATTTTCTTGGTTATCGCGGAATATATATTGATTGTGTCCATGACGGCATCCTCTGCGGTAACCGCGACGAACTAAATATTTTTAATCAAAAAAACGGATATTATTATTACAGAAGCTTTCAGGGCATACCCGACTACTCGGAGGGTATACAATTTGATGTCCCGGACGATGCTATTCTGATATATGATCTTGGCACTGATGTGTGCAACGAGAAAATCTATGATATGGATCTCGTACTATACGTATGCAGCGGCGGGTTCTGGCATCTGAATGATATATTTAAAAATCATTCATTCCTTCAAAAAACAACAGCTACCCTTAAGGTGATATGTAATATGTGCAGCAAAAAAGAAGCCTCAGCTATTGCATCACTTCTTAACTGCAGTGTTTATCATTTTCCTTTTGACAGTGATTTATTTAAAAACACCTCTCAGAAGGAGGCACTAACATTAAAACTGCTTAAACTAAAAGGAGGAGCTTCGCCATCAGATATATTAAAAGGGTATTTAAAAAATTCCATACTTCACCACAGGTAATTGGGGTCTGTGGCATTGAACACAATGTAGGCACCACTCATATATGCCTGGCTCTCTGTAATTATATGAGAAACAGATACAAATATAGAACCGCTTACGTTGAACTAAATGGTACGCATGAGATCTGCGCACTGGCACCGTGTAACGACAAAGAAGTATTTACATATAAAAATGTGGACTTTTATCCTCACGCAATCATTCCCACACTTACAAAGGTTCTAAATATGAACTACGATCGCGTGATAGTTGATTTCGGCATAATAAACATAAATACCTTAAAGGAATTTATGCGGTGTGATGTAAAGCTTTCAGTGTGTACACACAGCAAATGGAATACCGGCACCTTAAGCGATACGCTGAATTTCTTTGAATCAAATAAAATAACAAATTCAAAAGGGCCTAAGCTATTGTTCAATCTCGTGGAAAAGGAAAAAACAATACCAAACCATAATATTAAATACCAAACGGCAGGCTTTCCTTATTTAGAGGATCCGTTCCTCATTAACAGCAGCCTTTTTGGCACTCTGGACAAGATATCAGAAAGGAATTAATATATCACGATGAAATATGACGTCTTAAACCAGTTGTTTATTGATTTTATGTCAGAGGGATTTAGTGGATTTGTACTTATAATCCCGGCCATTTAACCTTGTATTTTTCAGATTATCGGGAGGTGTTTATTTAAGAAAATAGTTTTATTATTGATATTTTGCAGAAACTTATAAATTAGTGAATTAAATTGGGTCAGAGGGAAGCGTATTCATATACTTTAAGGAATTGATGTCAGCTTTACGAATAATTTTATCCCTCTCCCATAGACAAATGCTACAATTAAAACATTATTAAAAGACATATTTAAAAAGAAGATTTATGTGCGCGGATATATTATTTACATCCGCGCCATAAATCATATTATGATTTTCTTAAATTATTACAAACTTATTGCATATTGTTTGAATATGGATTACCACAATGGTATAATAAATATAATGTAATTATGTAATTATAATTAAGAAAGGATTTCCACACATGAAAAAAAAGATTTTACCGGCAGCCATTATTGTCGGATTGATTATTCTTATTCTAGGAATTATTGGAATTTCGTCACTTATAAGGAAATATACGCCTACAAAGGAAACAGAGGATTTAAATAAGTATTTTAATATTTCATCTGAAGATGAATCAGCACTTATTGTTGATAACACAGTCTCTGACTCGAAGGCTAAACTAATAGATGGTAAAATATACGTGGATTACAATTTCGTTCACGATTCATTAAATTCACGCTTTTACTGGGATGCAAACGAAAACGTATTACTTTATACTACAGCAGCAGATATTGTTTCTGCCGCCGCTGACAGCAGTACTTACACTGTGACAAAGCAGGCCAATGACTTTGGTTATCCTATTGTAAAGGCTACATCGTCATCAGCTCTCATTGCGCTTGACTATGTAAAGCAGTTCTCAAATATAACCTACAAATCATATGACAAGCCTTCCCGCACTGTTATTACGACAAGCTGGGGAAAGATTGAAACTGCATCCACAGCTAAATCCACACAGCTTCGTGTGAAGGGTGGTATTAAAAGTCCTATCCTTAAACAGGTTAAAAAGGGCGAATCGCTGACCATATTGGAAAAAGGCACAAAATGGGATAAGGCTGCCTCCAAGGATGGCATAGTTGGCTATATAAAGGCGAGCACTTTATCAGATATCAAAACCACCGAGCTAAAAAACAATGATTATACAGAGGAAGCCTTCTCCCATATAAAGAAGGACAAGGATATATGTCTTGCATGGCATCAGATAACCAACAAATCGTCCAATTCAAAGGTAGCTAATGTCATATCATCCACCAAGGGTGTCAATGTCATGTCACCTACATGGTTTTATCTGAATGACAACAATGGAGGTCTCGCAGATCTGGCAAGCAAGGATTACGTAAATTACTGTCATTCACAGGGCATTGAGGTATGGGGCCTTTTCAGCAATCTTGAGAATAAAAATGTTGATGCTGCATCTGTACTCACACACACATCTACCAGAACCACTCTCATCAATCAGATTATGTCTGCCGCATTCAACTATGAGCTTGATGGAGTAAATATTGATTTTGAAAATATCACTAAGGAGGCCTACGGTGATTCGTATATTGAATTTATCAGAGAGCTTGCTATTAAATGCCATAACAACGGAATCTCACTTTCTGTCGATGTGACTGTTCCTGCAAGCTACAACAAGTTCTTTAACAGGGCTGATATGGCTAATTTTGCAGACTACGTAATCATCATGGGCTACGATGAGCATTATAACGGCTCTGACGCTGGCTCTGTTGCCTCTCTTCCATGGGTTACAACAGGATTAAATGACACCCTGAAAGAGGTGCCGGCTGACCAGGTTATCCTTGGAATGCCACTGTACACAAGGATTTGGGAGCTGACTCCAAAGGATGCTGATAATCCTGTTACAGATACCGCTGACCAATCACAGTACAATATAACCTCATCTGTATATGGCATGGACGCGGCTGCTGCACAGGTGAGTGGCAATAATGCCACAGCATCACCGGATGAGGAAACCGGACAAAACTACGCTGAGTGGAATGCCAACAATAAGCTCTACAAGGTCTGGCTTGAGGATAATACTTCTCTGGAAAAGCGCCTTGAACTCGTTGACAAAAATAAACTTGCCGGCGCTGCCTTCTGGAAGCTTGGATTTGAAAACTCATCTATATGGGACATTGTAATCAAATATCTTGATTAATGCGGTTACCAAAATAATATGAATATCTGCATAATCTGCACATATAATTTACAAAAACACCCGATGCAATTAATTGATTTAAATGTATCGGGTTTATCTTTGGTTATTGTATGGAATCATCTATTAATTTTTTTAGAAAAAATCGTTACTGTCTGATCCTTGCCCTGTTTATTTTATCTTTTTATTCCGGAAGAAGCATCTGTGCTCTTGCCAAAAATCATGCTGTTACGGCTGATTCTCCAACTATTGTCATAGATGCCGGCCATGGTGGTATAGACCCGGGCAAAATCTCAGCATCTGGTATTGAGGAGAAGGATATTAATCTGAGTATAGCTCTGTACTTGAAGCAGTTGTTTGAAAATCACGGATATAATGTTGTCATGACCAGAACAACCGACTGTGATCTGTCCTCAAAAAACTCTAAGCATCCCAAAACTGAGGATTTATCAAAAAGAACTGCTCTCATGTCACAAAACAATGTGGCTGCCAGTGTGAGCATTCATCAAAATAGCTTCGAGGATTCCTCTTCCTACGGTCCTCAGGTATTTTATTTTTATTCATCTGCGTCAGGTAAAGCCCTTGCCGGTTCTGTCCTTTCTGCTTTAAACGCTTCTCTTGGAATAAAGCAGCCCCGGCAAATCAAAGCTAATAAAGATTATTTCATATTAAAAAAATCCACATCCCCTTCTGTTATTGTGGAATGTGGATTTCTCAGTAATCCGGACGAAACACTGCTGCTTTCTGATAAAACATATCAAAAAAAGCTTGCTCAGGCTATATATATCGGAATTACGGACTATCTTAATCAAGCATATCCGAAATATTTACAATAAACTGCTCTGCAATATTATAAAGACGGCTGGTTTGAACATTGTATGACTTGTTTTCATTTCCATCAAGTGCTCCATGCTCTGCAGTTTTTTTGCTGTTACCGCCTGTGATAAAATTCTCTGCTGAAATATCCTGCATACATACCACCCGCAAATCAGCCGGCTCATTTTCAGCATTTCCGATATTTTCGGCAAATGTTGAAATATTTTTTTCGAGTAACGCTCTTGTACTGTCCTCACTGGTTATAATTGTACCGGATACTCCATTTTCCTTTGCCTCAAAGGTTGCGGCTATCCTACCCTTTAGGTTATCCTCCATGAATATATCGACAAAGCCTTTTTTATCCTCACCTCTTACTATGCGAAGATTTACTCCGGTCACACCGCCATCTGAAGTCTCAACCGGCACTATGTAGTTTTCCTGCTTTGCCATACCCGATGCTATCCTTAGCTGGCTGCAGAGCAGCTTCATTTGTCTGATATCTAAAGAACCTGTTTCTTTGTTCTCTATTATCATATTATCCATGACATGCGCCGCAGTCTCCGCCAGCTCCTCCTGCGCCTTTGCCAGCTCCTCCGGTGTCTTCACTGCCTCTGAAAATTGTTCAAGTGTGTCATCTAAAAGCTTTCTGATTACTGCATTGTCTCCCCTTTCCCAAAGCTTTTTTACAGTCTCGGAAGGGTTTTTTATGATTCTCGTTGCCGCCATAAGGTTTGATGCCGTAGTCTTGAAATCATACTTTTCCAAAAAGGCATATGCATTTTCCGGTGATGAAACTGCCTCCTTAAATTGCCTGATCTGTTCTTGTGCATAACGCTCTGACAGCACCTTGTCCTCTTTTGCATCCCAAACTGCCTGCTTCAGCTGCTCCGGTGTCATATCCAGCCATCTTTCATCCGTAGCAAAATCCATCTTTTCAGGTGATATTACATCCATTATATCTCTTATACAGTTTGTATTATATGCAGTCTCTATCTGGACATCTATATGAGTGCTCTTGCTTGTGCTGTCTACTCCCGAAAATTCATCGTCTATCTTATAATCCATCCGGTTTTTACCCTTTGTACGGACCGCTGTAAGAAGATTTTTCATGGTAATATCAGCTCCCTGATTTATGAGTGAGCCTATCACTGCACCATCTGACATTTCCACCTGTGTTATCAACCGGTATATTCCGATGTAAGACTCACGTTCCTCATTGGTTATGCCATTTTGCTTTTCAAGCTTCCATAAAAATTCGCTGTATTTTTGTTCCTTTTCATCAGGATTTTCTGATTTTATCTGTCTGGCAGTATCGCTTATTTCCTGCATCGTCATTTTCAGGGGAGAGATGCCTTTTTTTATCATTTCCACCGTTACCGCAGGCGTCATATCCTTAAATGCCCTCTGCACCTGTTCGTCTACGGCCTTTATGCGCAATATATTCTGCTCTGTAATATCTGTATTATTGTACGCAAGTATTCTGACTGCCCTGCGATTTTCATCAATGGTATCCATTCCGATATCCTTAAGTATATCATCCACATTTTGAAATGCTTTGGATATGCTGTCGCCCATGTCTGCTCTCGGTGCTGTCATAAGCGTTTCATAGCCCTGCGATGCTTTCTCAAAGGACTGCTGCAGCTTCTTTCCGTCTGTATATATTTCATTTACGGTTTTCTGATTGGAATCCGGCTGCAGTACATATGCCGGCTGAAGCTTTAACTGTTCAAAAACCTCCGTGACATTTTCATATGCACTCACCCGCTCATCAGCCGCTTTTATGCTGTCATCCGAAAAAATTGCCCTGTAATATTTATTTTCCTGCTCCCTGAGCTGCTCAACAACTCTCTCTATCGGCTCTGTATCTATAGAAATTCCTTTCTTTAACAGAGATAAATTTGCCTCCGCCGTCATATATAGTCTGGCTTCCTCAAGCTTTCTCTGAGCTCTTATCATATCCGGTGAGCTGTTATAATGTTCATTATCTCGTGAATTGTCATTGTTGATGTATTTTGTGCTGCCTGATTTATCAGACTGCGATTTCCTCGTTTCTATAGCTATCGCCAGATTCTCTATAGTGACAGGCTCTTTCTCTGTCTCTAGAGAAATCACATCCTCCGGTGTGGCCTCCTTTAAAACATTCTCTGCCTTAATAGCATAGTCTGATACAAGTCCATCCCGCGACATTGTTGCATCAATTGCTTTTCCACCCAATGCAATAGCCTCTGCCACTGATTTTGCATAGAATTTATCATCAGTTTTTCCGGTATTTAGAGCAATCCTGTCTATTTTATCCGCCAGCAATATATTTTCCGGCGTCACATCAAGCTGATTGTTCAAAAGCCATCTGCACTGATTAATATTTTCTTCATTCTGCTCTATTTTGGCATCGTTCAATATCTCATCTATCTGCGGTTTCAGATTCTCAAACTGTGCATCAGATATCTCATAATTTGTGTTCTGCTGCACTGCGGCCCCCTGCATGCTGCTGTAGGTTGCCTTGTATACATTTGAAATCGTAGGCTGCATAGCATTTTTTACCATATATGCCTTTGTGCCCTGTGATATGTTTTCCAGTTGCTTTGCCTGCATAATGGCATTTTGACAATCACTTATATTTTCATCTGTTGCCGGTACATCATATGTCTTTAGCTGATTTGAAATCATCGTGGCTACCGCTGCATTACCTGTAATATCCGATATCTGCTCCTCACTCAGACTGTCACCGTAAATAGAAATGTCAACTCCGGCCTTTGCAAGCACTACTTTTATTTTATCTGTCTCTGTGACTATCACATCATAACCATCATCCTTTGCAGAATTATAGTCATCCGTTGTTGTGGTATTTGCCACCACAACCATCTCATTACGTCTGTTTTCTGTAGATTGGCTGCTCTCATCAATCATGCCTTCTGCTATATTTTTATCCTTTGAATCCTTCTTATTCTGTGGCTTTCCATATATAGTGTCTGACATATCCACTGAATTTGAAGTACTGACTGTGGCGGCCTTTTTTTCACAATCTGACTTTACATCGTCCCTTATATAATCAGAAATACCAACACTCTCTGTCTGGGCATTTCCATTTCTTGCATCTATATTTTTGTTGACTACATTTTCTATCTGCATTATTACACTCCATTTTGCAGCCATAATCATGTATTTGATTCCGGCTTAATATCAGTTTAATGGTAACTATTTAATATTATTATCGACAAAAAACGTGCAATAATAAAGACCGCACCTTAAATTGGTGCGGTCCATGTCATGCTTTGACCCTATTATATTATAACAGCATATCTGCAGAGCGATGTACTAATATTTAAATACAGCTACTCCATACGGTGCAAGCGGATAAGCAAACGAGAACGGTCTGCCGTCGCACTCTGATTTTACTGCTCTGTAATCCAGCTTTTTGTAAGACTGCTTCTTTGCCTTTCCCCTGCCCTTTGATGATCTCTTTACGTGCTCATGTGCAACCTTTTCGCCGGTAAACTTTGGATCCTCACTGTCAAGAACGAGCTGATATGTCTTGTGCTTTGGCACTCCGACTCTGTAATCAGGTCTCTCTACCGGTGTGAAATTGATGACAAATAGCATATTATTTTTGCCATCCCTGCTCTTTCTTATAAAGCTGAAGATGCTTCTGTCTGCATCGTTGGCATTTATCCATTCGAAGCCTTCCCAGCTTGAATCCAGCTCGTACAGACAGCGATTTCCTCTGTAGAGATGAAGCAGCTCCTTCACCCAGTTCTGAATCTTTTTATGCTCCGGATTCTCAAGCAGATACCAATCGAGCTCTCTTTCCTCGCTCCACTCCTGCTTCTGTGCGAACTCCTGTCCCATGAACAGAAGCTTCTTGCCACAGTGTCCCATCATAAATGCATATCCTGCCATGAGGTTTTTGAATTTATCCGCCTCAAGGCCCGGCATTTTGTTGAGCATAGAGCATTTCAGATGCACAACCTCATCGTGAGACAACACAAGGATGTAATTCTCACTCTCGTTGTAGCTCATCGCAAATGTCATCTTGTTGTGGTTATATTTACGGAAATATGGATCCAGCTTCATATAATCAAGGAAGTCATGCATCCATCCCATGTTCCACTTGTAGCTGAAGTTCAGTCCATCTTCCTCTACCTTGCCTGTTACTTTTGGCCATGCGGTAGACTCTTCGGCTATCATTACAGTTCCGTGATTTCTTCCAAGTATGAGTGTGTTGATATGCTTGAAAAATTCCACTGCCTCAAGATTCTTATTGCCACCGAACTGGTTTGGAACCCACTGTCCATCTCTCTTTCCGTAATCGAGATAAAGCATTGAAGCAACCGCATCTACTCGAAGTCCGTCTACGTGATAATTTTCTATCCACATCAGAGCGCTTCCAATAAGGAAATTCTTTACTTCATTCTTTCCGTAGTCAAATATCTTTGTGCCCCAGTCAGGATGCTCTCCCTTTCTTGGGTCTGCATACTCATATGTAGCTGTGCCATCAAAATTGGCAAGTCCATGCGCATCCTTTGGGAAATGTGCCGGTACCCAGTCGAGTATTACTCCGATATTATTCTTGTGGCACTGGTCCACCAGATATGCAAAGTCCTCCGGTGTTCCATATCGTGATGTCGGCGCATAGTAACCTGTCACCTGATATCCCCATGAGCCGTCAAACGGATACTCTGAAATTCCCATCAGCTCAATATGTGTATATCCCATGGTTTTAACGTATGACACAAGTGATTTTGCCAGATCTCTGTATGTATAAAAGCCCTCATCCTCTCTGCCCGGATGTCTCATCCATGAGCCCGGATGACACTCATATATAGCCATAGGTGAAGCATATACTTCTGACTCTGACATTGCAGCTCTTTTGTCCATCCACTCCCTGTCAGTCCATGTAAAATGGTCAATATCCGTGATTATTGAGGCTGTTCCCGGACGCAGCTCTGCATAGTTGGCATATGGATCTGACTTGTACAGCTTATCTCCATGCTCTGTTACAATTATAAACTTGTACATCTGCCCCTTTGCAGCACCGGGAACAAAGAGCTCGTACACACCCATTGTCTCCGGCTCAACACGCTTCATTTCATGGCTGGTCTCATTCCAGTCATTGAACTCTCCAAACACATATACTTCCTTTGCGTGTGGTGCCCATACATCAAAGCACACTCCTTTTTTCCCATCCTGCTCAGCCAGATGCGCACCCATTTTCTTATATATATCATAGTGCGTTGCCTGACCAAACAAATAGCAGTCCATTGCTGTAAAATTACACATATATATACCCCCATCAGTATTTTTATTTTTATTTTTATAAGATACTATTCTTACAAACAATTACTATTTTTCTTTGAAATGATCCTCTCTGAGGACAATTCTGTCATCATCGGTATATCTCTTGGCAGTGAGTATACTTATTGCCTTCTTCAATCCACTGTGAGCCTCTCTGTCTATGGCCTCATCTATGATTTCCTTTACCTCTGTCAGAGTAGTGGCCTGGTCTATTCTCTCAATATTGCTGATTCTGTTGTGCAATGCCAGTATTGCCATCTCATCTATCTTGTATCCAAGCTCTGTCGAATATGACTTGGCAAATAATACCAGCTCATCATTGGTAAAAATAGGCACAGATATCTTTTCAGTAAATTTTGCGGCAAAGCCTTCATCCATAGATAACGCTCTTTTGATTCCCTTGGATGTGTCCTCTAGAATATAAAGAGTGCCTGTTATATCATGATCCATCAAAAATGACAATTGCACTGCGGTATTACGGTCAATATCTCCGGCTCTCTCTATTATCAGACATCCTCCGGCTATTTTACGCAGTATCTGCTGCGCATCCTTTTTATTAAGTGCCGAGGCATCTATCTTGCCAAGCTTTCCTGTTGACTGATGTCCAACCTTTTGCAAAACCTTCACAAAGCTTGTGGCCAGCATTGTCTTACCACAGCCCTGCTCACCCTGTATTATAAGGTTACCGCTCGATGCATTACCTTTTTTATTAAGGTGGTCTATAATACCATTATAAGCCTTACAAATCTGATTTTCCATACCTTTTACAGGTATAAAATATGAAAATATTGCTCTTTGTTCATTAGTAAGCTCGTTAATATGTTTACTCTCAATCACTGTTTTGTCATCTTCTTCACTATCTAAATCCTCCGGTAATGAAAGATTAGGCATTTTCCTTGTTTTTGCCATCTCAAGCTTCTTTTCAATTCCCGGATTTTTTGCCGCCATTTTGGCTATTTCCTGCTCTATAAATGATGTTACATGTTCAAAATCTCTTGGTTTTTCCGGCTCTTGTTCCGGTTCTTCATCTGCCTCCTCATTCTTAAGCATATCATCTGTTATTTCCGGCATAAGCATTGTCGGCTGCGCAAGTATCTCAGCTTCCTCTGACTCCTCAGCCACTACGGCATCCTCCGGCTCACCGTCAAACTCTTCCACAGCCTCTGGTGTTTCAGGCTGTGGTTCTTCCACAATCTCCTGTGCTTCAGGCTGTGGCTCTTCTACAGGCTCCTGTGCTTCAGGCTGTGGCTCTTCTACAGGCTCCTGTGTTTCAGGCTGTGGCTCTTCCATAGGCTCCTGTGCTTCAGGCTGTGGCTCTTCTACAGGCTCCTGTGCTTCAGGCTGTGGCTCTTCCACTGTCTCCTGTGTTTCAGGCTGTGGCTCTTCTACAGATTTCTGCACAGGTTCCTGTACCTTAGGTATCTCAATGACCTGCATATATTCATTCTCAAGCAGCTCCTTCGGTGTCGCTCCTGCATCCAGCTTAGGTATGACATCATTGAGTCGCTCCATGATATCCCCGGCCTCCTGAAGTGCTCTCGCCTTCGCAGATTCCAGCTTCTGCTGATTAGCTTCGTTTAATGCTGTTTCAGCAGCACGTTTTGTCTTTTCCCACTCATCCAGCACATCCTGTATAGACATCTGTCCTGTAATCTGGTGCTCAAGCTGGGTCTTTTCATTGATCACCATGGACATCTGTCCATCTGAGTCCTCACCCAGCAGCTCCTTAAAATTCATCCTGAGCGAACTGTCAATTTCCTCATCTGTTGCTATATGCTGCTCCTCGTCGGAAGGCTGTTCACTCTTTTTACCATCATCCTTGTCCTTCAGGAACTTGAGAAATGGAATTTCCTCAACTATTTTTTTAATATTATCCATGGTATCAGCAACTTCATTTTTGCCCTTGGCATCCATAATCTGCTTCATTCCCTTGGCAATCTCTTCCTGAAGATTCACGGTATTAAACTTTTCCTGATTTACTGTAATCTGCGGTATTTTCACATCATCGTGAACTATCTCACCGCCCTTTACCATTTCCATGGCTCCAATCTCAGTAAGCTCGTCTTCATCAGTCTCTGATTCCGGCTCCGCTTCTTTTTTATTCTCCCTGGAAATGTTTTCCTTTTCAAGCTTGAACTGTCTGTATTTTTCTTCCTGAGTTTTTGTCAGTGGCTGATAAAGCATTTTCAGCTCTAAAGCACGCTCAACATACGGCCCATCTCCAAACCACAGTATAAGCTCATCACAGGCTTCAACGCATTTGTCCACTTTTCCTGCCTTGTGATAGAGATATGCGAGCTCATAAGCCCACTCCTCCGTATATTCTTCTTCTTTTAATTCCTCAAGAATAGCAATAAGCTCATCAAATGAAGCTCCCTGCCCCTTTTTGATGGCATATCTTAATACATACTTCATATCATCATGAGGTGCTATCTCAACAAATTCATCATAATACTCTGTAGCAGCATCATAATCACCCATCTTGATGGCGACCTCAGCCAGTCTGTATATGATCATCCTGCCGATTGGTGAACGGTCATAGGCCATTAAAAGTATGTCCCTTGCATCCTGGTATCTTTCGGCCTTCTCGTAGATTTCGCCGATTTTAACGAGTGTATTTACATTTTTAATTTTGTTCCAGTTTATGCTATCTGCAATCTCTGCTGCGCTCATATAGCCCTCCTCGGCGCTTAGGGCTTTTATCTGATCCAGCTTGAGATTGTATTCGTATTTATCCACTTATTTCACCTACTCGTATTTAAGCTTATTATTTTTTGTATCTACACCTGTTGTCTTTGTATAATCCCTTGTGTCCTCAGGAAGCTTCTTTTTCCTGAGTGCATAATTAACAACTTTTCTCACAATATAGTATATCACAGCAAAGGTTGGAACACCAAATAACATTCCAAGAAAACCAAACATTCCTCCGCCGATTAGTATGGCAAACATAACCCAGAAGGTCGAAAGACCGGTAGATGAGCCAAGTATCTTAGGTCCTATGATATTGCCATCCACCTGCTGCAGCACGACAATAAATATCAGAAGATAAAGCGCATGCCACGGACTCTGAATTACTACTATGAGTAACGATGGAATTGCACCGATAAACGGTCCGAATACCGGAATCACATTTGTGACACCGATAATCACTGCAACAAGCACCGATGATGGAATCCTTAAAATCAGACATCCGAAATATGCAATCACACCGATAATCAGTGAATCTATTATCTTACCGCTTATGAAACCTCCAAAAATCTCATTTGTCTTTCTGATCGTCTCAATGATGATATTGCCTGTCTTTGGCTTGCAGACAGCATATATTATCTTTTTGCTCTGTCCTGCGAGAGTCTCCTTAATACTCATCACATAGACCATCACGATTATTCCGATAATAAAATTAAGTAAGCCTCTGAATACCGAAATCACACCGGTTGTAATCTGTGCAACATATTTCTGTGCCTCAGGAATCAGCTTTTCTGTGGCATAATTTTCAATATAGTCGGTTGCATTCTGTAAACCTGTGCTCGCGAGCTCAGCAATTTTGCTGTCCCCGAAATTGCCGTTCTTTATCATGTTGATGAATGCCGCAACATCATTTGGCAGTGTCTTCATAAGTCCCGATATACTTGCTATGACAGAAGGAACAATAGCCGCAATGAGGAGCGAAATAATCGCTACAAGAATAATAACCGAGCCTGTGATTGCAAGAGCTCTTGAAACCTTTCGCAGCTTGCTTTCGCTTTTCATTTTTTGGGAAAGAAGCTTTTTAAAGCATCTTTCCAGCCACAGCATGACAGGATTCATCAGATATGCAAGCACAAGTCCCATTATAATAGGCATTGCTGCCGCAAGCAGCTTGCTCCATATGCCTGCAAAGCCCTCAAATCTGTACAGTGCAAAGAAAAACAGTATACTGACTGCAAACGTGACAAATACCATGACACCTATTCTGATCAGATGTGGCCATTCCCCACGCCCCGGGTGCGAATTCTGCTTCGCACCCTTATCTGCATTCATCTCAATGTTTGATTTTTTACCAGCTTTTCCGGTTTCTTCCATCGGATTAGACTCTCCTTATTTACGGTTATAGTTGATGAGACATCCCTTTAATATTATCTCTCTTTCATCATCTGTGAGCTCACCCATCTTCAGTGTAAATGGCTTTAATTCACCATCCTTGACAACATATGCCTCAAACTCCGTCTTTGCATCCTCGATTTCCTTCTTGATTCCCGGAAGGAAGATATAGTCGAGGTTGTGGAACGGAAGCTCTCCCTCATCGATGATGAATGGAAGCATTCCCCAGTTGATAAGGTTTGAACGGTATCTCTTTGTGGCATACTCGTTTGCGATATTTGCCCAGCCTCCGAGTACCTTCTGGCAGCTGGCAGCCTGCTCTCTTGCTGAGCCATCACCCGGCTTAACAGCAAAAATTGTGCTTCCGAAGCCCATATTCTCATGGCTTGCCTCAGGGAATTTTTTCTTTACTACTCCCATGATTTCAGCAACCTCAGGAACAGCCTTTCCTGCGCACTCACCACTCTCTATAGCCTTCTGGGCCTTCTGGATTTCCTTTGCTCTGCCTACATACTCAGGATCCTTTCTTGAAAGTGCGAACTCTGCAAGTCCAAGAGGGTTTGAACGATATGATGATGTCTCTCCTGAAGGAATGAGCTCATCTGTTGTAGTAACAGGATCATGAATCTCTGAAACCACCTTAAGGAGCATATTCTCAGGAAGCGCGCTCATTGTCGGCCAGTCCTTGATGTTTGGTCCGAACTGGATTTCAACTGAAGGATCTGCCACTCCATGGCTGTCAAATACACGATTCTCATATATAGTCTTGTCAAAGAAATATTTTGGCTTTGTAAAGTTGACATCAATATCCGCTGCTGATGTAAGGAAGCCCTTGTTTGCTGCTGTTGCAGCGATTGAACGTGCATCCATGAGTGCCACTGAGCTGATCTGTCCGTTCTGTACCTTAGAACCCTCTCTGTTAGGGAAGTTTCTTGTTGAATGACGGATAGAGAATGCGTTGTTGGCAGGTGTATCTCCTGCACCAAAGCAAGGTCCGCAGAAAGCAGTCTTTACGATTGCACCTGTCTCAAGAAGCTTTGCTACAGCTCCGTTTTTCACAAGCTCCATGTATATTGGAGTAGATGCCGGGTAAACACTCAGTGTAAACTCGTCTGCTCCGATTGAATGTCCGTTTAATATGTCAGCCGCATCGCAGATATTCTCAAATCCACCGCCTGCACAGCCTGCGATAATTCCCTGGTCTACATACAGTTTTCCGTCTCTTACCTTACTCTTTAAATCAAGCTTCACCTTGCCGTCAAAGCTTACCTCAGCTCTCTTCTCACAGTCATCGAGAATATCCATGAGGTTTGCATTGAGCTCATCGATAGTGTAGGTATTGCTTGGGTGGAATGGCATAGCTATCATTGGGCGGATCTGGCTTAAATCAATCTCAATAAATCTGTCGTAGTAAGCCACCTCACCCGGATTAAGCTCCTTGTGATCCTCAGCCCTACCGTGAATCTCAAAGAATTCCTTAACCTGGTCATCTGTTCTCCAGATAGAAGAAAGACATGTAGTCTCTGTTGTCATAACATCGACACCTATACGGAAGTCAACGCTCAGATTAGACACACCCGGTCCTACAAACTCCATAACTTTGTTCTTTACGAAGCCGTTTCCGAATACCTCTCCGATAATTGCAAGTGCGACATCCTGTGGTCCAACGCCCTTGATTGGCTCTCCTGTCAGGTAAATACCTACTACCTCAGGCATATCAATATCATATGTCTGTTCGAGAAGCTGCTTAACAAGCTCAGGTCCACCCTCGCCGACTGCCATAGTACCAAGTGCACCATAGCGTGTATGTGAATCAGAACCAAGTATCATTTTTCCGCCGCCGGCAAGCATCTCTCGTGCAAACTGATGGATAACTGCCTGATGAGGTGGTACATAGATTCCGCCGTACTTCTTTGCACATGTGAGACCAAACATGTGGTCATCCTCATTGATTGTTCCACCAACTGCACAAAGGCTGTTGTGACAGTTTGTAAGTACATACGGGATAGGGAATTTCTCAAGTCCTGAAGCTCGTGCTGTCTGAATGATACCTACAAATGTGATATCATGCGATGTAAGCTTATCAAACTTAATCTGAAGCTTGTCCATATTGCCGGATGTATTGTGCTCCTTTAAAATACCGTAAGCAATTGTCTCCTGCTTAGCTGTCTGTTTGTCGATGTCCATGCCGGTCTTGCTTTTGACAGCTGCCTGAGCCTCTGGTCCATCAATTATTACTTCCTTACCTTTTAAAAGGTAAGCACCATTTTCATATAATTTCACTTATTCTACCTCCGTATGTGTATTTCAAAATTCTTTTATTTACTATTATATAATATTATAGGTAATTGTGGCAATAAATAAATCACCATCTACCTTAATTTCGAATTTTCCTCCCATCAAATGGGTCAGATTCTTTGCAATCGAAAGTCCAAGTCCACTTCCTTCAGTGGTTCTCGACCTCTCTCCCCTCACAAAACGCTCTGTCAGGTCCACATTTCCGTCTCTTACTATGTCAAGCTCGTTCTTTGACACATTCTTTATTGTAAAAACTGCCTTTGTATCTGCCTTTTCAAGCTCTACATATACTCTGGTATTTTCCAGTGCATATTTTGCGGCATTAGTATACAGATTTTCAATAGAGCGGTAAAGCTGACGCCCATCCGCATAGATAAATATCTGTTCTGATGGAATTTTTGTAACTATTGTCAGATTTCTCGACTCAAAGCGCTCATTGAATTCACCTCCGGTCTGGTATAAAAGCTCAACCAGATCAAGCTTTTGCATATTGAGCTTCACATTTCCCGAGGTAATCTTTGATGTCTCTACCAAATCCTCTGTAAGCTGCTTTAAGCGCTGTGACTTTTCCTCCAGCACATGTATATAGTATTTGGCATTTTCATTTTCCAGATTTTCCCTCTTAAGCAGGTCAACATAGTTGACTATTGATGTCAGAGGTGTCTTTATATCGTGTGATACGTTTGTTATTAAGTCTGCCTTTAATTTTTCATTCTTAAGACTCTCATTCACCGAGCTCATAAGACCCTGGCGTATATGGTTGACAGCCTCCGCCACCTTTTTCTGTTGCCCATGAAACTCATTGACATTGAGTGTAGTGTCAAGCGCTCCTTCCGAGATAGCTTCAAGTGCCTCCTGTATGCGCATTATCTCTTTGGTTTTTTGTGTGTGGATATCCTTTTTCTCAATAACTCTTTTCAAAAGCTCATAGCCCTTATACATCAGGCTGTGTGTGCAAAGTATATTGCCTTTTATCTTCCTTACAATGCTCTGGTATAAAATAATAAAAGCCAGATCAAACAAAAAAGAAAATGTGCCTGCCGTCATAATAAGTGATGCATAGTCAAAGTGCTGGTTTTTTACGCCTGAAATCACTTTTCCCATAAATACCATGAGCAGTGTAAATATCACTAGCATCACATCAGAGTATACCTTGTCAATCGGTAAATAGTATATTGTGTAATCATCCTCTGATTTTCTGCCGGCCACGTTTGCCATATATGCCATGCTCACAAAGCTGCCTACCAGGCCCGCAAGCGATATTAGTGCATATATATCAATATTTTCATGCGCATCGTGCCTGAATGCATAGCCTGTGGCAAACACTCCTGTCACCATAAGTATCATGCATAGCTGATGTAAAACTATGACCGCTGCTTTTTTTCCTATCGTATACTGCCTCATTTGTTTTCCTCTATCTTATAGCCTACTCCCCAGACCACCTTCAGATAGCGTGGCTCCTTAGGATTTATCTCTATTTTTTCCCTGATATGTCTGATGTGCACTGCAACTGTATTGTCGGCGCCTATCGCCTCCTCGTTCCATATGCTCTCATATATTTCGTTTATTGAGTAGACCTTTCCCTTATTTTTAAGGAGTAAAAGCAGGATATTGTATTCAATCGGTGTGAGCTTTACCTCCTCGCCATCCACAGTCACCTTTTTTAAATCATCATTTACCAAAAGACCTCCGGCTTCATAAACCTTGTCTCCGGCTGCATCATTACTTGACAGAGTGGTATATCTGCGAAGCTGTGACTTTACCCTTGCCACAAGCTCAAGCGGATTAAAAGGCTTTGTGACATAATCATCAGCTCCCACATTGAGGCCTAAAATCTTGTCAGCATCCTCTGTCTTTGCCGATAGAATGATTATCGGCACCCTGCTTTCCTTTCGTATCTGCAAAGTGGCTCTTATTCCATCGAGCTTTGGCATCATGACATCTATTATCATGAGGTCTATTTTTTTATTCTTCATAATTTCAACTGCCTGTATGCCGTCGTAAGCCTTCTCCACGTCGTAGCCCTCCTGCATCAGGTAAATCTCAATTGCCTCAACTATTTCCTTGTCGTCATCACAAACTAATATTGTCATATTATCCTCCTTCTATGAATTTTGATTAGAAACCTTCTCCTGCCGTTAGTCAGCTATATTTTATCAGATTATCCACTTTGTTTTTCTTAAAATCTGCTTAATATTACCCACTTTTAAATATAAGCCAAAAAGCAGCCGTTCTATTTTGAACTGCTGCTTTATAATTTTAATCAGATTTGCTAATTATTTCTATTGCCGGTGATGCTCTGCCACATCTTATGTATTCCGTCTGTGAGCTCCTTGCCCTCCTTTGTGTTGATGACAGGTGGCTTTCCGGCCCGACCGGCAGATGATGTCCTGTAATCCTCCGGCGAAGAGACCTCCGTATCCGATTTTGATGTTTCTTTATTATTGCTTTCGGAATTAGCTGCTGAGTCCATTGTATTGTCTACAATCTTCACATCACCTACTACTCCGTCTCCCAAATCGCCATCATACACTCCGTCTCCATCAAGCATTCCACGCTTTCTGAAATAATCCATATTTACCTTGATTGCAGTCTGACGATTAGCATATATTGACTTTTCTTCGTTGTCAATAGTACGCTCCTCTGCAGGCTTACCTGCATTTTTCTGACGTTCTATCTCCTTATTTCTGTCATCGATAATCTTAAGATACTTCTCCGTATCGGACAAATCCTGAAGCTGTCCCTTGAGCTCATACTGGTTAGTTTTAACTATCTTCTCCTGCTCTGCAATCCTATCCTTCATATTCTTGCACAGCTTTTCAAGTGACTCGTTGGTATCATTGATGATATCACGCACTCTTGAAAGCGCCTCATCCGTATAGATAACCGATGCTGCATACACATCCTCAGCCTTTCTGCTTGCATCCCAGACTATCTTATCCCCCTTCTTTCTGAACTCTCTCTCTGCGTGATTGCGACTCTGCTCAGTAAGCTCATACTCATCCTGCATTGCATATATACACTTATTCAGCTCAGCAAGTAAATCTATCATTTGCTGCTTGTTTATGATCACCCTGCTCGGCTCCGGCTTATACGGCTCTGCCTTTGAGAGCATGATATGAATTTCTCTTAGTACCTTTTCTGTTTTATCGTTCGCATTCATTTTCTATTTCCTCGGATTTAGATTAACAGTAACTATTCAGAACCACTGAGAACAAAAAAGCTGATGTGTCATGCTTGCATGTAAGCAGCAGATTTTCTTGTTCTCAAGGTGGCTCTGAATACTCACCACTTACCCATATTTTATATGAAAATCCGCTTCTCGTAAATAGCCAAATGAATAATAATGATATGAGGGTCAAAAGGTATTCTGCCCCTCATTTATAATTAAATCAATCCCGCTGCCGCATTTCTCAGTTCGTCTGCCGCATGCTTTATCTCGGCAGCCTGCTCTTCGCTCACATTTCCGGGCTTTGTCCTTGAAATAAGCTTCTTCACATATGAAAGTGACGATTTCACACTCTTTTTCTGTGCGCTGTCCATAGCCTTTCTTTTTTCCTTGTCAGCCATGACATTTTCCACCTGTCGCACAAGCGTATCAGCCTCACTTCTTGCATCAATATAAGCCTTTCTCTGTCCGTCTGTTGCCTCATACTCCTGTGCCTCGCGGATTGCCTGCTCAATCTCAGAATCAGACAAATTTGAGCTTGCGGTAATCGTAATCTCCTGATGCTTTCCTGTGCCCAGGTCCTTTGCAGAAACCTGCACAATGCCGTTTGCATCTATATCAAACGTCACCTCTATCTGCGGCACACCTGCCGGAGCCGGCTTGATGCCCTTTAACCTGAAGTTTCCAATCAGCTTATTGTCCCTTGCAAACTGCCTCTCACCCTGCAGTACCTTTATATCCACAGAGGTCTGGAAGCTGCCTGCAGTTGTAAAAATCTGGCTGTATCTCGTAGGAATAGTCGTATTTCTGTCAATAATTTTGGTTGAGACACCACCAACTGTCTCAATTCCGAGTGAAAGCGGTGTGACATCCATCAGTATAATCTCTGCCGCACTGCTGCCTGCGACAATTGCTCCACCGAGCTTGCCACCCTGTACTGCTGCACCGAGTGCCACGCACTCGTCAGGATTCAGGTTGTGTGAAGGCTCTTTTCCTGTAATTCTTCTGACCTCCTCAACAACAGCCGGCACACGTGTCGAGCCTCCTACCAACAGCACCATTCCAAGCTCTGCTGCGGAAATCCCCGCATCTGAAAGTGCCTGATTTACCGGAATGGCTGTTCTCTCCACCAGATCCTTTGTTATCTCATTAAACTCAGCCCTTGTGAGGTTCATCTCCATGTGAACCGGCTGTCCCTTTACAGTGGTGATAAATGGCAGGTTGATAGTGGTTGAGGATGAGGATGAAAGCACCTTTTTTGCCTTCTCAGCCTCCTCCCTGACACGCTGCATAGCAGTATTATCCTTTCTCAGATCCACATTCTGCTGTCTGTAAAACTCTGTGGCAAGATAATTCGTGATTCTCTCATCAAAATCATCTCCACCCAGATGATTATCACCGGCTGTGGCAAGCACCTCTATCAGATTGTCCCCTATTTCGATAACAGACACATCGAAGGTTCCTCCTCCGAGGTCATAGACAAGAATTTTCTGCTGCTGTCCGTGGTCCAGTCCGTATGCGAGTGCCGCAGATGTTGGCTCATTTATGATTCGAAGCACATTAAGCCCCGCAATCCTTCCTGCATCCTTAGTTGCCTGCCTCTGCGCATCCGAAAAATATGCAGGAACTGTGATTACGGCGTCTGTCACTGCCTCACCCATATAGTCCTCTGCATCCTTTTTCAGCTTTCTGAGAATCATAGAAGAAATCTCAGGAGCTGAATACAGCTTTCCGTCCACTTTTGCCCTGAAATCGCTTCCCATCTGTCTCTTTATTGAGAAAAATGTCCTGTCCACATTGACTGCTGCCTGCCTCTTTGCAGCCTCGCCAACCAGTCGCTCTCCATTCTTTGTAAAAGCCACTACAGACGGAGTTGTTCTCTGACCCTCGCTGTTAGTTATGACTACCGGCTGATTGTTCTCCAAAACTGCCACACAGCTGTTTGTTGTTCCTAAATCTATACCTATAACCTTACCCATGATTTTCCTCACTGTTTTTTTATTTAAGTCTCATAAATAATTGATTTTTTTGACTTACTATTTCATCCTAATACTACTTTAAGCTTGGAAAATTCACTCGTCAAGGCATGAGGCTGTTATTTCAGAGAATGTTTATACTTTTAATTTTTAATACACAACATAACAACAAAGGCACCGCCGAAGCAGTGCCTTTGTTGATTAATTTATAGATTGGATTAAATGATAATTGAGGATTGCTTATTCACTTACTTTCTTTTTGAGTAATCCGAGTAATCCACATGCAATGAAAGATCCGATTACTAATGCAACAAGATACATTAACGGATTTCCGATTGTAGGAACTACAAAGATTCCTCCGTGAGGTGCCATGAGTGTACATCCAAATGCCATTGAAAGTCCACCTGCCACTGCTGAACCGACTACACATGCCGGAAGGACATGAAGCGGATCAGATGCTGCGAATGGGATTGCACCCTCTGTGATAAATGATAATCCCATGATAAAGTTTGTAGGTCCTGCCTTTCTCTCCTCTTCTGTGAACTTGTTCTTGAATAAGATTGTTGCAAGAGCGATTGCGAGTGGTGGAACCATACCGCCAATCATAACTGCTGCCATGATATTGTAGTTTCCGGCAGCGATTGAATCTATACCAAATACATAAGCGGCTTTGTTTACAGGGCCACCCATATCTACCGACATCATTCCTCCGAGAAGTACTCCGAGCACTACTGCGCTTGCACCGTTAAGTCCATTAAGACCATTGTTGATAGCTGTATTTAAAGCTCCGATTGGAGGCTCAACTACAAACTGCATTATAACGCCTACCAGGAATATACCAAACAGTGGATAAAGCAGAACCGGCTTCATACCATCAAGACTCTCCGGAAGTTTAGAAAATACCTTCTTTAAGAGGAGCACAATATATCCTGCTACGAAACCTGCTACAAGTGCTCCAAGGAAGCCTGATGTACCGTTTGCTGCGATTGAACCGCCTACAAAACCAACTGCAAGACCCGGACGGTCAGCAATACTCATGGCGATAAAGCCTGCAAGAATTGGAAGCATAAATCCAAATGCAGTTCCACCGATTCCCTTAAACAGTGCTGCGGCCTGTGTAATAGTACCGAAATTTGCTCTCTGGTCAGCCGGCAGTGAATTAAGGTCAACACTGAATCCATCGATAAGGAATGCGATTGCGATAAGAATACCACCACCAACTACGAATGGAAGCATATGTGAAACACCATTCATCAAATGCTTGTAAATCTGATGTCCAACGCTCTCCTTTCCACCAACTGATGAATGTGAAGCCTCCTTTTTACCTGATGCCTTAAATACAGGAGCATCACCGGCAGCAATTCTCTTTATGAGCTCTTCTGCCTTATTGATTCCGTCAGAAACCTGACACTCAATAACCTTCTTTCCGTCAAAGCGGTCTGTAGGTACATTTGTATCACAGGCAACTATAACTCCTGCAGCCTTTGCGATTTCATCATCTGTGAGCACATTTTTGGCTCCGCCTGAGCCTCTTGTCTCAACCTTTACCTGATATCCAAGCTCCTTGGCTTTTTTCTCTATAGCCTCAGCAGCCATATAAGTATGGGCAATTCCTGTTGGACAGGCTGTAACTGCAACGATAAATACATCGTCCTTCTTCACCTCAACAGACTCTTTCGCCTTTGCCTCTTTGGCAGCCTCTTTCTCATCCTTTGCTTTTTCAGCGCTATCGATGATATTTAAAAACTCATCAACTGAACCGGCATTGATAAGAGAATTTGTAAACTGCTCGTCCATCAGCATAACAGAGAGCTTGCTAAGCACCTGAAGATGCACATTATCCTCTGTGTTTGGTGCAGCGATAAGGAAAATAATCTTTGCTGGTGTACCATCGAGTGATTCAAAGTCAACCCCATCCTTTACAACCATTGCCGCAAGACCTGCTTTAGTAACAGCATCAGACTTACAATGAGGAATTGCTATACCCATTCCAATTCCTGTTGTGCCTTCCTCCTCTCTTGCAAAAACACCCTTGCGATACTTTTCCACATCGGCTATTTTGCCACTTTTTGCCATCAAATCAATACACTGATTCAATGCTTCGGTTTTTCCGGCAGGCGTACCATTCAAATTGATACTCTCAGCTGCCAATAAATCCCTGATTGTCATACATCATTCCTCCTAATAGAATATATTAATTATTTATATCAACCTTTTTGATACCGTTTGTTTAATTGGAAGCACTGTCCCATTTATCAATAAGTGCTTCAACCTCAGGCTTTGTAGCAAGCTCCTCAGAAAATGCACTTGCACTTCCTGTACATACTCCATAAATAAATGCCTGCTTATAATCATTTGATTTGAGGTATCCGTAAATAAATCCGGCTACCATCGAATCACCTGCACCTACAGAGTTTTTGAGCTTTCCTTTAGGAGCCTGTGCCTTAAATTCCTGTCCGTTCTCAGTAACAAGCACCGCTCCGTCACCTGCCATAGAAACAAGCACGTTTCTTGCGCCCTGTTCCTGAAGCTTCTTTGCATATTTTATCACATCGTCCTTGTCTGTAATCTCAACCCCGAATATCTCACCGAGCTCATGATTGTTTGGCTTGATGAGGAATGGCTTATATGCAAGCACATTTGTGAGCAGATTTCTTGTCGCATCAACCACAATATTTATTCCACGGCCCTCAAGATGCTTCATGATATCCATATACATTGATGAAGGCATCACATCAGGAATACTTCCTGCGAGCACAAGCACATCAGACTCCTTTAAGCAGTCTAGCTTCTCATAGAGTTTTTTAATGTTGTCCTCAGTGATTACCGGTCCCTGACCATTAATCTCGGATTCCTCATTTGAGCGAAGCTTCACGTTGATACGTGAAATACCATCCTCCACCTCTATAAAATCAGTATTAACACCTTTTTTTCCTAGAAGTCTTTTAATTTCATTTCCTGTAAAACCCGCTGTAAAACCAAGTGAAGTATTGCTCATTCCAAGATTCTTAAGAACCATGGAAACATTGATGCCCTTACCACCTGCAAAAATCTTCTCTCCAGTCGTTCTATTGACTACTCCTGTCTTAAAATCTGTTACATCAACTATATAATCTAATGATGGATTAAAAGTAACTGTATAAATCATGTTAGACCTCCTTAATATTTTTATATTTCTTATAGTTGTCATTGCTTAGTGCATTTGTAATAATTACAGCATCTTCAAAATCTGCAAACTTGATACTTGATACCTGTGAAAACTTACTGTCATCCGCAAGAATATATTTCTCCTTGCTATTCTCCATGGATTTCTTTTTAACCATGGCCTCCTTTATCTCCGGAGTCGTAAATCCATTCTTCACAGTAATTCCGTTGGTTCCCCAGAAGCCCTTCGTAAAATTATATTTATCGAGCGTCACAACGGCCTCATCTCCGACAATAGCCTCAGTAGTAGACTTGAACTCGCCACCCAGAATATATACTGTATATCCCCTATCGGAAATTCTCTTGGCATTAGTCAGAGAGTTTGTAACAAAAACCACATTCTTTGCAGTAATATAATCAATCATGACTGCCGTTGTAGTACCGGCATCTATATAAACAAAATCATTATCCACAATAAGTGATGCCGCATATCTGGCAATCTGTTCCTTTTCGCTGCGATTCTGCTTAAGCCTGTTGATAACCTTCTCATCCTGAGTATGGATATTCGTATTATTTGCAATCGCACCACCATGCACCTTGGTGAGATAACCCTTCTTGTCCATTGCAACCAGATCACGTCTGATTGTCGACTCGGATGTATTAAGCTCATCCATAAGCTGCTGAACAGTCACACTTCCCATCGAATCTAATATATCGAGTATTTTTTTGCATCTATCTTCCGCCAGCATCTAATCACCCCTGTTTTCAAATTGCTCAAAGACTATCATTTAATCTTTTATATTCAATTATTTTCCTTTTTTATTAAAATCAATAATTATCTAACTTGTAGTATTATTATATTTTCAAAATCATTCATTGTCAATCATAATCCGTCATTTATATTCACAAATAATCACCATGAAAATTGTTAAAATTATATAAGGTCAAATTTCAAATTGTGTAATATATGCAAAAGTAATATTCTAATTTTGTGCAGAATATACTACATAAATCTTTATTACTTGCCTAATTGCTAATTTTAGTATCTTTTCTATTACTAGTTTATAATCTAAAATATAGTTCAAATTAACTAATTTTGATTTAGTCACTATCCAATTTGACTGTTTTTGACTGTTTTGAATCTAAATGCATTGTAATTCATAATTCATCATGCTAGAATATGTCCATTATGGTACATATTTTATGATTAAAGGGTCAAAAGGTATCATCAATGAGTTTATATTTTGTTATTTCACACCATTTTAGATAATTTATGTACCATCACAGCTACAATACTTTAAGTTAAAAAGGAGGATTTCACATGAAACAGCTTAATTGGGCAACACTCGGCTGCGGCGTAATAGCTAATGAGCTCGCGCATGCTCTCTCAAAGGAAGGACGCACTCTTTATTCAGTTGCCAACAGAACTCATGAAAAGGCCGTAGCTTTTGCACAAAAATATGGCATTTCAAAGGTATATGACAACATTGATGACGTCTTTTATGATCCTGATGTGGATATCATTTACATCTCCACTCCACACAATACTCACATCAATTATCTAAGAAAAGCCCTTTCTAATGGAAAGCATGTACTCTGTGAGAAATCTATTACTTTAAATATCGCAGAGCTCGATGAAGCCGTCTCACTGGCCAAAGAAAATAACGTTATTCTTGCTGAAGCCATGACTATATATCATATGCCTGTTTATAAAAAGCTAAATAAAATAATTTCAAGTGGACAACTCGGCAGACTCAATTTAATTCAGGTCAATTTTGGAAGCTACAAGGATTACAATATGACAAACCGATTTTTCAGTCGTAAGCTTGCCGGAGGAGCATTGCTTGATATTGGTGTTTACTCACTTTCTCTTATCCGCTGGTTCTTCAAGGAAACACCAACACAAGTATTGTCACAGGTTAAATATGCACCAACCGGTGTTGATGAACAGGCAGGTATTCTGCTTATGAATGATGCAGCGGAAATGGCAACTGTCACATTATCTCTTCATTCAAAGCAGCCAAAACGCGCTACGCTCTCTTTTGACAAGGCATATGTGGAAATCTTTGAGTATCCAAGAGGAATGCAGGCAACTATTACATATACAGAGGATGGTCATAAAGAAGTAATTGATGCCGGTGATACATCAGATGCACTGTATTACGAAGTATGTGATATGGAAAAAGCTGTAAGCTCAGCATCATCAGATGAAATAGAAACCCTCATGCACTGTCAATATACATATGATGTAATGAAAATTATGTCAGATATAAGAGCTGAATGGGGTATGAAATATCCTGAAGAAGAAAAATAGATTTGTATGTTCACTGTTATAGTTATATTATAAAAAATAAATAGTTGTTAAAAAAGCAATATAATTCTGATTATCAGGTTTATATTGCTTTTTGTATATAAAAGAAAGACCACATCATAAACTGATGCAGTCCTTTTGAGAGAGGTGACAGCCGGATTTGAACCGGCGATGACGGTGTTGCAGACCGGGGCCTTACCACTTGGCTATGTCACCATATATTATACTAAAAAACTCCCCGAGTAGGGCTCGAACCTACAACAACTCGGTTAACAGCCGAGTGCTCTACCATTGAGCTATCGAGGATTATTAAGGTTTGTACCTTCAAAACTTCATACAATTCCGATTTGTTTTTCTGTAATCCACACCGAAAAACTCATCTCGATTCCGCTTCGCTTCATCTCGATGGATTTGCTTCGCAAATCTGCGTCCAATTAAATCCAGATTTATGCAGACACATCTGCAAAATCCGTATTTCATTGTACTTGTTTTTCTCAGTTATTAACCAGATTAAGCCCTCGACCTATTAGTAACAGTCAGCTCCACATGTTGCCATGCTTCCAC